>OBYR01000106.1_pt1 | contig 98036 bp, 85 predicted proteins | sample 1495491 | NCBI WGS metagenome assembly OBYR01 (sample SAMEA2580206, study PRJEB22360) | human gut metagenome | biome: human gut; feature: human-associated habitat; material: faeces | place: Denmark | collected 2008/2010 | reverse complement strand
GACGGTCGTTTGTACGGGTGTAGTCGGCTATCCAGCCATAAAAGGTGCGGCAGGTATAGTAATAATAAAGTAATGACCTTTCGCTTAAATCCTCTCTTTGTATTTGTTCCAGTTGTTCGGGTACTTCGTTATAAAGACCCATAATACCGAGAACCTCTGCTCGGGCTATCCGCAGATCGTTTTTATAGGACGGGTTACGAAGTGAATTGATCAAAGTCTCCCTTCTTTCCAGACAACGCAGGGCCGAGTCTGCCTGAAAATGCAGATAGATACCGAACAAAGTTCCGTAAAGCTCATATTTACTTTCCAGCGAAGAGGTTGCCTTCAACAGACTTTTAATGCTATCGGCTTCCTGTTCCCGTTGCTGCTGGAAGACCGGTTTCTGCGCAATCGTGCGATCCAGTTCTTTTAACAGGGCTAGATTCGTCTTGTCTTTTTCAGAAGCATAAGACAACTGGAAGCAAAACAGAAACAGGAGAATGGCTGATATCGTTTTAGTCATAGGAGTGTTTTTCATTTACAATGTTCTGTATTCATTCATTTACAAATGTAAGAAATATCTTCGGGTTGTCTATTCTGATCTGTAATAATTATAGGCATGACTTCTTTTATAGCTCACCATCCCGAATTCCCTAAAAACTCGTTTTAAACGAACCAGCATTTCGTTTAAAACGAGATTTTTTTCGTTTAAAACGGACTGTAGCCTCGTTTAAAGCGAGTTTTCGTTCGTTTAAAACGAGATTTGGGCTCTTGGGCTGATCGGGGGCGATATTACCTCTATAAATAATGAATATACTCCCTATATAGTACTATAATTCTTTCTAATCCGTTTTGATTTTTGCCCTGTTTGCTTGAAGCTATATATCTGTTAATCAGTAGAAAGATACTTTTAAGAGTTTTGATTTTTTTTCTAGTGAAAGTTTTCGGTTGACTAACCCTCTACATTTGCTTCCGTTAACAAACAAATCATCCATGAAACAAATTATTATTACGATTGTATTATGTCTGACCTTCAATCTACCCGGAATATCGGCTTTGAATGTTCAGAAAACAGAACCGGCCTTCTGGTGGTCCGGCATGCAGAATACCGAATTACAGATTTTATTATACGGTAACGATATCTCCACAGATAATGTCTCTCTGTCGGCATCGGATATCCGTATCAAAGAAATTGTCAGGTTAGAAAATCCCAATTACTTATTAGTTTATCTGGATTTGACGGAGACGGCTCCGCAACAATTCAATATCATACTGAAGAAGAATGGTGAGCAGGCCGTTATTCCTTATCAGATCAAAGACCGCAAAGACAGTCCTGCCGGTGCAAAAGGTTTTGATGCTTCCGACGTATTATATCTGATCATGCCCGACCGCTTCGCGAATGGTAATCCCGATAACGACCGTGTTGCGGGAATGTTGGAGAATAAGGTAGACCGTTCCGATCCTTTTGCCCGCCATGGAGGTGATATTCAAGGAATAGAAAATCACCTGGATTACTTTACCGATCTGGGCGTGACAGCTATTTGGTTGAATCCCATTCTTGAAAACAATATGCGGGAAGGTTCTTACCATGGCTATGCAATCACCGATTATTATGCCGTCGACCCGCGTTTGGGTAGCAATCAGGACTTCTGCCGGATGGTAGATGCTGCCCATAATAAGGGTTTGAAGATTGTGATGGATATGATCTTCAACCATTGCGGCAGCGAGCATTTTTTCTTTAAAGATAAACCGTCCGATAACTGGTTCAACTTCCAGGATAATTATACGCAGACCTCTTATCAGACTATGCCGCAAATGGATATACACCGTTCGGATTACGACAAGACGAAAAGTGTGGACGGCTGGTTCACTGAATCCATGCCCGACTTGAACCAACGCAATCGTCATGTCGCTACCTACCTGATACAGAATAGTATTTGGTGGATCGAATATGCCGGGATAGACGGTATCCGTCAGGACACACATCCGTATGCAGACTTTGAGATGATGGCACGCTGGTGTCGGGCTGTCAAAGCGGAATATCCTGATTTCAATATTGTCGGCGAAACCTGGCTCGGTAGCAATGTAGGTGTTTCTTTCTGGCAGAAAGATAGTAAGGTGGCTTATCCTCGCAATTCTTATTTACCTACTGTGATGGATTTTCCGTTGAACGGTCTGATGTCGTATGTTTTCGATGAGGAAACGAACGAGTGGGACAGAGGATTGGCGAAGATTTATGATTATCTGTCACAGGATATTGTGTATGCCAATCCGATGAATCTTTTGGTATTCCTGGATAACCACGATACCTCACGCTTCTATAAAACAAAACCGTCTTCCGGCCTGAACCGTTACAAACAGGCACTGGCTTTCCTGTTGACTGTCCGTGGAATCCCACAGATCTATTACGGAACGGAAATAGTGATGGCCGGCGATAAGGCAAACGGCGACGGTGCTTTGCGTAACGACTTTCCCGGAGGCTGGAAAGGAGATAAAGTAAATGCATTCACTCCGGCAGGACGTGATTCGTTGCAGACGGAAGCATTTGCCTATATGCAGAAACTCCTTCGGTGGCGTGCCGGAAATGAAGTGGTCGCCAAAGGTTCCTATAAACATTTCATTCCGCGCAACGGCGTTTATGTCTACGAAAGACGATTGGGTAACCGTTCCATTGTCGTTTTCCTGAACGGTACGGATGAAAAGAAAATGCTTGACCTTGCTCCCTACCGGGAAATTCTCCCTGCTTCTTCGGCTAATGAGTTGCTGAGCGGTAAGAATATCCGGTTGGATTCCTCCCTCTCTCTTTCTGCAAGAGATGTTGTGATCCTTGAATTTTAATGTTAATATAAATCATATAACACCATGAAACGTAGTATTTTGTTTTTGGCCGCATTGTTCGGCTGCTGTGCGGTGTCATACGCCCAGCAATTACTTTCACCGGATGGAAATCTGAAAATGACTTTCAAGCTGGATGAAAAGGGCGCACCGGTTTATGACCTGAGTTATAAACAGAAAGAAGTGATCAAACCCAGTAAACTAGGGCTGGAGTTGAAGAAGGAAGATGCGGATGCCGCTGTCGACTTCGAGTTCAAACAACGCAAAGATGTTGCAGCGTTGGATAAAAAGACGAACCTGTATGACGGATTTAAAATAACGGATACCCGTACGGCTGCTTTCGATGAAACCTGGCAACCGGTATGGGGAGAAGAAAAAGAAATTCGTAATCAGTATAACGAGCTGGCCGTTACGTTGGATCAACCGGCAAACGACCGTTCTATCATTATCCGTTTCCGCCTGTTCAACGATGGGTTAGGGTTCCGTTATGAATTTCCGCAGCAGAAAGAGCTGAATTATTTCGTGATCAAAGAGGAAAAGTCACAGTTTGCCATGGCAGGCAACCATAAGGCGTTTTGGCTCCCGGGCGATTATGACACACAAGAATACAGTACGGTTACTTCCCGCCTGAGCGAAATCCGCGGGTTGATGAAGGAAGCCGTTACGCCTAACTCTTCACAAACACCTTTCTCCCAGACTGGCGTTCAGACACCGTTGATGATGAAATCGGAGGATGGTTTGTATATCAACCTGCATGAGGCAGCCTTGGTTGACTATTCTTGTATGCACCTCAATCTGGATGATAAGAATATGGTCTTCGAATCCTGGCTTACTCCGGATGCCAAAGGGGATAAAGGATATTTACAAACTCCTTGTCAGTCTCCGTGGAGAACGGTTATCGTGAGTGACGATGCGCGTGATATTCTGGCTTCACGTATCACTCTGAACTTGAACGAGCCTTGTAAGCTGGAAGATGTTTCCTGGATCAAGCCGGTTAAATATATCGGTATCTGGTGGGATATGATCACCAATAAAGGAACATGGGCTTATACGGATGAATTAAGCAGTGTCAAGTTGGGCGAAACGGATTACACAAAGGTGAAACCGAACGGCCGCCACTCTGCCAATACGGCTAATGTGAAGCGTTATATCGACTTTGCCGCGGCCAATGGTTTCGACGCCGTCCTGGTGGAAGGATGGAATGAAGGTTGGGAAGACTGGTTCGGAAAGAGCAAAGATTATGTATTCGACTTCGTAACTCCTTATCCTGATTTCGATGTACAAGAAATCCATCGTTATGCGGCAAGTAAAGGTATCAAGATGATGATGCACCATGAAACTTCGGCTTCCGTACGTAACTATGAACGTCATATGGACAAAGCGTATCAGTTCATGGTAGACAACGGATACAACAGTGTGAAAAGCGGTTATGTCGGTGATATCATCCCTCGCGGCGAACATCATTACGGACAGTGGATGTGTAACCATTATCTGTATGCCGTAAAGAAAGCAGCCGATTATAAGATTATGGTAAACGCCCATGAAGCCACTCGTCCGACAGGTTTGTGCCGCACGTACCCGAACCTGATCGGAAACGAATCGGCTCGCGGGACCGAATATGAATCGTTCGGAGGTAATAATGTCGACCATACCACGATCCTCCCGTTCACCCGTTTGATCGGAGGACCGATGGATTACACGCCGGGCATTTTCGAAACGCATTGCAGTGCGATGAATCCGTCGAACACCTCACAGGTACGTTCCACGCTGGCACGCCAATTGGCTCTTTACGTAACGATGTACAGCCCGCTTCAGATGGCTGCCGACATTCCCGAACATTACGAACAATATGCCGACGCTTTCCAGTTCATCAAAGATGTCGCCCTCGATTGGGACAAATCCCTTTATCTGGAAGCTGAGCCGGGCGATTATATTACGATTGCACGTAAGGCAAAAGGTACAGGTGACTGGTTTGTCGGTTGTACGGCAGACGAGAACGGACATGACTCACGTCTCTCTTTCGACTTCCTCGAACCGGATAAGAAATACATCGCAACAGTATATGCCGATGCAAAAGATACCGACTGGAAAAATAATCCGCAGGCCTATACGATTAAGAAAGGGCTGTTGACAAACAAGAGTAAATTGAATTTGAAGGCAGCCAGCGGTGGTGGCTACGCGATCAGTATCTTCGAGGTGAAAGATTTGAAAGATATAAAAGGGTTAAAAAATCTATAAGGTAAAAGGATTGTTAAGGTTATTAAGTAAACTTGTAAAGAACTTAAATTTAAGCACATGAAACGTTTAAGGTTTAAAGCTTTGTTGATACTCATCGCAGGCTTGTGTATGTCCATCTCTGTGTTTGCCCAGCAAATAACAGTGACTGGAGTTGTGAAAGATCCTACAGGAGAACCGGTTATCGGGGCGAATGTCATTATAAAAGGGACAACGAACGGTACTGTCACGGATGTAGACGGTCAGTTTATGTTGTCTGCTTCCAAAGGAGATATTATCTCTGTTTCATTTATCGGATATAAAATGCAGGAACTACCTGCCGCTGCCAATATGAATATTATTTTGGCGGAAGATTCCCAAATGCTGGAAAACGTAGTCGTTATCGGCTACGGTACGGTAAAAAAGAATGACGCGACCGGGGCGGTGACGGCGATCAAGTCGGATGAGAAGAACCGGGGCGTACAGGTCAGTCCGCAGGATATGTTGATGGGTAAGGTGGCAGGTGTATCGGTGGCTTCTTCAACCGGACAGCCGGGTTCCTCTTCGTCGATCCGTATTCGTGGCGGCTCCTCCTTGTCTGCCAAAAACGACCCGTTGGTGGTTATCGATGGGGTGATTATGAACAACAGTGCTCCCGACGGTCTGAGTAATCCGCTGAGTACGGTCAATCCGGCGGATATCGAATCGTTCACCGTATTGAAAGATGCTTCGGCGGCTGCTATTTACGGTTCGCGTGCTTCCAATGGTGTTATTATCATTACGACCAAGAAAGGGAAAAGCGGTAGCGTGAAGATCAATTATTCCGGAAATGTATCGATCAGTACAAAACGTAACAAGATAGAGGTTATGAGTGCAGACGAATATCGTGACTATATCACTACTTCACCGAATGTTACGGAAGGTATGTTGACTGCACTGAACCTGCATCCGGGTGTAAGTACGGACTGGCAGGACGAAGTGTTGCGCACGGCTGTATCTACCGATCACAACCTCAGTGCATATGGTTCAGTCAAAGAGTTTATGCCGTATCGTGTATCGTTCGGTTATACCGACCAGAACGGTATTTTGAAAACATCTAACTTCCAGCGGTACACCGGAAGTCTGTCTTTGACTCCCTCCCTGTTTAACGACCATCTGAATGTAAACCTAAATGCGAAAGGCGTTTATATCAAGAACCGTTTTGCCGATACGGGTGCTTTGGGTAGCGCTGTAGCTTTCGATCCGACCAAGCCGGTGTATAACAATAGTAAATATGGTGGTTTCTTTACTTGGACGGGCGATTATACGCCTGACGGAACGCGTTCCACTTCTGCCGGTGTGAATCCGGTTTCCATGCTGGAAATGGTGGACGACCGTTCGACTGCCAAATCGTTTATCGGAAATGCTCAGTTCGATTATAAGTTCCATTTCCTGCCCGAACTTCGTATCAACATGAATATGGGTATCGATTATACTTCTGTGGAAGGTAAGAAATATGTGGACCCGAACGCGCCCGGTTCTTATCAGCCGGACGATGATGCAACCGGAAGCCGTAATATCTATAACAACTCGCACAACAATAAGATATTCGATCTGTATGGCCAATATTCAAAGGACTTTGAATCCATATCCAGCCATTTCGATGTAATGGCTGGATACTCTTACCAGAGTTATCGTACGAAAACGGATAAAGTGACTTATTATCTGTCACGCCGTCCGGAGACATTCGGTCAGAATGCCACGGTAAGCAATGAGTTTAAGGAAACCGATACGAAATATGTGCTTGCCTCTTTTTACGGTCGTATGAATTACTCGTTGATGAACAAATACCTGTTGACTTTTACCTTACGTGACGATGCATCTTCTCGTTTCGCCAAGAACAGACGCTGGGGACTTTTCCCTTCACTGGCACTGGGATGGAAACTGAACGAAGAATCTTTCCTGAAAGATTTCAACAGTCTGGATGAACTGAAGTTACGTTTGGGTTGGGGTGTTACCGGACAACAGGATATCAACCAGGGAGATTATCCGTATCTCTCTTTCTATCGCGACGGTAAAGGTGGTGCCATGTATCCGGTCTATGACGCAGCCGGGAATGTGACCTGGGTGAATGTGATAGCCCCGACGGCAGCTAACCCGAATCTGAAATGGGAAACAACGACTACGTATAATGTGGGTGTCGATTATAGTTTTCTGAACAACCGGATCAGCGGTTCTGTAGATGGATATATCCGCAAGACTAAAGATCTGATCAATGCCGAAGTGAATGTGCCGGCAGGTACCGACTTTGCCGAGTATGTCGTATCGAATATCGGTTCATTGGAGAATAAGGGAGTTGAGTTTTCTATCAATACCCGTCCGGTGGTCGGAAAAGATTTCAACTGGGACCTGGGATTCAATATCGCTTATAATAAGACAAAGATCACTGAACTGACTTACAATGATAATTCGGATTCACCGGGTAAACGTTTTGAATCGACCGGTGGTGATGGTGGTCTGCGCCTGAAAATCCACAGTGTGGGATATGCTCCCGGTTCCTTCTATGTATTCCAGCAGGTGTACGACAAGGATGGCAATCCGATAGAAGGGGAATATGTAGACCGTAATGGCGACGGAGTTGTGAACGACAACGACCTGTATCGTTATAAGAATCCGGTAGCCGACGTAATGATGGGCTTCAATTCCAAGTTCAGTTACAAGAACTGGGATCTGGGTTTCAACGGACGTATCAGCCTGGGAAATTATAACTTCAATGCGACGGCAGCCAATGCGGCTCTCGGTGTAAATGAACTGTTCGGAAACAATGCATTGAGCAATAAACCTGTATCGGCATTGGAGACCGGTTTCCAGACACGCCAGCGCCTGTCGGATTACTATATCCAAAATGCTTCGTATCTGAAAATTGACAATATCACATTAGGATATAATGTCAGTAAGTTCTTGGCAACCGGCTGTAATGCCCGTTTCTACGCCACGGTTCAGAACCCCATCGTCATCACTAAATATGACGGACTGGACCCGGAAGTAAATGACGGTATGGATAACAATGTGTATCCGCGTCCGATCACTGTTTTATTCGGAGTTAACATTAATTTCTAAATTGTATAGATCATGAAACTGAAAAAATATATATCGTTATTCATCGCTTCCTGTAGTTGTGTCTGGGCAACCTCTTGCCTGGGTGACCTGGATCAGGAGCCGATACTGGATAAATCCAGTGCTTCCATTCATAATGAAGCTGATTGCCAGGCATTCCTTGCCAAGATCTATTCCGGTTTCGGCTTGTCGGGAAACTCTTCCGACCCGAATGTGGAACCGGACCTGCAGGGAGGTGACCAGGGGTCACTGGTTTTCCTCCGCGGACTACTTTCCATGCAGCTTTTCCCTACCGATGAGGCCATCTGGAACTGGACTGACGAAGGTATTGTGGAACTTTGCGAGATCGACTGGGATTATACGTTGCCGTATGCTTATACTTTCTATCAGCGTGCAATGTTGAATGTCCGTTATTGTAAGGAGTTCCTGGATGTGTATCACTCCGAGAGCGACATCGAGGATATTCAGAAATACCGGGATCAGGTACGTGGCCTGCGTGCAATGAATTATTATTATCTGATCGATCTTTATCGTAATCCGGGCGTTGTCTGGGACGACAGCCCTACGGACGATAAATCATGGAAACCTTCACAGATAGGAGCGGAAGCCTTGTTTGAAAAGATCGTGAACGAGCTGGTCGACCTGTCGGAGAATGGCGATCTCGATGAGACACCTTCCATGGCTACATATGGTCGTATTACTAAACCGGTGATCAATACTTTATTGGCTAAAATGTATCTGAATGCCGAAGTGTATACCGGTACGCCGATGTATGATAAAGCGGCTGCTTATGCCAAAAAGGTGATCGATGCCGGTTTCGGTTTGGAAGATAATTATGCAAACCTGTTCTGTGGTGAGAACCATCTGACAGGCATTCATAAAAATGAGATCATCTATGCCATACCATTCGACAATGTCAACGCAAAAAGCTTCGGTAGCACGATCGTCCTGACTGCAGGTGCTTTCGGTGGTGATCTCGACCAGACGTGGTTTGGTATGTCTTCATCCTGGACTTGTCTGAAACCGACTCAGCAAATGATCGAATTCTTTGATGAAAGCCCGGATGCAGGAACTGACAGTCATGGCAGCCGTATCAAGAAGGACAAACGGTATGCTTTCTACGACGGTGCCGGAACACGCACGCCCGAATCGAAGATGCAGGACTGGAACTCTGGCTATCTCTGCTATAAATTCACCAACCTGGGTTGGGACGGTGCGGCTGTAACGCCGACTCCCGATCCGAACACTGATTTCCCCTTGTTCCGTCTGGCCGATATTTATCTGATCTATGCCGAATGTGCAGCCCGTAATGCTGCCGGAACGAGAAAAGAACAGGCCGTTGAGTATGTGAACAGACTGCGCGAACGTGCTTATGGCGACCAGAGTGGAAATATAACCTTATCCGATCTGTCCCTCGATTTCATCCTCGATGAGCGTGCTCGTGAGTTATATTGGGAAGGACAGCGTCGTTCGGACCTGGTTCGTTTCGGTAAATTCACCAAGGATTATGCCTGGGCATATAAAGGCGGTACGTTGGAAGGGGTAGCCAATCTCGACAGCCGTTTCAATGTGTATCCTATCAGCGACCGTGATCTGACGGCTAATCCGAACCTGAAGCAGAACACCGGTTACGAATCTTTGAAATAATAACGATTAATCTGAAAGAAAATGAAGAAACTGAATATATTCATGCTGCTTCTGGCCGGTTCGCTTTTGTGGACCGGATGCAGCGACGACAGAGACGATAATCCGGTGTTCCAGGAACCGACCGAATTCAATCTGAATACACCGGAACAAGCATCTAACGTATATGATCTGCAAAATATTTCATCTATCGATCTGACATGCACGCAGCCCGATTATGGCTATGCAGCCGGAACAACTTATAAAGTACAGCTTTCTTTGGAAAGTACATTCAAAGATGCGGATGAGGTAGCCGGTACGACTGCTAATTATGCCACCCTGTCCAGTACTTATCAGCGCCCGGAACTGAATGTCGATGCCGTTGAATTTGCAATGGCTTTGCTGGATCTGTGGAAAGCTTCTCATGATAACGCTGAACTGCCGGAAACACCGATGCCGGTATATGTCCGTCTGCGTGCTGCTTTATCCAATAACGGAATGGGGCAGATATCGTCCAATAGTATTGAGTTGCCGAAAGTTTTGGGATATAATGTAGAACCTCCGGTGTCTTTACCTGGTCAGATGTTTTTAGTAGGTGACTTTGCTTCCGGCAGTAGTTGGGGTAAATGGGTCGAAATGATTCCGGTAACGGATACGCCGGGTAAATTTTGGTCGGTTCAGTATTTTGGCGGTAATAATGTTATGAAGTTTAATGCACAGCCTACATGGGATGGTAATCAGGTAGCTTATAGTGAAGGACTTGTTCCTGCTGAATCTGCCTCCTTTGCCGGTGTTTCCGGTGTGGATGACGGCAGTGGCGGAATGAATATCGGCGTAAAGAATGCAGGTTGGTATATCCTGGTGGTTACTACTGCATTGGAAGGTAAGAATCTGAATTATACGTTGGAATTTCTTTCTCCGGATATCTATGTAACAGGGGATGTTTCCGGTGGTTGGGATACTTTCGATGAAGCCCGTAAATTTACGGTATCTTCCGGTGAAGGTGAGTTTGTTTCACCGGCTTTTGTTGCGAGCGGGAATTTACGGCTTTGTGTTAAACTACCGTCGACAGACTGGTGGCGGACTGAATTTATAATCATGAACAATAAGATTGAATACCGGAAGAACGGAGGTGATCAGGAAGCTGTAAGCGTATCGGCCGGTCAAAAGGCTTATCTGAACTTCCTGGATGGTTCGGGGCGTATCAAATAAAGAACTCGGACGGAATTGTGTAATTGATAATTTAATTGTCGATAGTTGTAAGCAAGGTCGCTTATGGCTATCGACAATTTTTTAATAAGTGAAATAATTGGCTAAAGTTGGCTTTGAAACTACAGTAACTGTTATATTTGCAGTATAAAAACATAAAGATATGATAGTCAGAATACTTTCTCTGCTGGTATTTACGTTGATTTTTAGTTCGTGCCATGGTCAGCAAACTGCAAAAACAGAAGAAAAGGATACAACACCGAAAAGCTTTGAAATGGTTACTGTCCCGAGTATGATCACCGATCCGGGGGAACGTGCCAAATATCTGGTGCAACATTACTGGGATAAATTCGATTTTACCGATACGGCTTATATTCATTTGCCAGATATAACGGAACAGGCGTTTACCAACTACATCGACCTGATGAAGTATGTGTCTCCGGAGGTGGCTTCCTCTTCTATCAAAGGGATGATGCATAAAGTTACTGCCGATAGCACTTTCTTTGCTTATATGGCTGGTTTATATGAGAAGTATTTATACGATCCCAACTCTCCGATGCGAAATGAGGCTTTGTATATCCCTGTTCTGGAATCAGTTCTGGCAGCTCCGGTTTTGGATGAGGTCAACAAGATACGTCCGGCACATTTACTGGAGTTGGCATTGAAAAACAGAGTAGGGGAGCCGGCTACCGATTTTACTTATACGCTGGCGAGTGGAAAAACAGGTACATTATATAATGTAAAGGCTGATTATCTGTTATTATTCTTTTATAATCCGGATTGTCATGCTTGTAAAGAGATTACGGAGCAGTTACAGTCTTCACCGCTGATCTCTGATTTGCAGAAAAACAAAAAACTAAAAGTCCTGGCTGTCTATCCGGACGAAGACCTGGAAGCATGGCGCAACCATATTCCGGATGTTCCGGCAGAATGGATCAATTCTTATGACAATACAGTTAGCCTTAAAAATGATGAAATATATGATTTGAAAGCAATACCTACACTTTATCTCCTGGATAAAGACAAAAAAGTCATTTTGAAAGATGTCACATTCAACCAGTTGATGGAGTTTTTACAAATGCAAACAAACTAATATGTAAATAGACAAATTGAGTATGAGAACAACGTTATTATCATTAGCCCTTTTGGCAGGAGTTAGTCTGACTGCGTCTGCCCAGTTCAAAATCGGAGGAAAAACTATCAATACCAAGAAAGTTGTCAGTGCTGCAACCGATGTGGCAAAAGCGATCACACTGAGTGATGCCGATATAGCCAATATGAGCCGTGAATATATTGAGTGGATGGATACGCATAATGAAGTGGCAGGTCCTGATACGGAAATGGGAGCACGTTTGGAGCGTTTGACCAAAGATATAAAAGTCGAAGGGCTGAATTTGAATTTCAAAGTATATAATGTGATAGACGTCAATGCTTTTGCCTGTGGAGACGGAAGTGTGCGTGTTTGTGGCGGATTAATGAAGATCATGGACGACAATGAGGTAATGGCTGTTATCGGCCATGAGATCGGTCACGTTCTCCATTCCGATTCAAAGGATGCCATGAAGAATGCTTATCTGACTTCGGCTGCCAAGAATGCGGCAGGGGCAACCAGCGATGTTGTTGCTAAGTTGTCTGATTCTCAGTTGGGTGATCTGGCTACGGCTTTGGCTGGTGCACAGTATTCGCAGAAGCAGGAGAATGAAGCGGATGATTATGGCTTTGAGTTTAGTGTAGCTAATGGATATGACCCTCACAGCATGCATGATTCATTGGCTAAATTATTGGAATTGAGTGCAGATGCACCTAAGTCATCCAAGTTCCGCCAGCTCTTTTCCAGCCATCCGGAAACGGAGAAACGGGTTCAACGAATGAAAGAAAAAGCAGACAATTATACAAAGTAGTACGTATATTATGTTACCGTCTCTTAAACGGGCGGAATCTTTACTGAAATATTGCTAAAATACCTCTATTTATGCCGGAAAAGCATGTTGGATAACATAAAAGTGCTTATATTTGCACTGTGTTTTTCATGGTATTAGATTTAAGGTTAGCAATGAAGATTGGTTGTCGGGAGACAACCTTTTCTTTTTTATACACCTGACTAATCATTTTCAGACTTTCCCACTTTTAATTCCGAAATAATATTACTTTTGTATAGTGACTATAAAACTTATATGGTGTGGATACAAAAATAAAATTACGGGTTCAGGGGCTAACGAATAGTCAGATTCAGTCCGGAGCTTACGCTTTGATACTGGCAGAGGAAAACGGAGCCCGTCGTATACCAATTATAGTAGGAACTTCAGAGGCACAATCCATAGCTATTGCATTGGAACATATTACGCCTCCCAGACCTCTTACTCACGATTTGTTTGTAACTTTTGCACAGGCTTTTGCCATTCAGTTGCGGGAGGTTTTTATTTATAAATTTGAAGACGGGGTTTTTTATTCGGAACTGCTGTTCGATGATGGTATCACCCAGGTGCGCCTTGATTCGCGTACGTCGGATGCGATTGCAATCGCCCTTCGTGTGAAATGTGATATCTATACGACAGAACAGATCGTGACCGAATGTGGCGTAGTGCTGGAAGAAGCTACGTTGCTGGATGATAAAGACGATGATGAATATGCTTTACTGGACAAAGAACCGGAAGATATAAAAGACGAAGTTGAATTAAAGAAATGGCTTTCTCTTTTGGACGAGGATGAATTGAGCGAGCGGCTGGAAGAAGCAATCGCCGATGAGAATTACGAATACGCCAAGATGTATAAAGATGAGATCCGCCGGCGTGAAGAAGAGGAGGGCAGTGCCAAATGATAGATCAACAGAGTGGGATCAGCCTTGAATCCCTGTTACGTGGAATACTGGGGATTGTGACAGTACTGGCTGTGGCTTACGCCTTGAGTCAGGATCGGAAACGGATCGACTGGAAGCTGATCGGAGGCGGTTTGATCATGCAGATTCTGTTTGCACTGGCTGTTCTTTATATTCCTTTTGTGGGAACCGCTTTGGAATGGACGGGAAAGGCTTTTATCAAACTGATGGATTTCACTCAAGCTGGCGTAGGTTTTTTATTGGGACCGTATGCTTCTAAAAGTAACGGCTTTATCTTTCTGATTCACTCATTACCTGTTGTTATATTCTTTTCTGCGTTGGTGTCGCTCTTTTATCACTGGGGGATTATTCAGCGCGTGGTGGGGGCTTTCTCCTGGGTACTGCGAAAATTTATGAATATCTCAGGGGCGGAAGGCTTGGTTACTTCCGGCAATATATTCATGGGAATGACGGAATCTCCCGTACTTATAAAGAATTATTTGCCGGCGATGAACCGGTCTGAAATATTTTTGGTCATGGTTTCGGGAATGGGTACGATTGCCGGAACGGTTATGGCTACGTATATCGGGATGCTTTCGGGGGGCGATCCGGTTGCCCGGGTATTGTTTGCCAAGCATCTGATCTCTGCGTCCCTGATGGCTGCTCCCGGATCGATCGTCCTGGCAAAGATGCTTTGTCCGCAGACAGAAGTGGCAGTCGATCAGGCTGCCAGCCTGGAAAAAGGTAGTTCACATCCGACTGCATTGGATGCGTTAGCTTCCGGAACATCTACCGGCATACGTCTGATGGTGAATATTGCGGCAATGTTGCTGGTCTTTATTGCTTTGGTTGCATTGGCCAATTATTTGCTGGAAGGTTTATTGGGCCGTTATACCGGATTGAATGAATGGATCGTTTCGGTGACTGACGGAAAAGCACACGGATTGACGTTCCAGTTTATTCTGGGAGTAATTTTGGCTCCGTTCATGTGGCTGATCGGTATTCCGTCGCCGGATATCATGCTGGTAGGCTCTTTACTGGGACAAAAGACGATCCTGAATGAATTTGTCGCTTATTTTCAGTTACAGGAGTGGAAAGATGCCGGTATGTTCATGTACCAGAAGTCGATATTGATGTCTACTTATATATTATGTGGCTTTGCCAATATTTCGTCTATCGGGATTTTGTTGGGAGGAATGGGTGTGCTGGCTCCGGAAAAGAAGGAGATGATCACTCGTTTCGGTTTTCCGGCGATGATTGCCGGTGCCTTGGTTTCAGTCCTTTCCGCGACGATTATTGGTATGATACTTGGGTAATTGATAATTGACAAATTGATAATTTGAGATGCAGATATTTTATACACCTGACATTGCGGTGAATCCGGAATTGCCGGAAGAGGAGGCGGGTCATTGTATCCGTGTGCTTCGTCTGACTGAAGGAGACGAGATTTTGTTGACAGACGGAAAAGGTTTTTTTTATAAAGCGGCTATCAGCCGTGCCCATCATAAACATTGCGAGGTTTCTATCCTGGAAAGCTGGGAACAACCGGCATTATGGAATTTCCAGCTTCATATTGCTGTTGCACCTACCAAAAATATGGATCGGATGGAATGGTTTATGGAGAAGGCTACTGAGATCGGGATTAATGCAATCACTTGTCTGAACTGCCGTTTTTCGGAGCGACGCGAAATTAAACCAGCCCGTTTGGAGAAAATATTGGTCAGTGCGATGAAGCAGTCACAAAAAGCGACCTTACCGGAATTGACTGGTATGATTGATTTTAAGAGCTTTGTAAAACAACCATTTGAAGGTCGTAAATTTATAGCCCATTGTGAAGAAACTGAAAAGAAATTGCTGAAACATCTTTATCATCCGGGAGAGAATGCTTTGGTTTTGATTGGGCCGGAAGGTGATTTCAGTCCTGAAGAGATTGAGTTGGCTTTGCAGCAGGGATTTGAACCGATTTCATTGGGGGAAAGCCGCCTGCGGACGGAAACTGCCGCGTTGGTGGCTTGCCATACGATACATGTCCTGAATCAATAGTGACCACTAAAAATAGAACGATGACAGAAAAGGAAAAATGCCGTCTAGGCTTATTGTATGATGCCAATTATGACACAGAGATATTGGCAGATCGTGAAAGAGCAAAAGAGTTGCTTTATGATTACAATCGTCTGCGTCCCTCACAGCAGGGAGAAAGGATGCAGCTGTTAAAACAGCTCCTGGGGAAGACTGGTAATAGCCTGATCATCGAACCGCCTTTTGCCTGCGACTATGGTTATAACATCGAAGTAGGGGAGAACTTTTATGCCAATGTGAACCTGGTTATCCTGGACGGAGCCAAAGTCAGTATCGGTGATAATGCCTTTATCGCTCCGAATGTCGGTATCTACACAGCCGGCCATCCTCTGGATGTGGAACAGCGCAACCGTGGACTTGAATATGCCCTCCCTGTGACGATCGGTCATAATGTATGGATTGGTGCCGGCGTCTCCATCCTGCCCGGAGTGATGATTGGCGATAATACTGTTGTCGGTGCCGGAAGCGTGGTGACGAAAGATATTCCATCGAATGTATTGGCGGTAGGCAATCCTTGTCGGGTGGTGAAGGAGATTAAATAGTTTCTAGTACTCATCCGGATAGCATAATTGCATATTTTTCTTTGAACACATCTGTTGAGTATGTTAAAAAATGTATAGGAGGATTGCTGCTGTCATATAATAGTTATGAAACCACAGAATAGGTTGCCTGAATGCGTTCTTGTTTTTGGGACACCTTAATTAATGAGCTTTCTTCGACTAAAAGGTCTAAAAATCAGGGATGAAGAAATCGCATTAGCCATCTTTGCATTTTGTAAATAAATAAAAAAGAAGCATCTTTATTTTGTTTGTTTTTAATATTTCTACCTTTGCAAACAACTAGCGCTAGTTGTTTAAACTTATTTCCTAAATAAGTTTAAACGAGCGATATACTAGTTTATGAAAAAATGCTGGAAGCGAAGGTTGCGCAGAAACCGGCGTGATCCGAAAAATGTCAACAACATCGCTCGGCAAAACCAACAGGCCGACAAGGCAGAACGTTACCTCGCAAAAGTCACCCCTTCCTCACAAAGGAAGCTGGCTAAAGCGATCTTCTTGATGCTCGACGAACGATGGACAGGAGCCGAAATGGCCGAAGCTGTAACTGCCAATCTAAAAATCGTAAAGCGGATGTAATAATATATGCGAAGAAAGCTATTTATTAATATTAAATTTCAACTGAAAATAAATGAAAGAGAAGTATGAAAAACCTGTCGTTGAAGTTGTACAGGTAGAGTTTAATGAGTGTATTGCGGGATCGACACCTCCTCCAGGACCTACGGTACGTAGAGGAAGTTCTGAACATTTGAACTTGGGTGGAGCTAGCAGTTCTAGAACCTGGGGGGAGATTTTTCCTGCTAATTGAATTTGGTAGGTTTATGATTAACTTAAAGCTATAATTCTTAAAGAACAAATGAAGGAATTAGGTAAAATAAAGCAAGTCTTTTTCGGTTTCATGGCGGTTGTTTTGATGACAGCTTGTTCAGCCGAAGAAGAATTGGGACAAGAGCCCCAATTAAACAGCAATATAGAATGGAAGCCGATGAGTTTTTCGGCTGGTGTAGAACAGGGAACAGTTGTTGAGACCAGAGCAAAGGGCGAACTGGATGACAATGATCTTCCAGTAGCTGCCTATCCGGCAAAGTTGGGTATCTATATGCATAAGACTGACCTTGATGGAAAGGTTTCTGGAACACTCACTATCAATGAGGAAGGTAGTAATGATAATCGTTTTGCCCGATTCGTCTATGGATTAGATGAGACGAAGAATTACATTTATATTAAAAAAAACAAAACCGACAGTGATGATGAGCAGTATCGCTTGAAGTGTAAGATTGATCCTCAATCAAAAAAGGAAGGTGCTTATCCGGATGACTGTGATGTATTCTTCTTTACTTCTCTGAAAGAGTCTGGAAATATACCATTCCCAGAAGCAAAAAATAATACTTATGACAAGTTGTTTCCTGATGCTCGTGAGGAATTTGGTGATAGATTATTCGTTTCGAAAGGTTATTTTTTTCGATGGAAAGCTGATGGTAGCTTGGGGCTATTTACGATACAACCAAACGATTATAAGTCCGACCCTGCCGGTGAGTATGAAGTAGTGGAACTGCCAAACTGGAATGAAGCGGAATTAAATTTAGTCATGAACCGCTTGACTGCCTGTGTCACTGTCAGGTTGATGTTGATAGAGCGATATGATTCTGACGGTTCACCAGTGAGTCTATTTGGGGAAGAAGACCTTACTGACAAGTTTGAAGCAGTAAATAAGACAAATGCGGCTCTGCGAGAGTTTGTTGCTAAAGGCAGCTATAGCCAAACGGTTAAAGACGATTTTAAGGATTTTGATGTGCAAGATATTTTTGTTCGGAAAAAATTGTTCACAAACTATCCGCCGGTTTACGACTGGCAAAGTGGGTTGAACACTAAGAAGTCTAGGATACCTTTGTATTTATGTAATTTAGATCATCCTAGTTGGATAGATGCTACTACTAGATACGAAATCTCACCAAAGCTTATAGTATATAGCTTAACTGCTACTTGTGACAATGAACCTTTTATTCCAACAACTATAGACGGTCGTCCTGGCATTCCTGGTTTATCCTTAGTCCTGTTTTTGGGGATTGGTGACCATGAGACTGGAACATATAAGAACCTAGTGCCTTTTAAAATTTCACTTACTAGTGATTTCAGTGTTAGTCCTAATACACATACTTATGTCTATATCGGAGTGACACTGAAAGACATTGTCGATTTGTATCGACATTTGTCGGGAGAAGCTCAACCGGACTTTAAAACCCGTTCAGCCTCTTCTATGCCTGAGATTGTTTTGCCTTCAAACCAGTTATTCATAACTTCCGAGCCTTACACCGGCCAACACGCACATTGAAACTAGAGAGTAAGATTTTCCCTCATATAACTTCAATACACACGTTTCAGCCTTCAGCTGTGTTTTCAATAAATACGGTTGAAGGATACTGAAACGGTATCTTTCTGATTGCGGTAGTCACTTGGAGTGGCTGCCGCAACTGTATTTGGTAGCTGCTACAGATATATCAAATCACGGCCTACCCATTATAAAAAAGCCTGTGTCAATACAAACACAGGCTTTTTTATATTCTTATTTATCAAATCTTACTCCCACTCAATAGTTGCATTGGGTTTCGGAGACATATCGTAGCAAACGCGGTTTACGTTCTTTACCTCTTTCAAGATACGATCTGTGATCTTCATCAGGATAGGCCAGTCTACTGGTTCGATAGTTGCGGTCATTGCATCAACCGTATTGACGGCGCGGATGATAACAGGCCAGTCGAAAGAACGGGCATTGTCGCGTACGCCCACCGATTTGAAATCGGGCACTACTGTGAAATATTGCCATACCTTCTTATCCAAACCAGCCTTTTGGAATTCTTCACGCAGGATAGCATCCGATTCACGAACGGCTTCCAGTCTGTCGCGCGTAATAGCACCCAGACAACGTACACCTAGACCAGGACCGGGGAACGGCTGGCGGTAAACCATTTCGTACGGCAAGCCCAATTCCAGACCACAAGCACGAACTTCGTCCTTGAATAACTGACGCAGCGGTTCAACTAATTCGAACTGCAGATCATCAGGCAGACCACCTACGTTGTGGTGAGACTTCACCATCTTCGCAGTCTTCGTTCCACTTTCCACGATATCCGGATAAATAGTTCCCTGAGCCAGGTAATCTATACCGTCCAGTTTACGTGCTTCCTCTTCGAATACGCGGATAAATTCTCCACCGATGATCTTACGTTTTTCTTCCGGATCGGCAACGCCTGCCAGTTTATCGAGAAAACGGTCGGTAACATCTTTGTATATCAAGTTGGCATTCAACTTGTTTTTGAATACTTCAACGACATCTTCCGATTCACCTTTACGCATCAAACCATGGTTTACATGTACGCAAACCAGCTTGTCGCCGATCGCTTTCAGAAGCAGTGCGGCAACAACCGAGCTGTCGACTCCGCCCGATAAGGCCAATAATACTTTCTTATCGCCAACCTGGCGTCTTACCAGTTCAATCTGGTCATTGACAAAGTTTGTCATGTTCCAGTTGGCTTCCGCTTTGCAAGTATCGAAAACAAACGGTTTGACAGCTTTCTTGATAGCTTCTATATCGTCGGTAAATTCACCCAGTTTAACTTCGCATAATGCTTTGTCGTGACCGGCAGCCATAACGGGAATTCCCATGGAATAAATAGCCGGATCCACATCGATGGCAACACCGTCGATTACATGGTTAGGACCACCGTTGATGATGATACCTTTTACGTTCGGGAGAGCTTTCAATTCTCCGACAGTGATGTCGTGAGGATAAATTTCACTGTAAACTCCCAATGCACGGATAGCTCTTGCCAATACCGTATTTTCATGACTTCCCAGGTCTAAAATAACGATCATATCTTGTTTCATCGTATTCCTATTAAAATTAGTATGTTAATTAGATTATCCTTCTGCTTGTTTTATTCCCACTCAATTGTTGCAGGCGGTTTGGAACTGATGTCGTACACAACGCGGTTCACACCTTTTACCTTATTGATAATTTCGTTGGATACTTTTGCCAGAAATTCGTAAGGCAATTGTGCCCAGTCGGCTGTCATGGCATCGGTAGATGTTACGGCACGTAAAGCGACCGTATTTTCATAGGTGCGTTCGTCGCCCATTACTCCGACCGACTGGATCGGAAGCAGGATTACTCCGGCCTGCCAGATTTTGTCGTAAAGCCCCCATTCGCGCATCAGTGACATATAAATATCGTCGGCATCCTGGAGGATACGTACTTTTTCAGGAGTAATATCACCTAAGATACGGATACCTAGACCAGGACCGGGGAACGGATGGCGTTTGATCAGGTGCGGCTGCATACCCATCTCGATACCGACACGGCGAACTTCGTCTTTGAAAAGCAGGCGAAGCGGTTCTACCAACTTCAGTTTCATCGTGTCAGGCAGACCGCCCACATTATGATGGCTCTTGATCACAGTCCCTGTAATGGATAAAGACTCGATTACGTCCGGATAGATCGTACCTTGTCCCAACCATTTGATATCTTTCAGCTTATGAGCTTCTTCGTCGAATACATCGATAAAGCCTTTACCGATAATCTTACGTTTCTGCTCCGGCTCGGTCACTCCGGCCAATGCTTTATAGAATTTATCTTTGGCATTCACCCCGATAACATTCAAGCCCAGGTGTTCGTAATCTTTCATTACGTTTTCGAACTCATTCTTGCGTAACAAGCCGTGATCGACGAAGATGCAAGTCAGGTTTTTGCCGATTGCCTTGTTCAGCAATACCGCTGTAACGGAAGAGTCCACACCGCCCGATAAGGCGAGGATCACTTTGTCGTCGCCCAGCTGTTCTTTCAGTTCGGCTACTGTCGATTCGATGAAAGAAGCCGGTGTCCAGTCTTTGGCGCATCCGCAGATATTCAGGAAATTATCCAGCAATTTGGTTCCGTCTGTAGAGTGGAACACTTCCGGATGGAATTGTACGCCCCAGGTCTGTTCGCCTTCCACATGATAAGCGGCAGCCTTCACGTCGTCCGTGCTGGCGATCACCTTAAAGTTGTCAGGCAATACGGTGATTGTATCTCCATGTGACATCCATATCTGTGAACCTGTATCGATGCCTTTCAGCAGAGGATCATCATTGTTGATATACGATAGATTCGCACGTCCATACTCGCGTGAGTTGGCCGGTTCTACATTGCCTCCGGATGTATAAGCCAGAAACTGAGCCCCGTAACAGATTCCTAAAACCGGATACTTGCCACGAATTTCACTCAAGTCGGCCTTGAAAGCATTTTCGTCGTAAACGGAGTAAGGACTTCCTGAAAGGATCACACCTTTCACATCTGTTGCATCATGGGGAAATTTGTTGTAGGGAATGATCTCGCAATACATGTTTAATTCTCTGACCCTGCGGCCAATCAATTGCGTTGTTTGCGAGCCGAAATCAAGAATAATAAGTTTCTCGTGCATGCAGTTATTATTTAATTGAGTGCGGCAAAGGTAGTAATTTTATTTAGAAAATCTGTAAAGCTCATCCTATATATAAAGGTACCGATGGGGGGATTTCAATATATTTTTTATGATTTCACAAAAGTTTCATCCGAAAGAAACTATATTTTCTCCCGAAAGAAACTAAAAAGATGTCGGTATATGTTGAAAGGATGGTTTAGTTCTTAAAAAATGTATAAACAGACTGGATATGTTTTAATACATCTGATTAAACATTACCTTTGTACGTTCATTTTTAGAAGAACCGTATGGATACAGAAAAGAAAGAAACAAAGGAAATAAATAAGCTCTCATTATTAATCATGGCAGTAGTCGTTTTGATACTGATTATTGCCGGTGCCGCTTACTATATTTATCAGCAGAAACAGCAGATGAATGATTTGGTTGAGGCGTATGATTTGGATAAGCAAACGCTTGAAGACGAGTTTAATGAGCTGTCTATGCAATATGAAGGGTATCAGTTTAAGGTGGGTAATGATTCCTTGATGAGTCTGTTGTCTACGGAACAGGCGAAAGTTCAGCGATTGATGGAAGAACTTCGTACTGTGAAAGCGACGAATACCAAAGAAATAGCCCGTTTGAAGAAAGAACTGGAAACGCTTCGTAAGATCATGCGTAACTATGTGGTCCAAATCGACTCTCTGAACAGAGCGAATGAACAATTGCAGGTAGAGAAAAAAGAAGCCGTTCAGAAATACCAGCGTGCCACTTCGCAGGCTGCCACCTTAAAGAAAGAAAAAGAAAAACTGTCTGAACGCGTTACCCTGGCAAGCCGCCTGGATGCGACGGGTATCACGGTTACTCCGGTCAATTCGCGTGGAAAACTGGCGAAGAAGATCAAACGTATGGAACGTTTCGTACTGGACTTCCGCATAGCTAAAAATATTACCGCTCCTGTCGGAGAAAAGACCGTTTACGTGCGTATCATGAAGCCGGACGACGATGTGCTGGTGAAGAGCCGTGCGGATGTTTTCGCCTTTGAAGGAAAAGACATCAACTACTCGATGAAGAAACTGATCGAATATGACGGGGAAGAATATCCGGTTACTATGTATTGGGATATCGAGGAATTCCTTTCTCCGGGAACTTATCGGGTGGATATTTTTATTGACGGCAACCTGATCGGAAAGATAAACTTCACGTTGGAAGATTAACGATGGAGACAGATGCTCATTTGACAAAGCTTTTAGCGGATCTTCCGGAATCTTTGGCCCGTGACGAAGTTTTTGTAAGTGAGCTTAACAACATCACCAAAGTGGTCGCTGTCGACAAAGGTGACTATCTGCTCCGCACCGGCGAAATATGCCAGGATGCCTATTTTATAAATAAAGGACTATTCATTAATTTATATGTAAGCGAAAAAGGGGATGAATGCGTAACCGGTTTTTCTTCCGATTACTTATATCCTTTCCTGTCCGCTATCGGATATTTTACCCAGGCACCTTCCGAGTTCGAGATCAAGGCGTTGGAATCCGGAGAACTGCTCCGGCTATCACGTGCTCATATCGAGGATCTTTCCCTACGCTATCCGTTATTTGCGTCGTATTACCAGAATGCGATGCTGACCATTATATCGAAGCTGTATTCCATGTTTGCTATCCGCCAGTCCTGTACCGCCGAAGAATTTATCAAATATCTTTACAATCACTACATGTGGATCATGCAGCGTGTTCCCGACAAATATATTGCCCAATATATGGGAATCAGCAATGCGTGGTATTGCAAGCTGAAAAAGCGCATCTTTAATTGAATTAATTCAATTTTATATTTAAAGTAAACCAGTACTTTTGCATCGGAAAATCGTACTTTTGTTTGTGTACGAAGAATATAGGATTATCGACTATAAACAATAGGAGATAGCTGGTTGTTTTTTATTATGAATAAGGGTGATAAATTGTTTTAGTGGTTAAAATAAAGTCTCCGGATGAAAAAACAATAAAAAGATGAAACGGATTATCGTATTAGTAGGATTGTTGGTTTGGTCTGGTTATGCCAATTCCCAACAAACGCTGACATTGGAAGAATGTCGAAACTTAGCTATTCAGAATAATAAAGAATTGCAAATGTCCGGTGAAAAAGTGAAGGCGGCTAATGAAGAAAAAAAGGCGGCTTTTACTAAATATTTCCCGCAACTTTCCGCGATGGGAGGCTATATGTGGAATCAGAAAGATATCAATCTGCTGGACATGGACGCTTTGAGTGCCAAACTGGGTTCTGCCCTGGGACCTATTGCGCAGCTTCCTGTTTTCGGTCAACTGATGGGAGGAGTGGACGAGATGCAGCATCTGGATGTACAGAATATCTGGGTAGGAGGTGTTTCGCTGGTTCAGCCTGTCTTCATGGGAGGAAAGATAGTCTCCTATAATCAAATCACCAAATATGCCCGCGAGCTGGCTGAGTCGATGAACGACCTTCAGCTACAGGAAGTCATTTATAAAACCGATGAAACATACTGGCAGGTGATCTCTTTGGTCAATAAAAAGAAGCTGGCGGATGCCTATGTCGGATTGCTCCGTAAAATGGACAGCGATGTGACGGCCATGATTGCAGAAGGCGTTGCTACGCAGGCAGATGGACTCTCGGTGAAAGTGAAGCTGAATGAAGCGGAAATGGCACAGACGAAGGTGGACAATGGTCTGGCTTTATCGCGTATGTTGCTGGCGCAGATTTGCGGATTGCCCCTCGATGAACCTTTGGCACTGGCAGATGAAAACATAGAGAATTTCCCTGTACATGCGAATGATGCCGTTGCGAATGTCAATGAAGCTTTTACAAACCGCGATGAACTGAAAAGCCTGGAACTGGCAACAAAGATCTATCAGAAAAAAGAACGTATTGTTTTAGCGGATATGTTACCGAATGTCGCCCTGTCGGCAAACTATCTGGTAACGAATCCGAATGCATTCAATGGCTTTAAGAATGAATTTGCCGGAATGTTCAATGTGGGCGTAATGGTAAAGGTGCCTTTATCCGGTTGGTGGGAAGGTAGTTATAAACGGAATGCCGCCCGTGCCGAGACACGTATCCAGATGTTGCAACTGATGGAAGCGCGTGAAAAAGTTGAATTGCAGGTGAACCAGTCTGTTTATAAAGTGAATGAAGCCAATAAGAAACTGACCGCTTCTTCCCGTAATATGGAGAATGCGGAAGAAAACCTTCGTCATGCTAATCTGGGTTTTGAAGAAGGTGTTATTCCGGCACTGAACCTGATGGAGGCGCAGACTGCCTGGGTTTCGGCTCGCTCCAGCCTGATCGATGCCCAGATAGAGGTGAAATTAACAGAAGTCTACCTGTCGAAGGCTATGGGTAAACTCTCGGTAGACAAACAGAAGTAATAACAATAAAAATATACAAAGATGAACGAGAATAAAAAGTTTTCGATCAGCAACATGATGTTGGCATTTATCACGGTATTGGTCGTGATCGGATTAGTCGCATTGACCGGTTTCTTTTTGCTTACTCCTCCCGATGATATTATTATGGGGCAGGCAGAAGCCAACCAGGTTCGTATTTCCGGAAAAGTTCCCGGACGAATCGAATCGTATCGTTTTGATGAAGGAGATAAAGTGAAAGCCGGCGACACACTGGTCTATCTGAATACGCCGGAAGTGCTGGCGAAACTGCAGCAGGCGGAAGCCGCTCAGAAAGCCGCTGAAGCACAGAGTGCGAAAGCGATCAAAGGTGCCCGTGCGCAGGAAATAGCCGGTGCTTACGAAATGTGGCAGAAAGCACAGGCGGGGCTTGAAATAGCGAAGAAATCGTATACCCGTGTTCAGAACCTTTACGAGAAAGGAGTCATGTCCGCTCAGAAAAGGGATGAAGCCGAAGCGAATTATAAAGCGATGGTAGCTACGGAGAAAGCAGCTAAGTCACAGTACGATATGGCGATGGACGGTGCCCGTTCGGAAGACAAAGCGGCAGCGGCAGCCCTGGTTCAGCAGGCCGGAGGCGCGGTAGCGGAAGTGGAATCTTATCTGAAAGAGTCGGCTTTGGTTTCACCGATCGACGGCGAAGTATCCGAACGTTTCCCGCAGGTGGGAGAGTTGGTCGGAACCGGTGCACCGATCATGAATATTACCGACCTGAACGATATGTGGATATCATTCAGCGTGCGTGAAGATCTGTTGAAAGACATCAAGATCGGATCGGAACTGAATGCTTTCATACCTGCACTCGACAATAAGCCTGTGAAACTGAAGGTATATTATCTGAAAGACATGGGATCGTATGCCGCCTGGAAAGCGACGAAGACAACCGGACAGTTCGATTCCAAGACTTTCGAGGTACGTGCTCGTCCGCAGGAGAAAATAGCTGACCTGCGTCCCGGAATGTCTGTTGTAATGAAGAAAAAAGGAAACGAAATATTATGACATTGAAGCAGAGTTTACATAGTATCTGGAATGTGGCGAAGCGGGAGATGCAGCGGCTGACATCGAAGCCGATCTATTTCTTCTGTATGCTGATCGCTCCGGTTCTTTGTGTCGTCTTCTTCCTGTCACTGATGCAGGAGGGGTTGCCGACCAATTTGCCGATCGCCGTGGTCGACATGGATGGCTCTGCTACTTCCCGCAACCTGATCCGGCAGCTGGATGCTTTCGAGCAGACTGAAGTGGTCTATAAGACTGCCACGTTCGACGATGCACGCCGGGAAATGCAAAAAGGAAATGTGTATGGTATTTTCTATATACCGAAAGATTTTGCCGTGGAAGCAACTACGGGCAAACAGCCTACCTTGTCCTTTTATACGAACGGGACATATCTGATCGCAGCGTCCTTGCTTTTCAGGGATATGAAGACCATGTCTGTTCTGGCGGGTGCTTCAGTCGGTTTGCAGACCGGACTGGCGAAAGGATATACGACTGACCAGATCATGGGACAGCTTCAGCCGGTAGTGGTTGATACGCATGCACTCGGTAATCCCTGGCTGAACTATTCCGTTTATCTGAATAATACGATTTTGCCGGGGATGCTTCAGTTGATGATCTTTTTGGTGACGGTTTTCAGTATCGGAACGGAACTGAAATACTCGACTGCCCGCCAGTGGCTGCAGACCGGAGGCAACTCGTTTACAATAAGCCTGTTGGGGAAACTTCTGCCGCAGACAGTTATCTTCACGGTAATAGCGCTGTTGTGTAGTTCTGCCTTATACGGCTTCAATGCCTTTCCGTTGAATAGCGGATGGATGCCGATGGTCGCAGCTTTGTTCCTGCTGGTTATTGCTTCGCAGGCGGTAGGCGTATTTATGATCGGAGCATTACCGACTTTACGTCTGGGTCTGAGTTTTGCCAGTTTGTTCGGGATGATTGCCTTTTCTATTGTCGGTTTTTCTTTCCCGGTTTTGGGAATGGATCCGACCTTGCAGGCATTAAGTACCCTGTTCCCCCTGCGTCATTATTTCCTGATCTATGTGGATCAGGCATTGAATGGGAGAGACTTGTTTTATTCATGGACGGAGTATCTGTGGTTGACGGGCTTTCTGATCTTGCCGTTCCTGATCGGGAAACATCTCAAGAATGCATTGCTGTACTTTAAGTATATTCCGTAAAACAGAAAGTAATGAAAAGAGAACATCGTTTACGATATATAATCAAAGAAGGCATTCAGGATACCTTTTTTATCTGGAGAGACGAGTTGAAGAATGTCTTCAAAGACTCGGGAGTCATGATCTTTTTCTTCCTGGTCCCGTTCGTCTATCCGCTTTTGTATGCTTTTATCTATAACAACGAAGTGGTGCACAATGCCAAAATGGTTGTTGTGGACCAGTCGGATTCATATCTGAGCCGAGAATATATCCGTAAGGTAGATGCGACAGCCGACGTGAAGGTGGTCGCTGTATGTGCGGATATGGAGGAGGCAAAACGGATGCTGGATGAGAAAAAAGCATACGGGATATTGTATTTTCCCGGTGAGTTCAGTAAAGACATACATAAAGGAAAGCAAGCGACTGTTTCGCTTTATTGCGACATGAGTGCGTTGCTGTTTTATAAGGCTTTCCTGTTGGCAACAACCGAAGTTTCGTTTGAAATAGGCAAGGAACTCCGGGCACAGAATAACCCGTCGTCGACGATAGAGCAGGAGAAGATTACGATCAATCCTATTCCGTATGAATCGGTAGCCCTGTTCAATTCGCAAAATGGCTTTGCCAGCTTTCTTGTCCCGGCTATCTTGATTTTGGTTATCCAGCAAACATTGATCCTGGGGATCGGTATGTTGGGAGGAACTGCACGCGAAAAGAACCGTTTTCACAGCCTGGTGCCGGTCAGCCGTCATTTTAACGGGACGTTGCGTATCGTATTCGGTAAATCGCTTACTTATCTGTTGCTATACGTAGTCGTTTGTATCTGGGCTTTAGGAGTGGTACCGAAGTTATTCTCATTGCCGCAGGTGGGTGAGCCGTGGACGGTCATGCTGTTTGTTCTGCCTTATCTGTTCGCCTCCATCTTTTTGTCGATGACGTTATCCGGGTTTATGACCAGCCGTGAGTCGCCGATGCTTGTTTTTGTTTTTACCTCGGTGATCCTGTTGTTTATCTCGGGTGTTTCCTGGCCCAAGGAAGCGATTCCTCCGTACTGGAAGGCAGTAGGCTATCTTTTCCCTTCAACTCCGGGTATACAAGGATTTATCCGTATTAATACGGCAGGAGCCACTTTGAATGAAGTCGCTCACGAATATCGTACGCTGTGGATACAGGCAGGCGTTTATTTTATTACCGCATGCATGATTTACAGATATCAGATTCTGCGTAGCCGGAAACTGATCATAAAACAATATCGGTATATGAAGATGCAACGAATGCTGCATGGTAGTCAAAAGTAGTGTTTTTGATGGATTTTAACGAAATAATGTTAGAATCCATCAAATATAGTCTTACTTTTGTACAAATTCTCAATCAAACTTAATTTTTAGTACTATGCAGAACAGACGTAACTTTTTGAAGCAAGCTTCAATGTTGCTTGCAGGAGGTTTAGTTGCACCTCAGTTATTATCTTCTTGTGCCGAAAAATCGAAGAAACATATCGGTTTACAGTTGTATTCTTTAAGAGACCTTGTAAAAGATGAGGGTATTCAGACTGTATTGGAGACTGCTTCCAAAATGGGATATACAAATCTGGAAACAGCCGGTTACAATAACGGTAAGATCTATGGAATGGCTCCTGCCGAATTTAAGAAAATGTGTAATGACCTCGGTATGAAATGTACCAGTGCTCACCTGGGACAGGAGTTCACAAAAGAAAAAGAAGCAGAAGTAATGAGCTGGTGGGATCAGGCGATCGACGCTCATAATGAATTAGGCGTTAAATATATGGTTCAGCCCTGGATGCCGGTGAACGACCAGACTACGTTGGATGACCTGAAGATGTATTGTGATTATTTCAATACGGTAGGTTATAAGACGGCTGCCGCCAGTATTGCATTCGGTTATCACAACCATGCATTTGAATTCCGTAAGATAGAAGATAAGTTGATTTACGATTTCCTGTTGGATAACGTAAGTCCCAATCATGTATTCTTCCAGATGGACGTTTACTGGGTGAAAGAAGGTGGTGCAGATCCTGTTGCTTATCTGAAATCCCGTCCGAGCCAGTTCAAAACCATTCATATTAAAGATGATATGGAAATCGGTGCGAGCGGTAAGATTGATTTCAAGCCTATCTTCGATCAGATGTATGCCAATAATGTAAAAGACTGGTACGTTGAAGTAGAAGAATATACAAATAATAATCCGGTTGAAAGCTGTCAGCAAAGTTTTGACTATCTGAATGCGGCAGATTATGTAAAATAACATCGTAGGGGCGGGGTTTGCCCGCCCTTCCATAATGTTTGAATTTTATTGCATCAAGGGCAGGCAGACCCTGCCCCTACAGATATGTATTTCATTATATTATCCCAGTCGTTTGCCAGGTTCGTCATATCCGGATATAACAGGTCGGCTCCTGCATCCAGCAGCACTTTATCGGGCAGCGGTCCCGTATTTACTGCAATTGTAAAGATACCGGCAGCAACGCCCGCTTCCACACCCATTGGTGCATTCTCCACGACAAAGGCTTCATTCGCCTTTACTCCGGCTTTTTCCAGTCCCATCAGATAAGGTTCGGGATGAGGTTTGCCATATTTCACATCAAAGGCCGTAACCATCTTCTCGCGGGTAAAATAACCGGGATACGTATGTTCCAGCTTATTGATGAGGCTATGTTGTCCCGAGCCGGTAACGACTAGTGTCTGTAAACCATGGCTTTTAGCCTGTTTTAAAACCTCGGCAGCACCAGTCATCGCTTTACCATCATTGTATTTGTTGAAAAGCATTGCTTTCTTGTCATATATATCCTGCTTCTCTTGATCTGTTGCGTCACGTTGAAATGTACGCTGATATAACTCATTGATTGTACTTTCTCCGGTACGACCTTCAAACATATAAAAATCTTCTTTTACGGCTTGAAGTTGATGATTTATGGCTGTCTCATACCAGGCTTGGGCATGAAAACGCATTGAGTCGTAGAGCACGCCATCCATATCGAAAAGTACGGCTTTGGGCGAAAGATAATCCTGTTTCTGCTTTTGCAGATAACACTTGATAGCTTCTTGTATCATTCTGTTCATATTCTTAATAATCTCTGCAAAGTTACGAAAATAGTGGTTGTCAAAACTCTTTTTATACACAATGCTCATACGTTTTCAAGCCCGGGATTGTTCTTATTCTAACAATGCCTATCGTAAGACCTTAATAATAGGCATTGTTAGCTCCTTAGAATAGGCATTGTAACACCCTAACAATAGGCATTGATAGAACTATAAAAAAAGGTTGTGCCAAAATGTTGGCACAACCCATTTCTATATCTAAATTCTATCTTTTTAAAGTTTAGCGCGGATCGCTTCGCTTTCCTTTTCATATCCGGGCTTGTTCAACAACGCGAACATGTTTTTCTTGTAAGCTTCAACCCCCGGCTGGTCGAACGGATTGACGCCCAGCATATAACCGCTGATACCGCAAGCCTTCTCGAAGAAGTAGAACAACTGGCCGATGTAATAAGCATTTACTGCCGGCATCGTGATCTTGATGTTAGGAACGCCACCGTCTACGTGTGCCAGCTGAGTACCCAGTTCTGCCATTTTATTTACTTCGTCCACGCGTTTGCCTGCCAGGAAGTTCAAACCGTCCAGGTTTGCTTCGTCAGTCGGAACGATCACTTTATGATCCGGTTCTTCAATTGAAATGACGGTTTCGAAGATAATGCGTTCACCTTCCTGTATCCATTGACCCATAGAGTGCAGGTCGGTTGTCAAGTCGACAGAAGCCGGGAAAATACCTTTTCCGTCTTTACCTTCGCTTTCACCGTATAACTGTTTCCACCATTCACCGATGTAATGCAATTTCGGATGGAAGTTGGCTAGGATTTCGATCTTTTTACCGCTCTTATACAATTCGTTACGAGTAGCAGCATAGATAGCCGACAGGTTTTCTGCAAAAGGAACATCCGTACCTGTTACTTTTTCCATAGAAACAGCACCGGCAACCAGTTCGCGGATGCTGATACCAGCTACAGCGATAGGCAGCAAGCCAACCGGGGTCAGTACGGAGAAACGTCCGCCTACATTATCAGGGATAACGAAAGTCTTATAACCTTCCTGGTCAGCTAATGTACGTAGGGCACCTCTTTTAGCATCAGTAATAGCAACGATACGATGTTTTGCTTCTTCTTTACCAACAGCGTCTTCCAGTTGTTTCTTCAACATACGGAATGCAAGGGCAGGCTCGGTAGTCGTTCCTGATTTAGAGATGTTGATCAGACCGAACTGTTTTCCTTTTAGAACTTCGCACAGCTCATACAGGTAATCTTCACCGATATTCTGTCCGGCATACAGGACAACCGGATTTTTGCGGTCAGACTGTAACCAGTCGAAGCTATTGTTCAATGCTTCAACAACGGCCTTTGTTCCCAGGTAACTTCCGCCGATACCGATAGCTACGACAACGTCACATTTGGAACGAAGCACGTTAGCCGTGTTCTCGATGTCTGTCAATTCAGCATCTGTAATAGAAGAGGGGAGATGTAACCAACCTAAGAAGTCGTTACCAGCTCCGTTTCCGTTATGTAAAGTGGCAATACATTCGTTTGCCTTAGCTTCCTGTGCGTATACTTGTTCTTTCGTAACAGCGCCCAGTGCTTTGTCGATGTTAAGACTGATGTTTTTCATATCTACTTAAATGTTTCTGTCAACTGCCGTATGATGGTAGTCGGCGATTTTCTTTCATATAAAATGTCGTATAAGGCATCCAGGATCGGCATGTTTACCTTATATTTCTCGTTTATTTCGTGAATACACTTGGTCCCGTAATACCCTTCGGCGATCATTTCCATTTCCAGTTGGGCGATTTTCACCGAATATCCTTTTCCGATCATCGTCCCGAATGTACGGTTACGGCTGAAACGGGAATAGGCAGTTACCAGCAGGTCTCCCAAATAAACGGAATCAGTAACATCCCGCTCCAGGCTATGTACGGAATTCAGGAAGTTACGCATTTCTTCAATCGCATTGCAGATAAACACAGCCAGGAAGTTGTCGCCATACTTCATCCCGTGACAAATACCTGCAACGATGGCATATACATTTTTCAGTACGGAAGCATATTCTATACCTCTAACATCTTTGCAGCAATAGTTGTTTAAATATGGATTCTGAAATACATGTGCGACAGCCCGTGCGTTATCGATATTGGAACAGGCCAGCGTGATATAGGAGAGACGTTCGAGTGCTATCTCTTCTGCATGGCACGGACCTCCGATGACTGCGATATGATCCGTCGGAACATTGTAGTATTCCGTGAAATAATCGGCAATCAGCATATTCTCGTCCGGGACGATTCCCTTGATGGCAGAAATGATGAATTTGTCATTCAGCGGAGTGGTGACTTTCATCAAATGCTGCTTCAGGAAAGGAGAAGGGGTAGCAAAGATCAGCGTATCTGAATCTTTGATAACCTCGTTTATATCTGTGTAGAATTTAATTTTGTCTGTATCGAACTTTACGGCCGACAAATAACTTGGGTTATGTCCGGTTTTTAAAAAGTCGTCAACCTGGTCCTGCCGGCGCATGTACCAGTTAATACTATCCTGTGTAGAAAGAACAATTTTGGCTAAGGCGGTAGCCCAGCTACCACCTCCCATTATTGCTATTTTACCGGGTAATTTCATGGCATTCCCTTTTATTTGGCCGCATTAGCAATCCAGGCTTCAACTTCTTCAGCCGCAGGATTTTGCAGTTCCAGCTTATACTTCTTGTTCATTTCGCAAAGCTCCTGACGTAACTTGTTAGGATTTAACTCTTTCAGCGTGTCAACAGTTATGTATCCGGCTTTTTGTAATGCCGGAACCCAAGCTTCGTCGATACCTAATGCAACATATTTATCAGCAGTATCTTTTTTTACTGTTTTTTCAGGACGCATCTGCGGGAAGAATAAAACTTCCTGGATCGTCGTCTGTCCTGTCATCAACATCACCAAACGGTCGATACCGATACCGATACCGGATGTCGGAGGCATACCGAATTGCAGTGCACGCAGGAAGTCCTGGTCGATGAACATCGCTTCGTCGTCCCCCTTTTCGCTCAACTTCAACTGATCTTTGAAACGTTCTTCCTGGTCGATTGGGTCGTTCAGCTCGCTATAAGCGTTTGCCAACTCTTTACCGTTCACCATCAATTCGAAACGTTCTGTCAGTCCCGGTTTGCTGCGGTGCATTTTGGTCAATGGGCTCATTTCAACCGGATAGTCGATAATGAATGTCGGCTGGATGAATGTACCTTCGCAGAATTCTCCGAAGATTTCATCGATCAGCTTACCTTTACCCATCGTATCGTCGATCTCCATCTTCAATTCTTTACAAATTGAACGGATTTCATCTTCGCTCTTGCCTTCCAGGTCGTAACCGGTCTTTTCCTTGATGGCTTCCAGAATAGGCAGACGACGGAAAGGAGCCTTGAAGCTGATGGTCTTACCGTCGACTACGGTTTCGCATGTGCCGTTGACAGCCATACAGATCTTTTCCAGCAGTTGTTCCGTGAAACTCATCATCCAGTTGTAATCCTTATACTGCACATACAGTTCCATGCAGGTAAATTCCGGGTTGTGTGTCCGGTCCATACCTTCGTTACGGAAGTTTTTGCCGATTTCGTAAACCCCTTCGAAACCACCGACGATCAGTCTTTTCAGATACAGTTCGGTAGCGATACGCAGATATAGGTCGATATCTAATGAGTTATGATGCGTGATAAACGGACGTGCACTTGCACCACCGGCGATAGACTGAAGGATCGGAGTTTCTACTTCCGTATATCCGGCATCGTCGAGCACAGCGCGCATTGTTTTGATCACTTTTGCACGTTTCATGAAAATATCCTTTACGCCATCGTTTACGATCAGGTCGACATAACGCTGGCGATAGCGCAGTTCGGGATCGTTGAATCCGTCATAGGCAACACCGTCTTTGTATTTAACGACCGGCAGCGGTCTGAGTGATTTGGACAATACCGTTATCTCTTGTGCATGTACGGAGATTTCACCCATCTGTGTGCGGAATACAAAACCTTTGATTCCGACGATGTCTCCGATATCGAGCAACTTTTTGAAAACGACGTTATATAAATCTTTGTTTTCGTCCGGACAAATATCATCACGGGAGATATACACCTGTATTCTGCCTTCAGAATCCTGCAGCTCCATGAAAGAAGCCTTACCCATGATACGGCGGCTCATGATACGTCCGGCAATACTTACAGGACGAGGTTCGGCATCGTCTTTAAAGGATGCCTTTATTTCATTGGAAAATGCGTTTGTTACGTACTCGGCAGCGGGATAAGGTTCTATCCCCATTTGGCGCAATTGCTCCATGCTATTGCGTCTTATGATTTCCTGTTCACTCAGTTCTAATAGATTCATTACGCTATTATTTTGTATAATACGGCGCAAAATTACAAAATTATTCTCATTTATCGGCTAAATGAGTCGTTGTTTACTTAATTATATATCAGAAAAGCACTTATGATTGCGTATCGCTTCCGGTAGGAAGAAACGCACATCCTTTCCGGCTTTCAATGATTCGCGGATAAAGGTGGAAGAAATTTCCATTAAAGGGGCATCCGCTTTGCGGATAGAAGGAATGTCTGACGGGATATGTATCTCGTATCCTTTACGCGGATAAATAAGGATTGGGTAATGGGTGATCAGCTGGTCCGATTCTTTCCAGCGTCTGATGGAAGCCCAGTTGTCGGCTCCCATGATAAAATGGAACTGACGGTCGGGATATGTTTTTTCAAGTGCGCGGAGTGTATCGATCGTATAAGTAGGCTGTGGGAGCGTAAATTCGAAATCGCTTGCCTTGAATTTGGGATACCCTGCAATGGAAGCTTCAACTAATTCATACCGAAGCTGGTCGTCCATCAGGTTGCTACGGTCTTTCAGCGGATTATGGGGAGTGATGACGAACCATACTTCATCCAATCCGGCAAATTCACACAGCCAATTAGCCAAAGCCAGATGGCCGATGTGAACCGGGTTGAACGAACCGGAAAAGATTCCGGTTTTTATTCTTGTATGATCTTTTATCGCTGTCTTTTCCACTTGATGAAATTGAATGCCTGTACACCGAATACCAATCCGGTTGCAAATGCAATAATATATTCCTTATAGAGAATACCGGCAATACAAGTTCCTAATGCGGCAATGCCGGTTAAAGCAAAGATGTATCCCCATTTGCGGGGCAGTTGTCCGTTTGTATTCATTCTTTTGAAAGAAAGTTTTTAATTACTTCAAAGGCTTCTTTCTGTGCCGTTTCCAGATCATCGTTTACAATGCAAACATCGAAGTGGGGGATGAATCCCAGCTCAAACTCCGCTTTGGCGATACGGCTGTCGATTACTTCCGGTGTATCTGTTCCACGACCTACCAGGCGTTCACGCAGGTGATCGATACTGGGAGGCTGAATGAAAACCGACAAAGCACGATCGCCATAGAACTTCTTGATATTACAACCGCCTACTACATCGACGTCGAATATCACGTTATTACCTTCGTTCAGGATACGTTCCACTTCGCTTTTCAGTGTCCCGTAATATTTATCGGTGTAGACTTCCTCATATTCCAGGAATTCATCGGCAGCGATGCGTGCCCGAAATTCGTCGGGAGTCAGGAAATAGTATTCCACGCCGTCCTTTTCTGTTCCGCGAGGAGCACGGCTTGTCGCCGAGATAGAGAAATGCAGGTTCAGGTTCTGCTTCAGCAGATAGTTGATAATGGTTGATTTACCTGAGCCTGACGGGGCGGAGAATATAATTAGTTTACCAGCCATATTATAAAACGTTTAATACCTGTTCTTTGATCTGTTCCAGTTCGTCTTTCATCTGAACGACGATCTTTTGCATTTCTGCATGATTGCTTTTCGAACCGAGGGTGTTGATCTCGCGTCCCATTTCCTGGGCGATGAAACCAAGCTTTTTACCCTGTCCATGTCCATCTTTCATTGTGCTGATGAAATATTTCAGGTGGTTGTCGAGACGGTTCTTTTCTTCGTTTACATCCAGTTTCTCTATGTAATAGATCATTTCCTGTTCAAAACGATTCTTATCGTAATCCTGGTTTGCCACCTTCTCAAGGTTATCCATGATACGTGCTTTGATCTTTTCGATACGTTCGCCTTCGTATTCTTCCACTTCTGCAAGTAAGCGGGCGATGTTACCGATCTTTTCTTCAAACAGCTTCTGCAACATGGCGCCTTCCTGGATACGGAAATCACAAAGATGTTTGATGGCCTCTTTTACTGCTGTGAAAACAACTTCCCATTCGCTTTCGTCTACCTCTACAATTTCCGACTTGATAACATCCGGCATTTTCAGTAATGTCTGGAACCAGTCTGTAGGAAGTGCGATATTCAGTTTGTCTGCGATGTCTTTGATCTGGCTGTAATAACTTTCAAAAGCTGTGAGGTTAATCTGAGTAGGAGTATCTTTTCCTATATATTCAATGTAAATGCTGAAATCGACCTTACCCCGTTCGAGCGACTGAAGCAGCTGGCTACGGATTTGCATTTCTTTATCTTTGTAGATAGACGGAATGCGGGTTGATAAATCCAGTTGCTTGCTGTTGAGCGCTTTTATTTCTACGGTTACCTTTTTTGAAGGAAGTTCGGCTGTAACCTTACCGAATCCAGTCATTGATTGTATCATTGTTCTAAAAATTTGTGCAAAGATAAATTAATCAATTGACAATTGACAATTGACAATTGACAATTAATTGAAAAGGTGAATAAAATAGATGTTTTCGTCCGTTCTGTTCTGTTTATTTTATACTTTTGCATCCATTATCAAAAGATTGGCTTTTGACAAATATAATTGTCAATTGTCAATTATCAATTGTCAATTAATATGTCTTGTATTTTAAATATTGAAACATCGACCTCTGTCTGCTCCGTTGCTCTGTCAGCCGGCGGTGAGGTGCTTTTTGAGAAAAGTTCGTTTGAGGGCCCTTCACATGCAGCCTTGCTGGGCGTTTATGCGGAAGAAGCTATTGCGGTAGTGAAAGCGAAAGGTTTGAAGCTGGAGGCTGTAGCTGTCAGCAGCGGTCCCGGTTCATATACCGGATTGCGTATCGGCGTATCGGTTGCCAAAGGATTATGTTTCGGATACGGTATCCCGTTGATCAGCATTCATACACTGGAAATACTGGCTGTTGCTGCTTTGAAACAGCAACCTGCCGACAAAGATACTTTGTATTGTGCGATGCTGGATGCCCGTCGGATGGAAGTATATGCAGCTATTTACGATACAGATTTGAAAGAAGTTCGCGGAACTTCGGCTGATATAGTAGATGCCGATACCTATGCTTCTTATCTGGAAAAAGGCAAAGTTTGTTTCTTCGGCAATGGTGCTGCCAAATGCCGTGAAGCGATCGCTTCCCCGAATGCGATTTTCCTGGATGATATTCATCCGTTGGCGGTTAATATGATTCCCCTGGCAGAAAAAGCATTTACAGCCGGTCAGTTTGAAGATGTAGCTTACTTCGAGCCATTCTACTTGAAAGAGTTCCAGGCTACGATCGCTAAGAATAAAGTGCTGGGGTAGGTTATACCTCTTCGCACTTTACCATATCCCACCCCCGGAACTGCAATAGCAGCCGGTGGAGGGTTGTCCCTTCCGTCAATTCTTGTACTTTTTTGTCTTCACTATATTGGTATAATTGACTACGTCCTTCTTCTGCCTGTGCTTCAAGCTCCTTGTCGGTTGCATTACGGGTTGCATATTTTAGTTCGAGGATGTAGCTGTGTTTTATATCGGGATAACGCTGTTTGTTTGGCAAAAGGAAAAAGTCGCAATATCCGTAATTCATTTCCAGTTCAGGCTCTACCAGATAATAGGAAGACAATGCCAGGTACGCTTTCAGAAAACCCTGTAAATTCCTTTCCCCTTCCATTGCATCACGTACGGACGAATTTTCATGATAAGCACGTGCAACAGCTTCAAAGAATGGTTTCCAAAGACCGTCGAAAGCAAGGTTGTCAATCAAATCTTGTAGGTAAGATAAATTGACAGGGAATGTTTGCTGGTAGTAATCGCGAAGGAAACCTAAATATTGTTCTCGAACGCAATTATTAGGAATACACATCTTCAGGCGGTCACCGCGTGTACCGCATATCGTGAGTAATCCGTAATAATAGAGTAGGCTTCTGAAATTGTCGTGCTCTGCTATTTTCTCTGCTGGAAACGAGGTATGCAAATCAACAATGATTTCGCCTTTTGCGGCAATCTCTTCGATTGTACTCATACGATTCCCTTCGTGTGCACTATCATGATCGATGCGAGCAAGCATTTTCAATTTGCTGTAATCCGTACGAATATTTTTGTCTACCATCTCATCCGGCGCACGATGTCTCTGTATTTGAAAATTCAGATAATAAAGCGTCATATCACAATTGAACACCCTGTCCTCATTCAAGCTTTTAGGTGCAAAACAATAGTTGTTATACCATGGCTTCATCTCTGTTATCATTGTTTCAATGTCGCCAGTTAACACATTATTCTGATGATAATAGTGGAACATTTCGCGAACTTCCGTTTCGTTAAATCCCATCATGGAGTTGAATGTCTCGTCTGTTGAAATATTCCAGTCGATATTATATCCGCTGGAAAGATCGTCCAGTGTAACGGGACTGACACCCATCATGAAGATACGATCGAACATTCCCTTGAATTGTTTAAAATATTCGCGGTAGAAACCACTGGCATGTGTAAGGTCACGGAACATTTTTTGCCCGTGTTCGCTTAGTATGACATTCGTGAAGTTATCGTATTCATCAATAATAAGGTACAACGGATGATTTTTCTCTTTTGCTTTTATTTCTATGTAGGAAAGTTTAGCCTTTGCGCTTTCCAGGCTTTCTACCGTTGTCTTGAAGTCGGCATCATAGAAAGGGGCATATTCGTGTGCAAACTGGTTAATGATAATACTGCAATACTCATTAAAACTTGACATCATATCGCTTCCCGGCAATGAACATCCTGCCTTCGAGAAGTCGAAATAAAGGACCTGATAGCGGTTACGCTGGTCGGTCGGATGTTTTCCGATCCATAGATCTCCGAAATATTTGTCGAAATTCTTCTGTTGCAAAATGTCATAGTAGGTACGCATCATACTTAAGAACAGGCTTTTCCCGAAACGCCTCGGACGAATGAGGAAAAGATAGCTGGGCATCTTTTCAATAAGCGGCAAATACTCCGTCTTATCCACGAAATAAAAATTATCGTTCCTCATCCGGTTGAAATCGGATATTCCGTATGGTATACCTTTTACTTGATTCATAATGGCAACTTTTTAATAATGAATACAAAGTTAATTTATTCCGGTAAATAAAGCAATGATCGGGAAGATTCCATTATCATATTCCTATCATCTTGTCCAAAATAATTTTTGAAAATAACTATCATACTATCATTATTTTGTTTAACATATTGTTTATTAGTATTTTATATTATGATGGTTGCCGTTTTAAACTATCATTCAACTATCATCAACCATCATTCATGATAAGTGCGTTGTAATACTGAAATCTATAAATAGACAGGTCGGAAATATATTGTCTAAAATGAAATAAACTATTGAAAAACATTGCTTATGTGCTATGTTTTTATTATATTTGTAAGGAGGAAAAGGTGTTGGCCTCCGGGTCTGAATACCCCTGAGACCCGGGTGTGAGCATCGTTCAGATCCGGGTGTAAAATGGGGTAAAATGCCCGTTTTGGTGAAGTTTTCTAGTATTATTATTAAAATAAAGTACCGACCTATGGCACATTTCTATGTAGTTCGCACAAAATCGGATAAGACAGGTCCGATAGAAAAGAAACTGTTTTATGGAGTACCCGTTACGACGGGGCGGGTCACTACCGAGGAGTTGGCGGAAGAGATCGCTGCTCGCTGCTCATTGACGCGCGGAGATGTGCTTGCCACAGTCTGCGAGATGAGTGATATTATTCTTGAACGTTTGAAAGAAGGCTATTCCGTCGAACTGAAGGATATGGGTGACCTGTATCTCTCGGCAGGGAGTGAAGGGTATGAGAAAGCGAAGGATTGTACGCCGCATCGGGTAAAAGCGAAACGCGTCTGTTTCAGGATGGGGGCACGATTACGTAAGGAAATGCAGTTTTTTAAATTTGAAAGATACCCGTTCGAATGAAAGTAAGCCAATATCGTTATAAGAAAGACCAGCTTATGTTGCAGATACGTAGCCTGGAACCTGTGATGGAGATGTTACGCTCAGATAAAATGGGGGTACAGGTGGCTAATGTCCGTACCAGTTTACGCTTTTCATTGCCGGGGCGTACGAACGAGTGGATACGGAAATTGCCTGTGATCGTGTGGGGAGCAACATTTCTGCGGAAAGACGGGAAGGTACAGATGAAAAACTATACCGGGTATATCCTTTTGGAAGTGAACGGTTTGTCCGGTCCGGAAGAAGCCGCATCGATACGTGAGGAGGCGGCTGCCATGCCTCAGACCTTGCTGGCTTTCATTGGATTGAGCGGCAAGTCCGTGAAGATTGTCGTGCCTTTTACGCTGCCCGATGGCAAGTTGCCGCGTAGCCGGGAGAAAGCCGTTCTCTTTCATGCGGCGGCCTATCAGTTGGCGGTCAGGCATTTTCAGCCTCAGTTGAGCAGCATGATCACATTGAAAGAGCCGTCGCCGGAGCGGGGGACACGTGTCAGCTATGATACCGGGCTGTATTATAATCCGGCGGCGATATCGATCCGAATGGAACAACCGATACGGATGCCGGAGGAAAGCGAACTCCGTATCGTGCAGGAGGTTCCGCTCGATCCGATCGAACGTCTGTTGCCGGGCGTGAAACGTAATACGCAGATTGCAACCCTGTTCAGTATCGTGCTTTTGGAAGCGGTCCGTAAATTTGCCGGAAAGGAGAGTGACGATCTGCATGCATTGTTTACGGAGATGGCACAAAATAGTTGCCGTCTGGGGATTCCCGAGGAAGAGGCGGTAGGGTGGACCTTACGGTATGAGGCTTTGAAGTCGCATGAATTACTGGTGAGGCAGGTATTCCGGGGAGTTTATCTGCTGAAGAAAGCGATCGGAGGTAAATTACCTTTGCCGGAATGTCTTTCGATGGTGATGCAACTGGATGAATTCATGGCAAGACGTTATTTCTTCCGGATGAACGAGATGAGTGGGGAGGTGGAATATCTCGACCGTTCGGTCATACAGTTCGCGTACCGGCCTTACACCCTGAAAGTGCGTAACAGTATTTGCCTGGAGGCTCAGAAAGAGGGGTTGAATGTGTGGGATAAAGATATCGACCGGTATGTATATTCAGATCAGATACCCTTGTTTCATCCTATCGATGCTTTTCTTGCGAATCTTCCGGTATGGGATGGCAAGTCGCATATTCATGAGATGGCTGCGCGGGTTCCTAACAATAACCCGTTATGGAGTGATTGCTTTTATCGTTGGTTCCTGAGCATGGTAGCTCATTGGATGCAGCTGGATAAAGAACACGGAAACAGTACGACGCCGTTGCTGGTTGGTGACCAGGGATGCGGAAAATCGACCTATTGCCTGAACTTGTTGCCTCCGTCGCTTCGTCCTTTTTATACCGACAGCATCGATTTCGGTAATAAGAAGGAGGCAGAACTGGCTTTGCATCGCTATGCCTTGATCAATATCGACGAGTTCGATTCGGTAAAGGCTTCGCATCAAAGTTTTCTGAAGCATGTTTTGCAAAAGGCCGTGGTCAATGCTCGCTTACCTTATCAGAGTACGACGCGCAGCCTGCGACGTTATGCAACCTTTATCGCTACCAGCAATAATTTCGATCTGCTGACCGATCCGACCGGAAGCCGTCGTTTTATCTGCGTGGAAGTGGAAGGTCTGATCGACTATCTCCAGCCGGTCGATTACGAGCAGCTGTATGCCGAAGCAAAAGAGATGTTGCGCCGTGGCGAACGGTATTGGTTTACGCATGAGGAGGAGGCGGCAATCGTTGAGAACAACTGGCGTTTCCAGCAAATTCCGGCGGAAGAGCAATTGTTCCTGCGTTATTTCTGTATTTCAGAGGATACGGAAGGGATAGAACCTTTGCTGGCATCGGAGATATTGGATATAATTGCAGAGAAACAACCCGGTTTTGTTATTACGAAGAAGATGATACTCAACTTTGGTAAACTTTTGAAGCGAAACAATGTACCTAATAAACGGATGACGCGAGGGACTTGTTATTATGTAAAGGGTGTAAATAACTGAATATCACTATGTTTATGAAGTGTGATATGATAGTATGATAGATGTTATGATGGTTTAAATGAATAACTATCATAAGGCTAATTCCTTTATAATCATTGTTTTATGTTTGATTGATGATAGTATGATGGTTGTTTTGTGAAAAAAGAATTATGATAGCTGGTTTTAAACCAAATCATTGTATCTGCTGTTTTATGCTCATATAATAGAAACAGAGTAGCATAAATATGAAAAAGAAAAATGTATGGTTGGTCATCGGGGTAGTTGTAGCAATTGTCCTCCTGATGGTATGGTTATTCGTCGGAACAACAGTGGAAGAAGTGGCTGATCCGGTAGTGAGTCCGATGGTGGTTGAATAAAGTATGTAAGTGAACTGCTATTAATGCAAGGATGGCATGCTAAATGGAGTCTTAAACCCATTTCACATGCCATCTTTTATTTTTAGAATATCTATTGAATATCCCTATTGAATCTTATCCCAAGAATCCTAACAGGATACCGGCAGCTACAGCAGAACCGATCACACCTGCTACGTTCGGACCCATAGCGTGCATCAACAGATAGTTGGTCGGGTCATATTCCAAACCTACGATCTGGGAGATACGTGCAGAGTCAGGAACGGCGGATACACCGGCGTTACCGATAAGCGGATTGATCTTGTTACCTTGTTTCAGGAACAGGTTGAAGAACTTAACGAACAATACACCGGCACATGTTGCGATAACGAATGACAACGCACCCAGACCGAAGATCTTAACAGAGTTCAAGGTCAGGAACTGAGTTGCCTGTGTAGAAGCACCTACCGTGATACCTAACAGGATTGTGATTGTATCGATCAGCGGACCGCGGGCAGTTTCTGCCAGACGACGTGTCACACCACTTTCTTTCAACAGGTTTCCGAAGAACAGCATACCCAACAGAGGTAGACCGGAAGGAACCAGGAAACAAGTCAGCAACAGACCAATAATCGGGAAAACAATCTTTTCCGTAGAAGAAACGGCTCTCGGCGGTTTCATACGGATCAGACGTTCTTTCTTTGTGGTAAGCAGACGCATGAATGGCGGCTGGATAATAGGTACCAATGCCATATACGAATAGGCTGACACCGCAATAGCACCCATGAGGTTTGGAGCCAGTTTTGAAGACAGGAAGATAGCCGTAGGACCGTCGGCACCACCGATAATACCGATAGCACCAGCCTGGTTCGGTTCGAATCCCATCTGAAGAGCAATAATGTAAGCACCAAAGATACCGAACTGGGCTGCAGCACCGATCAACATCAACTTTGGATTGGATATCAAAGCGGAGAAGTCGGTCATGGCCCCGATACCGAGGAAGATCAATGGTGGATACCATCCGGAGGTTACCCCTTGATAGAGGATGTTCAGTACAGACCCTTGTTCATAAATACCTACCTGTAATCCTGCATCTTTGAAAGGAATATTACCGATCAGGATACCGAATCCGATAGGAATCAGAAGCATAGGTTCAAACTCGTATTTTATCGCAAGGAATATAAAGAGCAAACCTACCAAAATCATGACGATATGGCCCGGAGTTGCATTATATACCCCTGTATAGGTGAGGAACAACTGTAGGTTGTCACCCAGGAATGACATAAAACTCTCTTGCATATTCTTATCCGATTACGACGAGATCGGCACCTTCCAGTACAGAATCTCCTTTGTGTACTTTAATTTCAATAATCTTACCATCGCGGTCTGCGTTGATGTTGTTTTCCATCTTCATGGCCTCAAGGATAAGAAGAGTTTGTCCTCTTTTTACAGTGTCGCCTACATTACATTTGATCTGCAGGATAACACCGGGCAGCGGAGTTTTAACAGCTCCCTGTGTGGTAGAGGCAGCCGGGCGTGTGATAACCGATTCTCCTGAAGGGGTTGTCGGAGCCTGAGCCGGACGTTTCAGAGTAACCATTTGTTTTTTTGCCGGTTTCTCCATCTTTACATTATAGGGTGTACCGTTTACTTCTACTTCAGCGATATCGTCAACCACTGAATTGATGTGTACTTTATATACGTTACCGTTGATGGTATATTTAAAACTTTTCATTCTTGTTTGTTTTTAGAGATAATCACTTTCTGGGAGTTTCACGTAAGCTATAGATCTTTGAACTCCATGGAGAATATGCACGACGGACTTTACGGATCGTAAGTACTGTATGTTCGATGTCATGGTTGTCATCGCTCATTTCATACAGAGCCGTGGCGATAGCTGCAAAGACTTCTCCTGAAACCTCGTCAGGTGCACTGGCACTGACTGGAGCTCCGGCTTTCTCTGCATTACGTTTGCTGGCGGCAATCGCAGCTTTACCGACCTGTTTGAAGATAAGGTAAAGAAGGAGCAGTCCCAGGAATACAACAGCCATGGCTGTAATCGTCATACCGATACCTAAAGAGTCATTGTTTTTGAAGTTTTCGATCTTTTCATTCGAGTCGAGTGTCAGGTTGTTTGTGCTGGGAGTTACTTTTGTAAGCTGTGCCCATTCTTCCTGACCGTCTATTACTCTACCATAGCTCACATCCGGTCTTTGTGCAGCCGGAACCGTGATTTCGTCGATCAGTGTTCTACCATCCGCATCGTATAAAGCGATATAGTTTTCTTTCGACGGGTCTAGTGTGAAATTAACATGGAAAGTTCCGCGATCCGGCTCTCCGTCAGCCCAAAATAATGTGTGCTGATGAGGAGGAATCTGAGTTAATACATCACCCTTCGGGATCGGATATTTTTTTGGGTTGTTTTTGTCGTCTGTCAAATAACAACCGGCAATGTTTACCGTTCCGGCAGAAGTATTGAATAATTCTATCCAGGCGTGACGTTTGCCGTAGTCGTCAACGAAGTTGTCTTCGTTGATAACCAACACTTCATTTATTCGCATGGAGGTTGCACGCTGTGCTTTTGCTCCGAATGAAACGAGCAAAACGAACAACAGCAATACTCCAATTCTTTTGTTAATCATATTCATTTCCTGTTTTAAGAATTATAGAGGCAGATTGTCATGTTTCTTAGCAGGATTGCTTAACTTCTTAGTCTGCAATTGTTGTAATGCGCGAATAATACGGAAACGAGTGTTACGCGGTTCGATCACATCGTCGATATAACCGTACTGAGCAGCATTGTATGGGTTTGCAAATGCTTTCTTGTATTCTGCTTCTTTTTCAGCAGTTGCTTTTGCCGGATCTTCCGATGCAGCAACTTCTTTTGCGAAGATAACTTCTACTGCACCGCTCGGGCCCATTACTGCGATTTCTGCAGTCGGCCATGCGTAGTTCATATCGCCACGCAGGTGTTTAGAACTCATCACGCAGTAAGCTCCACCATAAGATTTACGCAGGGTAACTGTGATTTTAGGTACAGTTGCTTCACCGTAAGCATAAAGCAATTTAGCTCCGTGAAGGATTACACCATTGTATTCCTGTCCTGTTCCCGGAAGGAATCCCGGAACGTCAACCAATGTTACCAGAGGAATGTTGAATGCGTCGCAGAAACGAACGAAACGACCAGCTTTACGTGATGCATTGCTGTCGAGACATCCGGCCATAACTTTTGGCTGGTTGGCTACGATACCAACTGTCTGTCCGTTGAAACGAGCGAAACCAACGATAATATTTTTGGCATAATCGGCGTGTACTTCAAGGAATTCGCCGTTGTCGATAATTGTTCCGATCACTTCATACATATCGTATGACTGGTTAGTGTTATCCGGAATAATATCATTTAATACATCATCCAAGCGATCGATAGGATCGTTACATTCGATCAGCGGTGTTTCTTCCAGGTTATTCTGCGGAAGGAAGCCGATCAATTTGCGGATCAGTTGCAGACCATCTTCTTCTGTATCGACAGCGAAATGAGCAACACCCGATTTGGTCGTGTGTACGCTTGCGCCACCCAGTTGTTCCTGGGTTACGTCTTCTCCGGTAACAGTTTTTACAACTTTCGGACCAGTCAGGAACATGTAGCTTGTTCCGCGTGTCATGATGTTGAAGTCTGTCAGTGCAGGAGAATAAACGGCACCGCCGGCACATGGGCCAAAGATACCGGAAATCTGTGGAACAACACCTGATGCCAGAATGTTACGCTGGAAAATTTCGGCATAACCGGCCAAAGCGTTGACACCTTCCTGGATACGTGCTCCACCTGAATCGTTCAGACCGATGACAGGGGCACCCATCTTCATGGCCTGATCCATTACTTTACAGATCTTCATAGCTAATGACTCTGACAAAGCACCGCCGAATACTGTGAAATCTTGTGCATAGACGTAAACAAGGCGGCCGTCGATCGTACCATAACCTGTTACAACGCCATCACCCAGGAATTTTGTTTTTTCGATACCGAAGTTGGTACAACGGTGTTGAACGAACATATCGAACTCCTCGAAACTACCTTCGTCAAGTAACATGGCGATACGTTCGCGTGCTGTGTACTTGCCTTTTTTGTGCTGAGACTCGATTCTTTTTTCTCCACCACCGAGACGGGCTTGTTCGCGAAGAGCGATAAGCTCTTTTACTTTTTCAAGTTGGTTACTCATTGTATTTCTGATTTGTTGTTAGAAATGAAGTGTTTTTGTTATTTGTTACCAGGCATGCAAAGTTCTGTCAGAACGCTGCAGGTTGATTTCGGGTGAAGGAAAGCGATGTTCAAACCTTCTGCACCACCACGGGGAGCTTTGTCGATCAGCTTAACGCCTTTTTCTTCAGCTTCATTTAAAGCAGCCTGTACATCGGGTACAGCAAATGCGATATGATGAATGCCTTCGCCTTTCTTTTCGATGAATTTAGCGATAGTGCTGTCTTCGCTGGTCGGTTCCAGTAATTCAATTTTGGTCTGGCCTACTTTAAAGAAAGCAGTTTTCACTTTCTGGTCAGCTACTTCTTCGATGTTGTAGCATTTCATGCCTAAAATTTCTTCGTAATACGGCAGACAAGCTTCGATGCTTTTTACTGCAATGCCCAGATGTTCAATATGTGTAATTTCCATGTCAATAATAATTTATTAATTGATAAATGCTTTTTGTTCTGATGGCAAAGGTACATTCTTTTTGAAGAATCAAGAAATATTTCATTAATAATAATTTGCCAATATATCAATATGTCAATGTGCCAATGAAAGCTTTAACTTCTCATTGACACCCCCTGTCTTTTTATTGGCATATTGGCAAATTATCTCATTGACATATTATTTAGAAATCCACTATCAGCCGAGCGTTGAGTTGTCGACCAGTCAGATAGTTAGGTACTGCGTACTGCTGGTTGTCGATGTTGGTGATCCAGTAGTAGGAGCTGACATTTTTTATATCAAATAAGTTAAAGACATCGAGTCCGATCCAGATGTTTTTCAGGTGGCGGAAAAAGCCGCGGTCCATGATCGCATCGGTGCCTCCGGCCAACTGGTAAGAGAAGCCTAAGTCGACACGTTTATAGGCGGGGGTACGGAATGTTCCTTTGACATCTTCGTATTTTGTACGCGGTGCTATAAAAGGAAGTCCGCCGGAGATGACGCCTTTCAGATTCAGTTTTACACGTTTGTATCCCGGGAAATAATCCTGGAAGAACAAGGAAACGTTATATCCCTGGCTGTTTGGCATGGGTACGGTTACTTTGTCGCGAATGGTTTGCTGGGCTTTCATCAACGAGAAACTGATCCAGGAGTCGGTTCCGGGAACAAACTCGCCGAAGAATTTGACATCGATACCCATAGCATGCCCTTTGGCACAGTTTTCACCGTAATAACGGATCTTTACATTGTCGACGGTATAGGGGATCAAGTCATCCAGTTTCTTGTAATACAGGTCGGTGCTGACTTTGAAGTTACGGTTGCCAGCCTTAAAGGTATAATCGCCCCCCAGAATGAAATGGATGGAACGTTGCGATTTGATATCTTTATTCAGCGCGATGACATCATTGCCTGCCGCATCCTGTACCGTGGTACGCAATTCTTTATAGAACGGTGATTGATAATATATACCCGTTGCTGCACGGAATGTCAGCCGCTGGTCGAAATTAGGAATGAATCCTAGAGAGACACGCGGACTGAAGATAAACTCTTTGTTATAGCTCCAATAGCTTCCGCGAACGCCTCCGATAAGCGTGAACATACCCTGTTTGGTACGGAATTTGAAAACATCCTGAATGTATCCCGATACGCGTGTGCTGGATAAATCGTTATCCGAATATAGGTTGGAGATTACATTGACACCGTTTCCTGTCTGGGGCAGTGAGTAACCTGCCGAGTCACGTTTTTCCCACTCGCTGATGCGGTCGTTTATCTTTTCCATCTGTACGGTCGCTCCCCATTGAAGTGTATGGTTTTTGATTTTGCTGCTACCGAAATGACCTACGTTCATGATCGTAGAGCTTAGTCGGTTGCGGGCATGTTCGTGATAACGGGCTACCTCAAGAGCTTCTTGTCCGCTATTGTTTTCTGTTGTTGCGTCACCCAGCCAGTATTCACCGGTGATGTCGTACGTTTCTATTTCTTTGCTGGAGAATGCCGAAGCCTGAATACCCAGCTCGGTTTTCTCGTTCGGATTATGTTTCAGGGTCAGCGCTCCGAATAAAGTCTGGAACTTATCCCGTTCGCGGCTGTTAGGGAAATATACTTCAAAGCGCTGGGCGTTTTCAACCGTACCGAAGTTGGTTTCACGTTTATTTGGTGTGAATTTGAACGTGTTGGATGCCAGGTTTCCCAGGAAGTTCACTTCCCATTTCGGAGCCAGCTGATAGGTCATGTACGACTGCAGGTCGACGAAGTCCGGTTGGTATTCTGCGTCCGTATCCATTGTTTTCAGCAGGGAGCGTCCGGTCTTGTAACGAATACCTGTTACCTGGGTAAACTTGCCGATCGAACTGCCGATATAGGCATTGGCTCCCAGCAGACTGGCGGATGCCGAACCTTCGAACAATTTCGGTTTTTTATAAGTGATATCGAGAACGGAACTCATCTTATCGCCATACCGTGCTTCGAATCCTCCGGCAGCGAAGTTGACGGCTTCTGTCAGGTCCGGATTGATAAAGCTCAAACCTTCCTGCTGCCCGGAACGGATCAGCAACGGGCGGAACACTTCCAGGCCGTTTACGTAGACTATATTTTCATCGTAGCTACCGCCGCGAACCGAATATTGGGAGCTCAGCTCGTTACTGGAAGAGACCCCGGCAAAGGTGACTACCAGGCTTTCTATACTACCTCCGGCAGGGTCGGGGAGCAGCTTGACACGGTCTGCATTGAGCGATTCTAGCATCGATGTTTGCTTGCGGATAGCGGTAGCGACGACTTCGCCCAGGTCGATACTGGTGTAGTTCATCTGCACATTCAGCCTCATGTCCTGTTGCAGGCTGGGCAGAATGCGTTCCGCTTTGTTGTAACCCAGGCAGGAGAATATGACCGAAACGGAATCACCCGGAGAAGTTGTGATCGAATAATATCCCTTTTCGTTTGTCATTGCTCCGTTCAGGGTATTTTTAATCTGGACAAGTACCAGTTCGAGCGGACTACCGTCGGCATCCCGTACATATCCCGTTATTTTGACATGCTTTTGTCCAAAAGCGCTGATTGAAACCAATATAAATAGCAGTGCAGCTATCGCACGAATCTTCATAATATATAATGTTATAGCTTTACTAACGCGAAAAATGAATGAAGCGTATATTCAGCGTGTAAAAAATCTTTATCTTTGTCCTGTTCGGAAATATCTTCCCTGTAGGATGAAGATGATTAATTAACAGTACAAAAGTAAGATAAAAATGGAGAGTTTTGCATCACTGATCAAGAATAGAAGAAGCACGCGTAAGTTTACCGACCAGTTGCTTTCACCTGAACAAGTCGAAATGATTTTAAAAGCAGCCTTGATGGCTCCCGCTTCCAAGCGTAAGAATCCATGGCAGTTTATCGTGGTGGAGGATAAGGAAATGCTAAAGAAGCTGGCGGGATGCAAGGCGGCAGGTTCTTCATTCCTTGAAGGGTGTGCACTGGCCGTTGTGGTACTGGCGAATGTGATGGAAAGCGATGTTTGGGTAGAGGATGCCTCTATTGCTTCCATTTATATGCAGCTTCAGGCAGAAGATCTGGGATTGGGAAGTTGCTGGTGCCAAATACGTAACCGTCAGACGGAGGACGATACGGATGCCAATACGTATGTGCGTAATCTGCTTGATATCCCTTATCAGCTGGAGGTTCTTTCAATAATCGGTTTCGGTTATAAGGACCAGGAGCGTAAGCCGTTTGACGAAGCTCATCTGCAGTGGGAAAAGATTCACCTGGACAGTTTTAAAATGCCGGAAGAAAATAAGGAAGCATGAAAATAGTTTTTGTTGGAGCCGGAAATTTGGCGACACGTTTGTCACTTGCCATGCAGCGGGTCGGTATGCAGATAGGACAGGTGTACAGCCATACGGAAGAGAGCGCCCGTCAGTTGGCTGCACAACTGGGTTGTCCGTGGACCAACGATCTGTCAGCATTGCAGGCTGATGCGGACCTGTATGTTTTTTCATTGAAAGATACGGCTTTGCAGGAGGTGATTTCCAAGGTTAAATCGAATAACGGAATGTGGATTCATACTGCCGGAAGTATGCCTATGAGTGTTTTTGAAGGATATGCCGGACGGTTCGGGGTGCTTTATCCTTTGCAGACGTTCAGTAAGGGGCGGAATGTGAATTTTGAGGTGATCCCGTTTTTCATCGAAGCCAATACGGAAAAAGATGCGGATTATCTGAAGAATATAGCGAGTGCCCTTTCAGAGAATGTCCGTTTCATGTCTTCTGAAAAGCGTAGGAGTCTGCATCTGGCAGCTGTGTTCGCTTGTAATTTTACCAATCATATTTATACGTTATCTTATAAATTGCTGGAAAACGAATCCATCCCGGCAGAAGTCCTGTTGCCGCTTATCGACGAGACGGCAGCAAAGATACATTCCATGTCGCCGGTAGCTGCTCAAACCGGTCCGGCGATCCGGTATGATGAAAATGTAATTAACAAACATGTGGCTATGCTGGACGATCCGGATATGAAAGCGATCTATCAGCTTCTTAGCCAAAGCATACATAAGGAGGCCCAAAATGAGTAGTATCAATTATGACCTGACGAAGATAAAAGCATTTGTGTTTGATGTAGACGGTGTGTTGTCGTGTGATGTGATTCCGCTCCATCCGGACGGTGATCCGATGCGTACCGTCAATATTAAAGACGGTTATGCCCTGCAGCTGGCTGTAAAGAAAGGCTATCAGGTGGGAATCATCACCGGTGGGTATACAGAGGCTGTTCAGATCCGTTTTTCCCGCCTGGGTATTGAACATATCTATATGCGTAGTGCCGTGAAGATACATGACTTCCATGATTTTCTGCAAAAGACCGGGTTAAAGCCTGAAGAGGTCATGTATGCCGGAGACGATATTCCGGATTATGATGTAATGAAGCTGGTTGGATTGCCTGTCGCTCCTGCAGATGCAGCGCCGGAAATCAAACAGATAGCCAAATATATCTCCTTACGTAACGGGGGTGAAGGTGTTGCCCGCGATGTGATAGAACAAACAATGAAAGCACAAGGCCATTGGATGAGCTCGGAAGCCTTCGGATGGTAAATAACAATGAAGCATATGTTGACTAACCTACTAAAATACCGTATTGTGCTGGGATCGAACTCACCCCGCCGAAAAGAATTATTGTCCGGGCTGGATCTCGACTTTGAGGTCGAAGTCATTCCCGGTATCGATGAGTCGTATCCCGAAACATTGACGGCTGAAGAGATCCCTTTGCATATTGCCCGTAAGAAAGCGGAAGCATATATGGGGAAAATGACTGATAACGAACTGCTGATCACGGCTGATACGATCGTTGCCACTTACGATCGTATTTTGGGTAAACCAGCCAATCGTGAAGAGGCGATCGAAATGTTACGTTATTTGTCTGACCATGTGCATGAAGTTGTGACAGGCGTTTGTTTGACTACCAGGGAAAAGAGTGTTTCTTTTTCTGTTGCTTCGGCTGTCTGCTTTGCGAAGCTGGAAGATGATGATATTATCTATTATGTAGATAAATATCGTCCGTTCGACAAGGCTGGCAGTTATGGTATACAGGAATGGATCGGATACGTCGGAGTGGAAGCCATCAACGGTTCGTTTTATAACGTAATGGGCTTACCCGTACAACGTTTGTACCAGGAATTAAAAAAGTTCTAAGTTGTCATAACTCTTCTATTCCGATAACACTTCCTGTATAATTATAGAATACACGGTCGTTGAATTGCTGATGGAAGAGAGCATATTTATCGACACCCGTACAATGGCAAGTACCCATTCGTTCGGGCGGATTCGCAGCCAAATAGTGAGCGATCACATTGAATTTTTCAGTTTCCGCATTATGAATATGAAAACCTCCCAGAATCAGATCGGGAGATAAAGCCGGAAATCTGTTTTGTATGGTTCGGATCATATTGGTGATTCCCCGATGGGAACAGGCACTGATGACGGAAAAAGAATTATTTGTTATCAGGGCGATCGCCAGTTCATCTTCAAAGGTATCGGGGATTTTACTTTCGGCTTTTCGTGTATAGAAACGGTCGAAGTGCGTGTCTTCCGGATCGACGATTTCTATATGTGGAAAAATAAAAAGACCGGGAACCAGCTCTGTTGTATTATTTATGTATAAGAAGCGGGAACGTTCAGACAGTTCTGTTTCCCTGATTCCGTTTTCCCTGTTTTCTTTAAATTTCGGATATAATATTTCTTTCTTACAGGCTATTTTTGCTGTTTCATTCAGTGTCATGAAATGTTGCAAACCTCCGGTATGGTCGCTGTGCCCGTGCGAAAGGATGAGGTAGTCTACTTGTTTCAAATCAATATTCAGTACATTTGCATTATGGATGAACAAATCCGATGCTCCTGTATCGAAAAGTATTTTGTGTTCAGGAGTTTCTATATATAACGACAAGCCATGTTCTGCACGGAGTTGGCGTCCGTACACGCAATTTTCTACTAGAGTGGTTATTTTGTATTTCATACGAGTGTATTTTGGATGTGTTGAATAGAATTTAGTGATAAAGATAAATAAATATTTCGGGAAGAATAAAAAAATACCAGTAATCCTTGCATAATATATTCGGAAACAGTAATTTTGCGGTCTGAAATTCTGCAGAGGGTAAACAAGTGATACTTAATATGTATCCACCCCCGGGACATAACCTGTTTAAATATAAAAAGACAGATGTACGTAATCGTAGAAATTAACGGACAGCAGTTCAAAGCTGAAGAAGGAAAGAAATTATTCGTTCATCACATTCAGAACGCAGAAAGCGGAGCTGTTGTTGAGTTTGACAAAGTATTGTTGGTTGACAACAATGGTGAAGTTAAAGTAGGTGTTCCTACCGTAGAAGGCGCAAAGGTAGTATGTGAAGTACTGTCTCCGCTGGTAAAAGGTGATAAAGTGCTGATCTTCCACAAGAAGAGAAGAAAAGGTTATCGTAAACTGAACGGTCACCGTCAGCAGTTCACTGAAGTGAGTATTAAAGAAATTGTTGCTTAACGTTTAAAGGAGAAAAGAAGAAATGGCACATAAGAAAGGTGTGGGTAGTTCTAAGAACGGCCGTGAATCACAAAGTAAAAGATTAGGTGTTAAGCTTTTTGGTGGTGAAGTTGCTAAAGCTGGTAACATTTTAGTTCGCCAGAGAGGTACAGTTCATCATCCGGGTGAAAACGTTGGTATCGGTAAAGATCATACGTTGTACGCTTTGAAAGATGGTGTTGTTACTTTCCGTAGAAGTAAAGAAAACAGATCTTTCGTTTCTATCCAGGAAATCGTAGCAGAAGCATAATTCGCTTTACTCGAAAGAATAAGAAAAGCGGAATGTCCGAAAGGATGTTCCGCTTTTTGTGTTTCCCCGGGAGGAGGCTAATGTTTGTTTGGGGAGCTGAATAAAACGGTGAAAGCACTTCCTGCACCTTCCTGGCTTTGCACATGCAGCTTTCCGTTATGAAGTTTGACGATTTCCCGCGAAATACTCAGTCCGATGCCGTTACCGTTCTTTTTAGAACTGAAGAATGGGATAAATATCTTGTCACGTATCGTATCGGATATACCGCATCCATTGTCTGCAACGGTGATGTAAGGATGTCCTTCGTTATCACATCCGGAAAAAAGATGGATTTCCGGATTCTCCTTTTCTTTTACGGCATAAGTCGCATTGGTGACAAAATTAATTATCACCTGTTCGATCAGATCCCTGTCCATATAGGCTGTCACGTCGGGATTATCTGTTTTAAGGGTGAATCCGATTCCTTTCTGCTGCAAAGACGGGTTCATCAGGGAATGAATAGCGTTTAACAGCTCGTAGAGGTTGTAGAATTTCATGTCAGGCACTATCTTCTGGCTTAGACTACGATATGTCTCGGCAAAACGTAGTAATCCGTCACTCCGCCGGTGAATGGTGTCCAACGCAAATTCCATATCTTCCACATCCGGTTCCGACAGTGGGGAAGAAGTTTCTTTCAGTGCATGTATCTTCCTTCTGAGCGTATCCGAAAGAGAGGAGACGGGTACGATAGAATTCATTATCTCATGGGTCATCACATTAAGCAATCCTTTCCATGCGCCCGATTCGACCTCTTCCATTGTGGCGCTTACGTTGTGGAAAGCTATCAGCTTATAGGTTTTTCCTCCTGTTTGAAAGACGGAAGCATTGGTCATTGTTTTGATGGTTTGTTTCCGGGCATGGATAGTCAGCAGGGTACTTTCGTTTACCGGAATATCGAGCAATTCATTGAACAAGCCTTCGTTCTGTTTTTTTAGCCAGTTGATATTTTTGATATGAGGAATGTTGAGCATCGTTGTAAAAGCGTCGTTCATCCATAATGTTTCATAGGTTTCTATATCGTAGGCGAGAATGCCGGTGTCGACCAGTTCCAACATTTCTTTCAGATAATGTTGCTGGGCTTCTTTTTCACGTGCCAGGTTCAGGAATGCATCCGTGATGGTTTGGAAGCGCGGATATTTTTTGGAAAAGTCTTTGTAAAGAATCGACTCGGCAAACTCGTCGATTTCCCGGTTTGTTTTTCTCCGTACATATAGTATATATATAAGGAGCAGGACGATTAGGGTGGATAACAGGATGGTCATAGTCCGTATTTTTCTAACCGGCGGTATAAAGCTCCCCGGGTCAGTCCCAGTTCTTTGGCCGCCTGTGATATGTTTCCGTTATGTTTTTGGATCACCTGCTCGATAGCGGCTCTTTCCAGATCTTCCAGGTTGTGGGTAGGTATCGGCTGATTGTTCCCTTCCGGCTGTTCCATAGGAGAGAAGGTGATATCCTCGGCTTTCAGAACATTGCTGTCTGACATGATAACACCTCTTTCAATGGTATATTGCAGTTCGCGTACGTTTCCCGGGTAATGATACAGCATCAGTTTCTTTTTGGCTGAGTCGGATAAACGGAACTTTTGCTTGAAATACTTTTTCTCATACATCTCCAGGAAATGTTCTGCCAACAAGATAATATCTTCACCCCGCTCACGGAGAGGGGGCACCGTTATTTCCACCGTATTGATCCGGTAGATCAGGTCTTTACGAAAACGTGTCTCATTAGCCAGTTCCCGTAATGGTAGATTGGTGGCGGATAACAGACGGATATCCACCGGTGTCGGTGCATTGGCTCCCAGACGTGTTACCTCCCGGTTCTGTAATACGGTCAGCAGTTTGGCCTGTTGTTGTAAAGTGATATTACCTATTTCATCCAGAAAGAGTGTGCCCTTGTCAGCAGCCTCGATCAACCCGGTTCGATCTTCGCGTGCATCTGTAAAGGCTCCTTTTTTATGTCCGAAAAGCTCATTTTCGAAAAGAGTTTCTGTCAGGGAACCTACATCCACTTTTATATACGGGTAGTTACGGCGCAGGGATAACTGATAGATATAACGGGCTACCAGATCCTTACCCGTCCCGTTTTCTCCCAGTATTAGTATATTGGCATCGGTAGGTGCGATCTTTTGTAATTTATGAAACAATTGTTGCATACTTTCCGAAGCTCCTACAATCTTTACATCTGTTTTCCTTTCATTTATTTTTTCTTTGACATCGGAAGATGTCTGCTTGTGAAGCGTTTCCCTCAGGATATTTATCAGGTTTTCATTATGCCAGGGTTTGACGATAAAGTCGGCGGCCCCTTCTTTCAGGCTTTTGATAGCCAGATCGATATCTGCATAGGCGGTGATCATGATGACAGATTGGGCAGGCTTCCATTTCTTTATTTCCTTCAGCCAGAAAATACCTTCATTGCCCGTGTTGATGGAACTTCTGAAATTCATATCTAACATGACAATGTCGATGTCGTTGGTCATGATCAGCTTATGGATATTTTCAGGATTCGTTTCGGTCAATATCGTTTTTACTTCCATCTTCAGCAAGAAACGTACTGCGGTCAGAACGTCTTTATCATCATCAACAATCAGTATATTTGCCTGGTGTAAGTTCATAATAACTCTTTTTAGTAGATTGCAAATATATCAAGAATGAGGTGAATCCCAAAGTTGTTTCTGTTTTTTGTCCACAGACATACAGAAGGTGTCCGGTAATGGACACTTTGGAAATTTGTGTGTTAGACTAATGCTTTAATAGATAGGGTGTTAATGTTTTGGTACGCTGCTTGTTTTCGAATATAGGTAATATGCTGAATAACTTATAATACTATGATTAGAATAAATGATTTGAGAAAAGTATACCGGACGGATGAAGTAGAGACAATTGCGCTGGACAGTATGTCGCTCCATGTAAAGGAACATGAATTTGTTGCTATCATGGGGCCTTCGGGATGTGGTAAATCCACTTTATTGAATATCCTGGGATTGCTCGACGATCCGACTTCGGGTTCTTATCTTCTTAATGGTGTCGAAGTGACCGGCCTGAATGAAAATAAACGATGCGATTTGCAACGGGAGAATATAGGGTTTGTTTTCCAGAGTTTCAACCTGATCGAAGAACTTACCGTATTTGAGAATATTGAATTACCCCTGGAGAATTGCGGAATGAAGGCTTCTTTGCGGAAAATGAAAGTGGAGAAGGCTTTAAAAAGCGTTCTGCTTAATCACCGCCGTAACTATTTCCCGTCACAACTTTCCGGTGGACAACAGCAACGGGTGGCAATTGCCCGCGCCATAGTCAATGACCCGAAACTGATCCTGGCGGATGAACCGACCGGCAATCTGGACAGCCGGAATGGTTTGGAAGTCATGGATCTATTGACATCTCTCAATGATGCGGGTACTACCGTCGTTATGGTGACGCACAGCGAACATGATGCCCGTTATAGTCATCGTGTCGTTCACATGCTGGATGGAAAACCGGTTACGGAAAACTTCTTGAAAGAATTGGCTTACACTACAAACTAAAAAAGTAATACGAATGAATATAAGAAGATCTATCCGGATTATTTTCCGGAGTAAAACATATAGTTTTTTGAATATCATCGGGCTGGCAATCGGAATTACTTCGGCAGCGCTTATCTTTCTTTGGGTCGAGAGTAAGGTGAATTTTAATAAGGCTATTCCCAACTACCGGAATATGTATATCGGAGCTTATACCTATTATCCAACTACGGGAGATTGCGTCACTGTTTTTGAAACAAATAATTCGCTGGCGAAAACACTGGATGACGAGTTTCCGGAAGTGGAAAACAGTACGAGATACAATGACAAGACACTTATTTTTGTACCGGAAAATACAACGGATTCTTTTCAGGAAAAAGGAGCTTATGCCGATTCTACTCTCTTTAATATGATCGGTATGAAGTTTATTTATGGTGATGCGTCCTATGTTTTTGAACCGCAATATTCGATCATTCTCAGTCGTTCGATGGCGCGGAAGATTTATGGAAAAGAAAACCCGATAGGGAAAGGCTTGATTAATGAAGGTACTATCTATCAGGTGACGGGCGTATTTGAAGATATGCCCGGTAATACTTCCTTCCAGTTTGAATGGGTAATACCTTTTCGTGTTCAGGCACAGGCGATGAAAAAAATATTGAATATAGACGAATGGGGTGTTTCCTGGTTAAAAACTTATGTAGAATTGAAACCGGGTGTGGATATAGACCTGTTGAATAAGAAAATGAATGTATTGGCTTCTCAAAAGGCCGGTCCTACTTATAAATCTATCCAAATGTTTTTCTATCCTCTCGATAAAATATTATTGTATGGTCAGTTTAAAAATGGGGTGGAAACCGGAGGCGGTTATATCAAGACTGTTTCTCTTTTCTTTCTGATCGGTGTACTGATCCTTTTGATTGCCTGCATTAATTTCATGAACCTTTCGACGGCGCGTTCTCAAAAGCGTGCATTGGAGGTTGGGGTACGGAAAACGTTCGGAACTAAACGTAAATACCTGATCCGGCAATTTCTGGCAGAGTCAGGTTTGATAACAGCAATAGCTCTTATCATTTCGGTTGGGTTGATCTGGCTGACCCTTCCTTTATTCAATGGACTTATAGAGACTCAACTATCCTTTAGTCTTCTCAATCCGACGATTGTGATAGGGCTGGTGGCGATCGGTTTGTTCTGTACCTTCCTGGCCGGTAGCTATCCTGCCTTGTATTTATCTTCTTTCAATCCGCTGACTACACTGAAAATGCAGAAAGTGAGTAAAGGAGGAAGTGCGGCTTGGATACGTCAGGGGTTGGTTATTTTTCAGTTTACGATGGCATTTATTCTGATCTGTACCACTTTTGTGATCTTTCTGCAGATACGATTGGCACAAAATCGTGATATCGGGATGGAAAAAGAGAATATGATTAGCTTTCCTGGCACAAAAGAATTATGTAATTCTTATTCCGCTGTGCAGAATGAATTGAAGAATACCGGTTTGGTACAGAGTTGCGGATTTGCAGACAGTCCGCTTCTACAGGTAAGTTACACTACGAATCCCTGGGTTTGGAATGGGAAAGATCCGGATGAAGAAGTTTCAGTCTGTTTCACTTTTGTATCGGATGGATTGATCGATGCTGCCGGAATAAAACTGGTCGATGGGGTTGATATCGATCCCTCTAAGAAAGATAGTAAAGGTGGTACAGGAGTTTTGATCAATGAAGCTTTGGCTAAATTAATGGGACCGGAAGGGCGTGTAGGAGGGAAGATCGGCCAGTCGGAAGGTAACAAAAATGAGATTGTGGGTATCATGAAAGATTTTGTATTTGGAAATCTTTATGCATTGGAACCGGAGCCTGCTTTGTTTTTCTATAATCCTAAAAGAGCTAATTATTTATTTGTCCGCCTGAAACTGGATGTCGATGCAGTAGAAGCAATAATACGGATACAGACTGTATTACGTTCCTTTACACCGTATCATGCGTTTGAGCCGACCTTTATGACTGAACGCTTCGATCGTATGTTTAGTGATGAACGCCTGATAGAGAAATTGTCGGCATTGTTTGCAGCTTTGGCTATTTTTATATCTTGCCTGGGGCTGTTGGGATTGAGTGCTTTCTCTGCCGAGCAGCGAACCAAAGAGATCGGCGTACGTAAGGTATTAGGTGCTACTATAATCGATATTCTGTTCTTGTTAGGTAAAGCCTATACGGTACTTTTACTTATATCTTTTGCGGTAGGTATTCCGATCTCTTTATATGCAGCCAATCATTACCTGAAGGATTATGACTATCGGATTATGCTCGGTTGGGATATTTTTGCCGGAGTAGCCTTGTTTATCACGCTGATTGCCCTTCTGACGGTAAGTTTCCAGTCGCTGAAAGCTGCTATTGCCAATCCGGTAAAGTCAATAAAGACGGAGTGAGTGTGTATTCACTCTGTTTGCCTATGTTTTTTGGACGAAATTTCCGCTTTTTTGCCTATGTTTTTAGTTGTTATTGCTTTTAAAAACAGGTTGGGGAAAAGCGGGGCAAACGATCAAATTAGGTAATTTCGGAGATTCAAATTACAATTGGTAAGAAATAGTTGATCCTTTTAGGGGTATAACCATAATAAAAGGATAATATTGCATAGTTTTTAGGGTTATAACCCTAAAAACTATCAGTAAATATGCTATATTTGTGGTTATATCCCTAAAACTATTTATATGATAAGTCGTGATTCGTATATAAAACAGATAGAACCATTTATAGACAAACCTTTTGTAAAGGTTATGACCGGTATTCGGCGAAGTGGTAAATCAGTCATTTTACGTTTGTTGAGAGATGAACTGATACGACGTGGAGTGGCTGATGATCATATTATTTATATGAATTTTGAAAGCTTTGAATGGATTGATATACATGATTCGAAAGCATTGTACACTTATATCCGTTCCTGTATAGAAGATAAGGATACTTATTATATCTTATTGGATGAGGTACAGGAGGTTGAAGAGTGGGAGAAAGCTGTAAATTCTTTTTTGGTTGACTTTAATTCTGATGTCTATGTAACGGGGTCTAATTCAAAAATGCTATCTTCTGAACTTGCGACTTATCTGACGGGACGTTATGTGAGTTTTCATATCATGACACTTTCTTTTAAGGAATATCTCCGGTTTCATGATCTTTCTTTAGATATGCAGGGATTGAATATTAAAGAAGAATTTGTTAAATATCTTCGTTCCGGAGGCTTTCCTGCTATCCATACGGCTGATTATACGTATGAAACTATCTATAAAATAGTATATGATATTTATTCCTCTGTGATTTTACGGGATACGGTTCAACGAAATAATATCCGGAATATAGAATTACTGGAACGGATTGTCAAATTTGCATTTGATAATATAGGCAATAAGCTGAACGCCAAGAATATAGCCGACTATTTCAAAAGTCAACATCGGAAGGTGGATTTGAATACGGTTTATAATTATTTGAATGCGTTAGATAGTGCATTTATCATTCAGCGCGTACCGCGTTATGATGTAAAGGGGAAAGAGGTTTTACAGACCAATGAAAAGTATTTTGTCAGTGATTTGTCGCTTATTTATGCGGTAATGGGCTATAAAGACCGGATGATTGCCGGCATGTTGGAAAATCTGGTTTATCTTGAATTAAAACGTAGAGGGTATGACGTATACGTAGGTAAGCAAGATGATAAAGAAGTTGACTTTGTGGCGATTCTTCGGGATGAGAAAATATATGTACAGGTTACTTATCAATTATCTTCACCAGCTACTGTAGAACGCGAATTTGCTCCGTTGCTTGCTATTAATGATCATTATCCCAAATATGTAGTAAGTATGGATGATTTCTTTCAGGATAATATAGAAGGGGTGAAACATTGCTATATAGCTGATTTTTTACTGTGTGAAAGTCTCTGATAGCTCGAAATAACGTATATTTGTCTGACCTCAGAAGGTGAACTAAAACAAGCATGAATATGGAGAATGTAAAACGGATACCGTACGGTGTCTCCAACTTTGTGGAAGTGGTGGAGCAAAACCAGTATTATGTGGATAAGACGATGTATCTGCCTCTGTTGGAGGCGCAGCCGAATAGCTTGTTTTTTATTCGTCCTCGTCGTTTTGGAAAAAGTATTTTCCTGAGTATGCTTCGTGCCTATTACGATATATCGCAGAAAGATAAGTTTGAGAAACGTTTCGGAAATCTATGGGTCGGCAGTCATCCGACCCTGTTGCAGGGAAGGTATCAGGTGCTTTTCTTTGATTTTTCGAAAGCCGTTGCCGGGGGAGGAACATTGGAAGAGAATTTTAACCGGTATTGTTGCAATGCGTTGGATGGCTTTATGCGTACGTATGCCGAATTTTATTCCAGAGAGTTACGGGACGAGTTTTTTAGAAGTGATTCGTCTGCCGATAAATTGGCGAAGATAGATATAGAAGCTAAGCGGCATGAGTATCCTCTTTATCTGATCATTGATGAGTATGATAATTTTACGAATATCGTTTTAAATGAACAAGGGGAGCGGATCTATCATGATTTGACACATGCCAGCGATTTTTACCGGGATCATTTTAAGCTCTACAAGGGCATGTTCGAACGTATCTTCATGACGGGTGTCAGTCCTGTGACGCTGGACGATTTGACAAGCGGGTTCAATATAGGCTGGAACATCAGTACGGATTTTCAGTTTAACATGATGTTGGGATTTAGTGAAGTGGATGTGCGTACTATGCTTCACTATTATAAGGATGCGGGTTTGTTGCCGGTCAGTGTAGATATTGAGAATATGATTGCAGATATGAAGCCCTGGTATGACAATTACTGTTTTGCCGAAGAATGCCTGGATCGTGACCCGAAGATGTTTAACTGTGATATGGTGTTTTACTATCTGCGTAGTTTTATAAATTTGGGTCGGTCTCCGGAACAGATGATCGACCCGAACACCCGCACGGACTACAATAAAATGAAGAAGCTGATCCAGTTGGATCGTTTGGATGGTGACCGTAAGGGTGTTTTGCGGAAAATTACCGATGAAGGTCAGATTATCACTTCGTTGGTGACTTCTTTTACCGCCTCCGAAATCACCAATCCGGAGATATTCCCCAGTCTGTTGTTTTATTACGGTATGCTGACGATAACGGGAACCCGTGGCGATCGTATCATATTGGGGATCCCCAACAACAATGTGCGTAAACAGTATTACGAGTTTATGCTGGAAGAATATCAAAACAACCGTTATATCAACCTGAACCATTTGCAGGATTTGTATTACGATATGGCCTACGAGGGCCGTTGGCGTGAAACGTTTGAGTTCATCGCCCATGCTTATAAGGAAAACTCGTCTGTCCGCAGTGCAATCGAGGGCGAGCGCAACCTGCAAGGCTTCTTTACAGCCTACCTGAGCATAAACGGTTATTATCTGACTGCTCCGGAGATGGAGCTGAATCACGGTTTCTGTGATCTGTTCCTTATGCCTGACCTGCAGCATTATGAAACGGCCCATAGTTATATCATCGAATTGAAATACCTGTCCGCCAAAGATAGCGAAGCAAAGGCCGAGCAGCAATGGCAGGAGGCAGTGATACAGATTTGCGATTATGCCCAGGCTCCGCGTGTCCGCCAGTTGAAACAAGGTACGAAGCTTCACTTGATCGTGATGCAGTTCCGGGGACATGAACTGGTTCGGATAGAAGATATTTGATAAAAATAAGTAATATGAACGAAGATAAATATAATTTTTGCGACAACGCACCCGGTGATTTCAGTTTTTGTATGAAGCCCGACTGTGCTTCAGCCGGCGGATGCCTCAGAGGACTGGCCGCTCGCGACACGACGGAGAAGAAGGTCTCTTTGTCTATTATAAATCCGCTGTTAGTCGATCCTACCGGTGAGTCTGCATGTCGTTTCTTCCGTAAGGCGGAGAAGGTTCGTGTTGCTTATGGATTCAAACAGGCTTTGGCAAAAGTGGAATCCGGAAAAGTCAGTACGGTGCGCGACTCCATGTGCAGTTTGGTGTGTCAGCGCAATTATTACCATCTGTTGCGTGGCGATAAACCTCTCTATCCGCGTATGCAGAAGAAGGTCATTGCCATCTTGACCCGATGCGGACTGGAAGAGCCTATTGAGTTCGATCGCTACGAGTGGCATTACGAATGGAATAAGCAGTAATAGTAGTTGTTTTGTATTCAGGGTACAAAATTTTGTATTCGATAGTGCACAGGACTGCATTCGTCAATGCAAGCCTTTGCATTCAGAAGTGCAAAACTTTGCATTGCCGAATGCAAAAGTTTGCACTGCGGGGTGCAAAGCATTTGTGTTTTGGGACAATGTTTTTAATGATGGTTATTGATAACGGCTCAGTAGCTGTTGAAGAATAGAGTAAACCTCCTTTCTGAGTGAAGCTGGCTGTAATACTTCCATATTTTCTCTATGCCATAATAGTTGTTGGATGAAATCGAATGACGGACGTATATAGTATTGAAAAATGGCATAACCATCACCTGTTTCCACTTCCTGCTGAGAATGATGGAGTGGAAGTGATCGCACATAATCCACCTGTTCCTTGTAGACTTTCAAAATTATCTTTTCCGGCTGCTTGTTATCCCGTATAATTCCAAAACAATTCTTGTAGAAATGCTCAGGTGTAATATCAGGGGATGGAAGAAGCGTCTGCTCTCCTATAAATAAGATTTTCCATCTGCTCCAAGGCAAGAACCCGTATTTGGCTATGATCCGGATACTCGCAGATCAAGTACCAGCGGTGTTCAAACAAGCGGACGAAGCACGGAATGACTTCAATGTTATATGTTTTCTCCTTTGCGTAATAGGAAGTATAGTTGAAACAGACAGTCCGCCCTTTGTCGATGGCGTCCAACAGGATATGCAACCTATTAGACCGCTGACGCGATCTCAGTCTGTAGATCTGTCCCCATCCGTTTTATCCGTGTCATCCGCGTTCCTGGTTCTTTTGGAGCCTACAAAAATAGATCGCATTAGCGGTCTCGGGCACTATAAATCCAAACTTGATAGGACAAGGTGGTGCATTGACAAAGTCAGGGAAATTCATACGGCGCAGGACGTTTTTGGATTAGGAAGAAGACATGTGTTATTTGGTGCGGTTACCCTGAAAAAATGTAAACCAACCGAGGTGAAAACAGGGAATTTTTTTGTGCAGCTCCCGTTTATTCTCTAATTTTGGGCGTTTGTTAAGAAGAATCTACGAATAAATCCGGTCATCATATCATGAAATGCGAAAAATGCGGCGGCGAATGGGTTCCGCCTAAAACAATATCGGTCTCATTGACCAACTGCCCCTTTTGTAACGCACCTCTTTTGAATGCGGAGGTGGCAAACAGTTATACGGAGATGGGCGATTTCCTCTGTTATTTGGTGTCGCTCTACGGAGCCGACCTGTATGGCAACCGCCAAAAGCTGAACGACCTCATCTCCGACCTCTACCGGGGCGACGACCGCATGAAACGCGCCTACCGCCGAGCCATCCTCGACGAGTCTTTGCCCCAACGCATCCACGCCCTCTCCCTAAAACCCAAAAACGAACGGGAAGCCTTCCGCAACCAAATCATTGTGCAATTCTCCGAAGCCAATTTCTACTCGTTGGAGTTCGGGAAACAGATTGTCGATAGTTTCGTGAAAGGGCTGGGGGTAGAAATCGAAATGCCTATTTCAACGGAAGCAACAGAAGAGGATGGGAAATGGGTGGATGAATATGGGGTGACGTATAGTGCGGATAGGAGGAAGTTGATAGAAGGTGATTGGAATTTAGAAACTTATAGTGTTAATGAGGGAACGGTAGTTATTTGTGATGAGGCGTTTCGGAGTTGTGAAAACTTGACCCATATAACCCTCCCCAATTCGGTGACACATATTGGAGACAGTGCGTTTGAGAGTTGTAACAACTTAACTTGTATCACCCTCCCTTGTTCAGTGATACATATTGGAGACTGGGTGTTTTATTGTTGTGAAAACTTGGCAAGCATAATTCTCCCCAATTCGTTGACTCACATTGGAGACTGGGCGTTTGATGGTTGTAGGGACTTAACCACCATAAACATTCCCCAAGGCACAACCAACAAATTCAAATCATTATTGTACAAAGAATATCATCCCCTCTTAAAAGAAACTTCATCTGAAAAAGTTTTTTAATGTAATGTTATAGAATTTCCGTCTTGCATAAGAGGCACTGCCCATTGATCACTGAATAGCTTGGCAAATATTTCCGGTGCATCGGTATGTATGGGGATTATTGCTTTGGGAGAAAGCTGTGCAAAGAGATTCTGAAGACTTTCCATATCACAGTGACCGCTGGTATGCCGATAAAGATATTCCTTTCCTAGTGATGCCGCAAGATGTTCGTTATATGCAGGTGAGGATGGATTGTTTATATATCCATTCCACATGGAGAGATAGTGTTGCTTAGGTTCGCCAGGCATTTCCCCTATAAGATAATCCATTCGTGAGTTGCTTCGGGCTATCAATACATATCCTTTTTCTTTCAAGAAACCGATAAACTTATCATTGACAAGGTATTTGTCCATATTATCCTTGTCGTACATCAAGCCCTTTGGTTCGTATTTCCCATAGTTATAGAGCTTGGCTTCTGACCAAATGTGATTACTATTGACAACCATATCCATGATACGCTTTTGATATGGGTCCACTATAAAAGGAATTCCGACTCGCAAAGCCGCATGATACAACGAAAACAAGCGATCGATGTTAGTTGAAGACAAATATACGATGTTGAATTTATGTTGCCGGAAATCTTTTTCGAACTGTAGCTGTAATTCATGTTCCGTCTGTAAAGTTGCCTCAGAACGCTTTACATTTGTTCCTTCGCAAACCACATAATCAACCTTTCCTATGAATTTATCAATCACATCTAGCAATCTTTTGCTACGGAATCCATGTATGCGGAAATCACCGGTATGAAACACCTTTACTTTATTGGACTCTATCTTGAAAGCGTAGGCATCGAAAGCAGAATGGTCTATGCTGATTGGTATTATCTTGAACTGACCAAAATCAAAAGTCTTACCTGCCTCGAAAGGGATTGTCTTTTTAAGGCGTTCAAGTAAAAGCGAATGTTTCTCGTCAACGTGTTTCAGCTGATTGGAAGCTATTTTTTGAATTTCAAGCCCCAATTTGCCCATAAAGACGGGAACGTCATCTGGAATCTGATGAATGTTACCTATATGGTCGCCATGATAGTGGGTGATAAGCATGGCACTCTTTGAAAGGTCTCCTTTTGTCAGTCCCTCAATATCGAGAGGTTCGGATGCTGGCGTACCGGGCAACTGTTCACCGAAATCGACAAACAGTCGCCAGCCTTGATGCTCATACTCTGTTACAGAGCCACCGATTTGGTTTGTTCCGCGATGAATGGTTATTTTCATAGAACATAGTCGTATAATGACTCTTGTAATATATCATCAATATGAAAGTCTGTCGGACTTTGTACTTTCTTGAACAGGAACTTGATATCAAAAGGAGGATTGTTTTCAACGTTGATACCCGTTTCTTTCATAGCATTTTTCGTAGATACACGTGCCGAAGTTCCTCCAACCCAATGCTCACGTGCATCATTGAAAAGATACCGTCCCATTTTTGCTTTGGGGTTACTTTTGTCATCCCATAGCGTTATTACATAAAATTCTATCTTCGCGGAAAAATCAAAAGGTATTTCCAAAAGTTCTTTAGGAACATTTATACCAATCTGATGCAGATTATGAAGTTGGCATACAATTTCCGAACAGAGATTTTCTGAACATACCGGATTTTGGGAAAATATCTTGAAATCCTTTATGTGCTTCACAATACCAGCATCTCCGCCTATTGCAGACGAGTTATATTTTAGTTCTATTACTGCAACTCGGTGGGGTGTTGTCTTTGAAACGGCAATAATATCAAACCGACCGTTAAATTTTTGGTCTATATTTTCCTGAACTTTCGTTGATTGGCGATATTCTATATCAATACAAAACCATTCGGAATCAGGATTAGAGTTGTTCTTAGAGACAAGGGTGTGCTGGGCATTTTTTTCCGGAGTACCACGACTTAAACTGTTTGCCTTTATGTCTTTGATTTTCGTACATATCTCCTCGGCCTTATATGAATGTTCTTTCTTGGTATGTTTTCCTGACATGTAGAAATCATTAACTTTGCATACCAGCTCTCCCTTTCTGTTGTGTACCATTGCCACCTTGTCAGCAAGGTGATAAATACCGATGGCGTTATCGCGAATACAAGCCAATAAGTCCTTGTCTTTTTTAATAAGATCACACAAAGGTGATGCTCCGAATTGTTTTATCAGCGTTTCATCTATGCCACGTAGATTTGGTCTCTTGCTTTCTTTTACCATTTTCATACTCCTTGATTTCTAATTGTATAACGTAAGACAAAGATACGGATACTTTTGAAAATGCTTGATGCTTTTCGGGAAAATTAGAAACTGTTCTTTTGGGCACTTAGTGCATCAAGGATTTGTTTTTTTGTTAAGATATTAGTTGCGGAAATTAGGTAATTCTTAACTGAATGCGAAAATGAGGATGTTAGCGGATTATTGGGACGAATATACTATATTTGTAGAACATATTCTTAACATGTAAAATTGTTATGATTCATAAAAAATATAACCTGTTTTTCTTTTGGATACTGTTGTTTGTTTTGACGCTTACGTCTTGCGGCAGTAAAAAACGTGTTGCGCTTCCTGCTGACTTCAAAGGGCCGAAAGAATTGTCACGTTTATATGGTGTTCGTATTACTCCCGATGATAATATATTTCTTTATAATGAAGGGGCGAAATGGCTTGGTACACCTCACCGGATGGGAGGAAGCACGAAGCGGGGAGTGGATTGCTCCGGGTTTGTGGCGATTGTTTTTCGTGAGGTTTATAGAAAACAATTGGCTCGTTCGTCGGCCGATATGCTGAAATATAATTGTAAAAAAGTGAGTCGCTCTAAGTTACAAGAGGGTGACTTGGTGTTTTTCAGGACAGGTAGCGGAAAGAAAAAAGTGCCAAACCATGTCGGTATCTATCTGAAAAACGGAAAGTTCATACATACCAGTACCTCGAAGGGAGTGATGGTCAGTAGCCTGAGTGAACCTTATTATACGCGGACCTGGATAACAGGCGGACGGGTGAAGTAAAATATTTTTGTAAACATCTGAATGGAAGTTGCTTTTTTATGTATTAGGTTTACACTATCTTTGCACTTCAAAATAATAAACATAGATCAAGTATGTTGACGCTTAAAATGATTACGGAAGAAACAGACCGCGTAATTCGTGGTTTGGAGAAGAAACACTTTAAGGATGCTAAGGAAGCTATCGCTAAAGTGATCGAGCTAAACGATAAAAGACGTAGTACACAGAATCAATTAGATAATAACTTGGCAGAGGTAAACTCGCTGTCGAAAGCTATCGGTGGCCTGATGAAAGAGGGCAAAAAGGAAGAAGCTGAGGCTACTAAAAAGCGTGTTGCCGAAATCAAGGAAGTCTGCAAGGGTATCCAGGCTGAAATGGATCAGGCGTCGGAAGAAATGCAGAACTTGCTTTACACCATTCCGAATGTTCCTTATGATGAAGTACCCGAAGGTGTTGCAGCCGAAGATAATGTGGTAGAGAAAATGGGCGGTATGGAAACGGAATTGCCGAAAGATGCACTGCCTCACTGGGAATTGACAAAGAAATATGACTTGATAGACTTTGACCTGGGTGTGAAGATCACAGGTGCCGGTTTTCCGGTTTACAAAGGACAGGGAGCACAATTGCAGCGTGCCCTGATAAACTTTTTCCTGGATGAAGCCCGCAAGTCCGGTTATATGGAAATTATGCCGCCGACAGTGGTTAATGCCGCTTCCGGTTTTGGTACAGGTCAGCTTCCTGACAAGGAAGGACAGATGTATCATTGCGAAGTGGATGATCTTTATCTGATACCGACAGCCGAAGTTCCGGTAACAAATATCTATCGTGATGTTATTTTGGATGATAAGCAGTTGCCGATTAAGAACTGTGCCTATACACAGTGTTTCCGTCGTGAAGCAGGTTCTTACGGAAAGGATGTACGCGGTCTGAACCGTCTGCACGAGTTTTCCAAGGTAGAACTGGTTCGCATCGACAAGCCGGAACATTCAAAACAGTCACACCAGGAGATGTTAGATCACGTGGAAGGCCTGCTTCAGAAGCTGGAACTTCCGTATCGTATTCTTCGTCTGTGCGGTGGGGACATGAGCTTTACGGCGGCTCTTTGCTTTGACTTCGAAGTTTATTCAGAAGCTCAGAAGCGTTGGTTGGAAGTAAGTTCTGTATCCAACTTCGACACTTACCAGGCAAACCGTTTGAAATGTCGTTATCGTGATGAGAATAAAAAGACTCAACTGTGTCACACCTTGAACGGAAGTGCATTGGCTTTGCCGCGTATCGTGGCTGCCTTGCTTGAAAACAACCAGACTCCTGAAGGTATCCGCATTCCGAAAGCGTTAATACCTTACACAGGATTTGATATGATCAAATAATATTCGTAGATTAGCTGCGGAGGAAATAACAGGAAACGGGACGGAGAGTAATAGGTTTACTTCCGTCCCGTTTTGCTTTAAATCTAAGAAATAGACAATGAAGAAGATCAAACAAGTTATTTTACTGGGTATGGCTGTATGGATGATGTGCAGCTGCCAGGGTAAGAAGTTGGAACTGTCTGCAGAAGCAGTTGCTGTTCCGTTAGGTGGTAATACGTATGTGACTGCCGGAAAAGAGGGTGCGAAGGTTTCTACCGAGGGCATCAAGTCGTGGACAGGCTCTGATGCTGTTCTTTCGTCGTGGTTTAAGGTTAGTCAGGCCGGAGAATTGAAATTGTTCCTGAAGGCTACTGCTACGGATGGTCCGTCGGTTGTGAAAGTTACTTTCGGTGGGAAAAGTTTTACGGTAAAGATCACAGAAGCGGAAGAAACGATTGTTCCGGTGGGTAGCGTATTGCTTGCGGAACCGGGTTATGTTCGTGTGGATTTACAAGGGGAGAAGAAGGAAGGTGCTCAGTTTGCCGGTATTTCCGAACTGTTGATAGACGGGCCGGCTGCTCAGGAACCTCTTTATTTTATCCGGGACTTTGAACCTTATTGGGGTATGCGCGGGCCTTCGGTACACATGAAATACACATTGCCGGAAGAGCCGGTTGAATATTTCTACAACGAAATAGCCGTTCCCGAAGGGGAAGATAAGATCGGCAGTTATTTCATGACTAATGGCTTTGGTGAAGGATATTGTGGTATCCAGGCGAATAGCGATACGGAACGACGTATTTTGTTTTCTGTCTGGAGCCCGTTCGAAACGGATGATCCGAAAGCTATCCCGGAAGATCATCGTATCAAGTTACTGGCTCAGGGGAAAGATGTACATATCGGAGAGTTCGGCAATGAAGGCTCAGGTGGTCAAAGTTATTTGATTTATCCCTGGAAAGCCGGGCAAACTTATCGTGTGATTACACGTGTCCATCCGGACGGAAAAGGGAATACCGCTTATTATGCCTGGTTTTTTGCTCCCGAGGAGAATCAGTGGCGATTGATAGCAGGTTTCCTTCGCCCGCAAACAAATGCCTGGTATACCGGGGCGCATTCTTTCCTTGAAAACTTTATTCCGGGGCAAGGCTGTCTGGAACGTAGCGTACGTTTCGGTAACCAGTGGGCTCGTACGGCAAAAGGTGAATGGAAGGAACTTACGGAAGGGATGTTTACTTATGATGCAACCGCCCGGGCCGGTGTTCGTCAGGACTATGCCGGTGGTGTGGCTGACAATATGTTCTTCCTTCGTAACGGCGGTTTCTTTAATGATAATACGGAATTTAAATCAGTTTTTACGCGTCAGCCGAATGGAGTGAATCCTGAAGTCGACGTAACGACGTTGCCTTTAAAGTAAAAGCATATGACTTCTTTAAAAAAAGGATGCACCCTTTCCACGAAGAGGGTGCATCCTTTTTTTGTAGCTAATCTTGGTTAGATGAATAGGTTTACATTGGCATCTTCTGCGCGTTCCAGGTAAGTGGCAACACCGCCCAGTGTAACGTTATCCATCAGTTCTTCTTCCTTGACGCCCATCACATCCATACTCATGGTGCAGGCAATCATTTCGACACCGTTTTCGGCGGCTTGTGCGATCAGGCTTTCCAGGCTGTCGATATGTTTTTTCTTCATGATCAGACGCATCATCCAACTTCCGGCGCCTCCCATGTTCATCTTCGACAACTTCAGTTTACCGCTGTGGGCAGGAAGCATCCAGCCGAACATTTTTCCGAAGATATCTTTCGATACGGCCGGTTTCTGTCTTTTCTTGATTACGTTTAATCCCCAGAAGGTGAAGAACATGGTTACTTTCTTACCGGTAGAGGCCGCTCCGTTGGCGATGACGAAGGAGGCCAGCGCTTTATCCAGGTCGTCGCTGAATACAATCAGTGTTTTATTGTCGGCCCCGTTTACCATTTTGCAGGAACTTTTAGGTTCTGCTTTTTCGATTGTGGCGTGAATGATACCTGATTTATTCTCGACACTCACCAATTGTGCCCCTGTCATGTTACACCAGGCTCCTACATCTTTGCCGAACCCTTGGTCGGTGGCTGTGATCAGCAAACGATCGCCTGTATTTATTTCGGCATAATGCTTTTTCAATTGCATAACCGGTCCGGGGCATTGCAAGCCGCAGGCATCGACCTGTACGGTCTTCTGTGAAGCAGGGCGAGCGGAGGTTACAGCAGACGGTTCTTCCGGTTTTGTTGTTTGTTGATTACTTTCGGTCTGTTTTAAAACAGGTTTAGCGGTCGCGATGCTCCATGTTTTATAACCACCCGACAGGTTCTTTACATCTTTATAGCCATGCTGAACCAGAATGCGATAAGCCAGGTATCCGCGCAGACCAACGGCACAGGTCACCACGATCGGTTTATCTTTAGGCAATTCCGACAGGCGGTTGCGGAGTTCGTCGACCGGTATATTGATTGCACCCGGAATAGATCCCAAAGAATATTCGTCGGCCGTGCGTACGTCTACCAGGATGGTGTCGCTACTCAGTTGGCTTATTTTACGCCAATCTATAACCTCTACCTTTTTAGTAAGAATGTTTTCTGCTACATATCCGGCCATATTTACCGGATCTTTTGCCGATGAATAGGGGGGAGCATAGGCTTGCTCAAGTTCGGTCAGGTCGTAGACTGTCCCTTTGCGCTGTATAACCTGTTCAAGCATTTCGATCCGTTTGTCCACTCCGTCGAATCCGACAACCTGTGCGCCCAGCAGCTGTCCGTTATCCGGTGAGAATAATATTTTGATAGACATCGGGACTGCTCCCGGATAATAACCGGCATGTGATGCCGAATGCGTATACGACGACTGATAGGGGATACCTTCGCGTTTTAACAATTTGGCATTGGCTCCGGCAGCAGCAACTGTCAGGTCGAATACCTTTGCAATAGAGGTGCCGATAGTTCCCTTGTAAGTTTCGCGGTTGCCGAACACGATATTGTCGGCAACGATGCGTCCCTGTTTGTTGGCCGGCCCGGCAAGTGGGATCAGGGCTGGTTTTCCTGTTACCGGATTGAGTACTTCAACGGCGTCTCCCAAGGCGTAGATGTCCGGATCGGAAGTTTGCATGTAGTCGTTTATGGCAATGCCTCCTAATGATCCCAGGGATAATCCGGCTTCTTTTGCCAACCTGGTTTCAGGACGAACTCCGATACTGAGTAATACCAGGTCGGTTGTAATCTGTTTTCCGCTACGCAGATGAACGATGATCCCTTCAGGTGTTTCTTCGAAACGAGATACACCATCTTCCAGGCGGAGGTCCACCTGTTTTTCTATTAATTGCTGATGTACAATGGCAGCCATGGAATAATCCAACGGAGCCATGACTTGGTTTGCCATCTCAACGACCGCTACCCGGATGCCTAGATGATGCAGGTTTTCTGCCATTTCCAATCCGATAAATCCGCCGCCCACTACTACTGCATGGCGCGGATTATTCCGGCTGACGTACTTTTTGATTGTGTCTGTATCGGGTACATTACGTAATGTGAATATCTTATCGCTATTGATCCCTTCGATGCCGGGACGAAGCGGTTCCGCTCCGGGAGAAAGAATTAATTTGTCGTAGTTTTCAATGTATGTCCGGGCTGTATTGAGTTCTCTTATTTCAACAGTCTTTTCTTTCGGATGGATGGCTGTGACTTCCTGCTCGGTACGAATATCTATATTAAAACGGGCGGTAAATCCCTGCGCTGTCTGTACGAACAGTTTGTCGCGCTCAGTAATAGTTCCGCCAATGTAATAAGGTAGTCCGCAATTGGCATAAGAGACATATTTGCCTCGTTCGAACAGGATTATTTCTGCATTTTCATCGATTCTGCGTAAACGGGCTGCTACGGTAGCTCCACCGGCAACTCCTCCAACTATTAAGTATTTCATGTTGTAGATATATTATTTTTATTATACATATTTGTCAATGGAAAACATATTGATAAAAAAAGGTTTTACCCTTTTTTCATGCATTGCTGCAATTTATCGAACAGACTGTCGAAACGCAATTCGGCATTCATCATCTGCTGAACTTTCTCTTTGCCTTTCGGGGTAAGAGAGAAAAACATCTGCCGCTTATCTTCCTTACTGATTGCACGGTGGATGAATCCTTTGTTTTCGACGGAAGTAATAACCTTGGATACTCGTGAATTCGATAAACCGATATAATCACAAATCGTACCGGCTGATTTTGCCTGGTTGTCTTTCAGGCAGCAAAGCAGCATGGCTTCATTGATTGTGATCTCATGTACCTCCGAGAATGCTTTCTCAAATTGGTACAATGTTTTATAGATGTCTTTTATTACGCAAATTGCTTCCATCTTGTTTTCTTTAATGATGGTGCAAATATAATAATATTTCAGATATAAATAGTGTTTAGTGGAAAATATATTTTAAAATGCTTTTGACTATGATCAAGGGATAAAAAAATGGACAAGGTAGTGAAGCCTTGTCCATTTTTATTTTATAAGATGAATTTAGTCTCTGTTTGAGAAGTATTTCATAAACTGTGAACGCTCGTACATTGCCGGATTAGGAATGTTGGCGTAGTTCAGTTTACCCTGGAATTGTGACAGGCTTTGATAGTGTGCCTGGTGCATCCATTCTTCTATGCAGGTAAGTACCTGTGAAATGATTTCACCGCCATGTGTATATAATGCGCTGCACATCTGTACGGCTGAAGCTCCTGCCAACAGGCATTTGATCACGTCTTCCCAGTCATGAATACCGGTAGAAGAAGCAATGCTTATTCCGGGTACCTTTCCGGATACAATTGCGGTCCAACGGATCGTATCACTCAGGTCGGAGTGGTTGCTGAATACATTGCCGGATACTATCTGCATATTATTAATGTCGATATCCGGCTGGTAGAAACGGTTGAACATAACGATACCGTCTGCTCCGTTTACCTTTAATGTGTTGACCAGTGCCGGGATATTTCCGACATTTTTCCCGATCTTTATAATAACAGGTATTGAAATCGTTTCCTTTACTTTCCGGATGATATTGACGTAGAGGTCGCGTATCTCGTCGGGGTTGTATTCCAAACTTGTTTCAAGGAAGAATACATTCAGTTCCAGAGCGTCTGCTCCTGCCAGCTCTATCTGGCGGGCAAAATCAATCCATACATCAGACTTGTAACAGTTGATGCTGGCAATGATAGGAATGGTGCACTGTTCTTTCGTCTTTTTGATCAGTTCCAGGTAGTTGTTTACCTGGTTTGCTTTTACATAACCGCGGATATAGTCAGCGGCCTCTGGATAATCGGAGTCCTGCATAAGCGAATCGCTCTGCATTTCGATTTGTTCCTCAAAAAGAGATTTGAGAACAATGGCTCCGGCACCGGCCTTTTCGAATTCCTTGTTTCGCTCAGGATTATTTGTCAAACCTGAACTTCCTACAATTAAAGGATTGCGAAGTGTTAGTCCCGCGTATTGGGTTTTAATGTCAATCATGTCAGATTCAATTTTAATGTAATTAGTACTCGCGTTCGCCGAAAATACTGGTTCCAACCCGTATCATAGTGCTACCCTGACGAATGGCAATCGGATAATCGTGGCTCATTCCCATGGATAACACTGCAAAATTATCATTTCCTTTGAAATATATAGATTTTAATTCACTGAAAAGTTCATGCAAGGTGTGAAATTCCTGTTGGATGAGCGTTGTATCATCTGTATAGGTCGCCATTCCCATCAATCCGCATATCTGAATATTCCTTAGTTCGGCGAGTTGTTCGTTTTGCAGAAGTTCGCGGCATTCGTCTGGTGACAGTCCGTGTTTTGTTTCTTCCTGTGCAACGTGTATTTCCAGCAAGACACGGATAACACGGCTGTTTTTTAAAGCTTGCTTGTTTACCTCCTGCAATAATTTGAGGGAATCGATGCTATGGATCGTATGGATAAAAGGTGCGATATCTTTCACTTTATTGCTTTGCAGCGGACCGATAAAATGCCATTCTATATCACCCGGTAGTACTTTTTGTTTAGCCGTCAGCTCCTGTGCCCTGCTTTCGCCGAAGACACGCTGGCCAGCATTGTAGGCTTCCTCCAATGCTGCTGCCGGATGAAACTTAGACACGGCTACCAGCGTGACGTTTGCCGGTAACGATGCCTTTAGCTGTACTATATTCTGGGAGATGCTCATGCTTCCTGTGCTTTGTCTTCAGCCTGTTTCTTCTGTTCAGCAATCAGTTCTTCTCCTGATTTAGGTGTTTTGTCGTCGCTGGCAGAGAATGGGAATACATCCATCAGCATGGTTTCCGTAACCGATGCGATCGTGTAATCGGCCATTGTACCTTTCATGCCTTCTTCCAATACAGCGATGGCTTCTTTTAATGTGCATGCCTGGGCAAGCATTTGTGCTGCTGTTTTTTTCTCAGCACCGCTTTTCTCGTCGAGCGTGATGAAATAGACCTTGATCTTGTAGAAACGGTCGCCGTTTTCGTTGAAGAATAATTCAGAGAGGCGTGCGCGTTTAATGTCTGTAACAGTAAATTCGCCGGAAATGAACGGGCGGATTTCTTCGATGATACGTGCTTCTGCTTCCGTAAAGGAGAGGGCATCGACCAGGTAAGGTTCTGTTACTTTCTTTTGCATTCCGTTCTCCAGTACTTTTTCAAAGGAGACTTTACATTCAAACCAACTATGCATATTGTTTTCTTTTAATTTTTGTCTGTACTCATGTTTAAAATACAGTACAAATATAGGTCCAATTCGGGAATAATACAACTGCAATGAATTTCTTTATTTATTTGGAAACATTTCATGCAAAGGGCTTGTTTATATGATATAGTGTGTTTTTCATGGTATTAGATTTTTAGATTAGTAATGAGGTTGTTCATCCGGTCCGGGAGGATAGGATGAGATATCTGAAATAGAAAAGCCGGAAAAGAGTATGAAATTTCTTTTTTCCGGCTTTTTGTTTTGTTTTATTTCTCAGAATTCGTCATTTGCGTAAAGGCTGAGCAGGTTTTTTGTCTCATAATTAAATAATTCGTCATCATTGAAGAATCTTTTTAATTCGATGGCAGCTGTCTCCTGTGAGTCGGAAGCATGTACGATATTTTCCTGTACACTCATGCTATAGTCCCCGCGAATAGTACCGGGAGCAGCGTTTCTACCATTGGTAGCGCCTGCCAACGTGCGTACTACATTTACGGCATCGACTCCTTTCCAGCAACAAACAACGACAGGACATACTGCCATTGCATCTTTAACTCTTTGGAAAAAAGGCCTTTCTTTTAGGTGAGCGTAATGTTCGCTCAAAATTTCATCTGTTAACCAGGTCATTTTCATACCTTCAAGGATTAATCCTTTTTTTTCGAAACGAGCAATGATTTCACCGATCAAACCTCGCTGAATAGTGCATGGTTTCAATATTACAAGTGTTCTTTCCATTTTGAATTTCTTTTTATAAGGTTCAACATTCCACTTTACGCTAATTATTCCAAAGATAGTATATTTATTCACTATTACTTAATTTATAGTATAATAATGTGTAAAAAAGAGATAGAAAAGTAATGTTTTCTCTATACACAACTAATTCTTTACTAAAGTAAGATATGGAGTCTTTGTCCTTTTAATTTCTTGCTGCGCTATGGAATCATCTTTTTCATTTTTTAAACAGGATGCCTATATCCATTTTGTTTATTCCTTGATTTTTTTCTCTTGGTGTAATTTTTACAATCTCTGATTTATTATCAAAAAACATCTGCCTTGACCGAAGATTATCCGTATATCTGCCTTTAATGCGTAAATCATTGTAAATTAATTTTATACAGATTGATAGTTGATGCTAAATGGCTGGAAATTAGTGTGTAATTGTGGGTAAAATATTCCCGTAGAACACAAACAGTATTAATATTGGAAATTTCAATACCGGCGTTTCCCGTGTATTTAGAACAAACAACTATAAATAAACAATTTAGCTTAGAATTCATTTACTAGGATTGCATTGTTTAACAATTTAGGCATATACTCTTCGGATGACAAAAAACTTAATATTTCTATAATCAGTCCAATTCCGGATTCATTTTCATAAAATCCCTTAGAGTTTGTCTGTTTACACCTAATTTTTTACTAATGTACAGCTTGGTTTTCTTTTCCTCCAGGAGCTTTCGAATCATGCTTTCCTTACCGGAAAGTTTGTACAGTTCAGATTTTCCTCCTTTAGGACGTCCCAGCTTTGTACCTTCTTTCTTTTTTCTGGCTAATGCCTCTTTGGTACGTTGTGAAATCAGGTTACGTTCGATCTCTGCACTCAGGCTGAAAGCGAATGCCAAAATTTTGCTGTTGATGTTGTTTCCCAACTCATAGCGCTCCTTTACCGTAATCACAAAAATGTCTTTTTCCATGCATTGATGGAGAAAGCTCATAACCTGCATCAGATTACGTCCTAAACGTGATAACTCGGTTGTAACCAGGATATCTCCCTTACGAATTTGTTTAATTAAACGGCCAAGCTGCCGTTCTGCGACATCAGTCGTTCCACTGATTGTTTCTTCTACCCAGCGATCAATACGCATGCTTTTGGCTTTTGCGAACTTTTCTATTTCAAATCGCTGATTTTCAGTACTTTGCTTATCTGTACTGACTCTTACATAACCGTATATCATACAATTGAATATTAAATGAATAACTAAAGATACGTTAGAAAACTAAATGAGAGGGGGTGATTAGTAAAAACCAACGTTTTTTATCGTCAACTGGATATGTAAGTTGTTTTTCCCTACAAATATGAATATAATAATTTAAACCAATAGCATATTGAATGGTAAAATTAAATTAAAATTTAACTTCCATGTAATCGAAATGGAAGGAAAAACTACTTTTGTAACAAAGATTAGATTAATTGGATGGAATTGATTTCATCATTTCCTGATACATATATAAATATGAAGAAATTATTATCATTGCCTCCCAATTTGGTAAATAGTTTCCACAGAATAACAAAAACAGATGTGGATGAGTGGTTTTGTACTTCAGATCCGGTAGGTGCCCGTTTGGGATCCGGAGGAGGAACTACCTGGCTGATTGAAGCATGTTGGCAGAAAGAGGCATCTAGTCTCCCTGTGAAAGAATGGTTGGCAAAGGAGAAAAGGATATTGCTACATGCCGGCGGGCAGAGCCGGCGTTTACCGGGGTATGCTCCTTCCGGAAAAATATTGACACCAATTCCTGTCTTTCGGTGGGCGAGGGGGCAGAAGTTATCACAAAATCTATTGTCTTTGCAGCTTCCCCTTTATGAGGAGATTATGGAGAAAGCTCCTGAATCGCTCCATACACTGATTGCCAGTGGGGATGTATATATACGAAATAGTGAACTGTTGCAGGATATTCCGGATGTGGATGTCGTTTGTTACGGGCTATGGGTCGATCCGGCTTTGGCAACCAATCATGGTGTATTTGTTTCCGATAGACAAACTCCCGATAAATTGGACTTTATGCTTCAGAAACCGTCTTTGTCCGATTTGGGGCAGTTGGCTCAGACACATCTTTTTCTGATGGATATAGGCGTGTGGTTACTAAGTGACCGGGCTATGGAGTTGCTGATGAAACACTCGTATACAGCCGATGGAAAGACCATGAAATCATACGACCTCTATTCCGAATTTGGACTGGCTTTGGGTGAACATCCCCGTATTCCCGATGAAGAGTTGAACCGGTTGAGTGTGGCTATCCTTCCTTTGGAGGGAGGGGAGTTTTATCATTATGGGACGAGCCGCGAACTGATCTCTTCGACGCTGGCTGTGCAGAATTTGGTCCGCGATCAGCGGGCTATCATGCACCGGAAGGTTAAACCTCATCCTGCCATGTTTGTGCAGAATGCATCGATTAATATCATCCTGACTGCCGCGAATTCGGAGTTATGGATTGAGAACAGCTATATAGGTAAGCACTGGAAGCTGGATAACCGACATATTATAACCGGAATTCCTGAAAACGATTGGACATTGGATATCCCGTCCGGTGTTTGTCTTGATGTTGTACCTGTCGGAGAACAGGACTGGGTGGCTCGTCCGTATGGATTCAATGATCCGTTTAAAGGAACATCGACTGATGAGAAAACAGTCTTTATGGGATATCCTGTCGCTAAGTGGGCAGAGGATAGAGGTATCCTATTGGAGGTTTTCGCTGACTTACAGAATGCTGCATTATTCCCGGTATGTAAAAGTATCGAAGAATTGGGCTTGGTTATGCGGTGGATGGTTTCTGAACCGGAACTGGAAAGTGGCAGGGATATATGGCTGTCGTCGGAGAAAATGTCGGCAAATGAATTATCCGATCGTGCTAATCTGAGCAGACTTTTTGCCCAGCGTGAGAAATTCCGTTATGCCAATTGGCCTATGTTGGCAGCCAATCATGAGAAAAGCGTATTCTACCAGTTGGACCTGGCAGATGCTGCTCGCGAGTTTGTTGGAGGAAATCTTGATTTGCCGGATGTACTTCCTACTGAAACACCATTGATGAAACAGATACATAACCGGATGTTCCGAGCTCGTGTATTACAATTGGAAGGGAAACCGTATGAGGGAGAGCAACAGGAAGCTTTTTCTTTATTACGAGAAGGATTGATCAGTTCCGTATCCGGAGAAAAGCAATCTCCTTATCTGAATGTATATCGTGACCAAATTGTGTGGGGGCGAAGTCCGGTCCGCATCGACCTGGCTGGTGGATGGACTGATACTCCTCCTTATTGCATGTACGCCGGAGGGAATGTGGTCAATGTAGCCATCGAGTTGAACGGTCAACCACCTTTGCAGGTATATGTAAAGCCTTCGAAAGAATATAAGATCATCTTGCGTTCTATCGACCTGGGAGCGATGGAAGTTGTTTCTACCTGGGATGAATTGCGTGATTATAAAAAGATCGGTTCTCCTTTCTCTATCCCGAAAGCGGCTTTGTCTCTAGCCGGCTTTATCCCTGAATTTTCTGCAACGCATCACTCTTCACTGGAAGATCAGTTGAAAAGTTTCGGTTGTGGACTGGAAGTTACTTTACTGGCGGCTATTCCGGCTGGATCGGGACTCGGGACCAGTTCTATTTTGGCTGCGACCGTGCTTGGAGCAATATCCGATTTTTGTGGTCTGGCGTGGGATAAAAGTAAGATAGGATATCGTACCTTGATTTTAGAGCAACTGCTTACAACAGGCGGAGGCTGGCAGGATCAGTATGGCGGGGTATTACATGGTCTGAAACTGTTACAGACAGGAGAAGGCTTCAATCAGAATCCTTCCGTGCGTTGGTTACCGGAATATTTGTTTACCGACCCGCAATATCAGGCTTGTCATTTGTTATATTATACAGGAATAACCCGTACGGCCAAGAATATTCTGGCAGAAATTGTACAAGGTATGTTTCTGAATAGTACCACACATCTTCGTCTGCTTTCAGAAATGAAGACGCATGCTCTGGATATGTTCGATGCTATTCAATGCGGTAATTTTGAAACGTACGGTAAACTTATCGCAAAGACCTGGGAACAGAAGAAGGCACTCGATTCCGGAACGAATCCCCCTGCAGTAGAAGAACTGATCGCGCAGATAAAAGATTATGCCTTAGGTTATAAACTACCTGGAGCAGGCGGTGGCGGCTATTTGTATATCGTAGCAAAAGACCCGGAAGCTGCTTTGCTGATACGTAAACAGTTGACGGCTTCTCCGCGTAATCCGAATGCCCGTTTTGTAGAAATGGGGCTTTCGGATAAGGGGTTGCAGATCAGTCGGTCCTGACAGTATTATCTTTTATAAACAGGTATCCTATAGTGGCTACTAATGCCATAAAGAGGAATGCCATTATAATAATCACTTTATTAGGAGAGATTGCTTTTAAAGGTACAGTAGCAGGGTCGATAATTGCATATACCGGCGTTTGCTCCTGTACTTTTAGTTTATCCTGTTCATATTTTTGTGCCAGTGAGTTGTAGACATTGAATGTTAATGTCATTTCGTTTTTTAGGCGTTCCTGTTCCGTGCGGTAGCTGGCAGATATGATATTTTTGTTGGAATCCTCGAATTTTGCGTATGCCTGTTGGGATTTATAATAGGCATCCCGGGCTTCTGCATACACTTTTTCTGTAAATTTCAAATCTTGTTTTGCCTTTTGGGTCCGATAGCTGGTAATATAGGTCTGGAGTTTCTCCAATATGACATCTGTTAATGTTGCAGAAATGACAGGATCTTGCATACGGACATTAATCGTTATTACCATTGTTTTTTTGTCGACAAAGATGGATATACGATTTCTTAATCCATTTATAACCTGTTGCTGCTCGCCTGTCAGATAGAAAGGATTCACTTCATCCGATTGTTCTCTTTTTTCGGAAAACAGTTGTTTTATAGCTGTCAGTCCTCGGGAAGGAATGCCCAATATATAGTTCCACCAGGCTTCACGCTGGTGTTTACTGATGTAATCATACACTGACAAGTGGAGTGTCCCTTTTTTATCTGTAACTTGCACAGGAAATAATTCAACCAGAAAAGGTATGCTTTGAACAACATCCGGATACAGTTCGGGAGAGATGGCGTCGGAACTGCCTGTATTATTCAGGTTGATACCTGCCATCGCTGCCAGTCCCCCTAAATCTCCGACCTTTTTGGTATTATCATTTGTTTCCGGAGCCAGTTTAGCGGTAGTTATATATTCTTTGGGAATGCTGACTGCTATAATCAAACCGATGATAATAGCAGTTCCACACGTTTTTAGAAATAACATTCGCTTTTTCCATGCATACAGGAGTAGTCTAATTTCATTACCCATGGATATTATTTTTTAATCATATTTATGATGGAAGTTACCATTGCAGCCATTGATGTTGCAGAACTGCTGATACTCATTATTTCTGATAAGCTGGCTCCACGGTTACGCTGCGATTTGCTTGGTACGACAATTTCACATCCGGGTTCGACTTTCGGATATCGCTTAAAGAATATTCCGGTCCTTCGGGTTGTTGCAACCTGTCCGTTCATGTAAATGACGATCGGATATTTGCGGGAAAGATCGTTATAACCTCCGGCTTGTGAGAGACAATCGCGAACCGACATTCCTTTGTTATAAGTGATACTGTTAGGATAGGTTACTGCTCCACTGATCTTTACGGTGCTTTGTAACTGAGGAATATATAGAATGTCTCCATCCTGTAAAACCAGGTCCTCCGTACATCCCGGATGAGACAGTGCTTTCTCCAGGTCGATACCGACCGGATAATCATGTATGTCTGCCATCGATAAGGCGATCGAATCTTTACTTTGTTTATTGGAATTGCTTAATTGTAAAAGAGTTTCGACCTGTCTGATCTCGTCGTCGCTGAGTTTTCGTTTTAGGCTGGCTCCTTTTACATAGGCTCCCGGGGTGATACCTCCCGACTCTTTGATCAGATCGCTTAATCGTGTGTTTTTATGCGGAAGAGCATAGCTTCCGGCAAACATAATTTCGCCGTTCACTTTCACAACTTGTTGCTTTTGGTATTCCGGAGAGAAACGGACATATACTTCGTCAAAAGGATCCAATGTGAATAATGTGTCACCAGAGGTTATTTCCAAGCCATCTTTTAGGGTAAACTTGAACACTTTGGCTATTTGTTCCGTACTTTGGGAGGATTGGGGATTTTTTATGCGCCTGGCAACTTCCACATTGACAGTTGCCGCCGCTTCCTGTAATCCTCCTGCCAGTACGATCGCATCCTCTATTGTCATATTCTTACGATAGGGTAAGACGGTATCCGGCTGGTTCACGGCTCCTCCAATCTTGATCGTATAAGGCTCCCGCAAATCAAACAGTGAGGGGATATATAACTGGTCTTCGTTCTGTAACTCAATGTCCGGTGAGGTGCCGTTCAATATATCTTGTATATTGATCGCAATGACAGAATGTGTGAAATCGGGGTTCAGGCGGGTAATTTGAGCTCGCCCTGTAAATTCATCTCCTTTTAAACCGGCAGCCTGCTGTATCAATTGTTTGACTGTATGGACAGAAGGACTCAGTTCATATTCTCCCGGACGCCATATGGCACCGGAGATGGTTAATCTATTTTCGTAAAAAGGAATGACAGAGTCAACCAGTAGTGAGTCACCGTCATGAAATGTGAATGTGGGGAACTGTTCCTCTGTAACTGTTGCAATCTGATAACGTGTTCCGGATTTTCTTTTTACGGTAACATCCCTGGTGTATGCATCTCCGGTAAATCCTCCCGCCATATCCAGTAATTGTGAAAGAGTTTCTCCCTTTTTTAATTCAAAGATTCGATTGCGTTTTATTTTTCCTTTGGCTACTACGAGCTGTTCATACGGACCGATGATGATCATATCGTTATCTTCCAGTCGTATATTTGTATTGTATTCGCCGTGGAGCAAATAATTATAAACATCCAGATTGGCAATTTCTTTACTGTTACGGTATACTTTGATACTACGCAGCGAACCGATGTTGTTTACTCCACCGGCAGCGTATAAGGCATTGAACAGAGTGGCAAGTGAGGTCAATGTGTAAGTTCCGGGAACTACTGCCTCACCGACAATGTTGACCTTGATGCTGCGGATCTGTCCAAGACTGACCGATACAAATGTATTAGGCTCCCTGCCGTCTATAGTAGCCATAATGCGGCCGAGTTCCTGTCGTATCCGTTGTTCGGCAGCTTCTATGGTCAGTCCGCTAAGGGTGACAGGTCCGATATCGGGTATAATAATTGTTCCATCGGGCGATATTGTCAGTTTCAGGTTTAATTCCGAATCTCCCCATACATGGATGAGTACTTCATCACCGGCTGAAAGCCGGTAATTAACGGGCGTCGGAATATTTAAGACCGGTTCAAAAGTCAGATTCTTTTCTGAGAATATTTCACGTCCGAATACGATATCTTCCAGTTTCTGCTCCGGCTTATTCTCTTCTCGCTGGAGTTCCAGGGGAGGTAATTCTTTATTGGTAAGAGGTGCCCGGCCGGGAATCTCTTTTTCCGGAATGAATTGTTCTGTTTGGGATTGTTGGGTAGTTGTTGACGTTTTCGTCTTATCGATGTATTTTGACATTTCCTGCTGAATCTGCTCCTCCGACATACCTGCCTGCCGGGCTTTATCCAGTAGCTCCTGAGATACCTGTGCTTTGATGCCGGTACATATTAAAAGACAGAAAATACAAAAAGAGTACCTTTTTACAGTGTTCATACAATTTCTTTTGTTTTTGTTACGATTCTCTGGCAAGCGAACCCATCTCCATACGGATTCACGGCTTTACTCATTTGATCATAATACGTACTGTCTTCCAGTAGTCGGGATGTCTCCGCTACGATCTTGTTGAAGTCCGTTCCGACTAACCTGACAGTTCCGGCGTTTAATGCTTCCGGGCGTTCTGTTGTTTCACGCATGACCAAAACCGGTTTTCCCAGTCCTGGTGCTTCTTCCTGAATACCTCCGCTATCTGTAAGAACAAGTGTTGACAGTTCCATCAGATAGATGAACGGTAAATATTCCAAAGGTTCTATAAAGAACATATTGGATGGTTTTGAATCTCCGAATATTTCCCGGATCGGTTGCCGTACATTCGGATTCAGATGCATTGGATATACAAAGTCGATATCCGGATGATTCTCGGCTAATGTCTTAATCGCTTTGCATATAGAAATAAATCCTTTTCCGAAGTTCTCACGACGATGACCTGTTATTAAAACCAATTTCCGGTTACTTTGTTCGGTTAACCGTGAGATTTTATATCCGGATCTATTCAGTTCATTCTCCAGTTGTTGCCTTAATTCTTCATTCTTTTTTATTTTTTCTACCATCTGATACAAGGCATCGATGACCGTATTTCCCGTAACGATGATATTCTTTTCTGCAATATTTTCGTCCAGTAAATTTTTTTTGCTTAATTGTGTGGGGGAGAAATGAATGGAAGCGATTCGTCCGGTAAGTTGCCGGTTCATTTCTTCCGGCCACGGGCTGTATATATTATGTGTCCGCAAGCCTGCCTCTACATGTCCGACAGGGATTTGCTGATAGAACGCGGCGAGGGCAGCAGCGGTAGAGGTGGTGGTATCTCCGTGTACCAGCACGAGGTCCGGACGTGATTCGGATAAGACCTCCCGCATACCAGTCAGAACCCGGGCGGTTACATCATATAAATCCTGTCCTTGTTTCATTATATTCAAATCGTAATCAGGGTGGATGTCGAAGATATGAAGGACTTGGTCCAACATCTCCCTATGTTGTCCTGTGACGCATACGATGGTCTGGAAATCTTCCGGATATTTCTGATATTCTTTAATGAGCGGAGCCATTTTGATTGCTTCGGGACGAGTGCCGAATACTAACATTACTTTTTTCATACTTGTGTTGATTATATTTTACCTAGTTTGACTAATATTAAAAAGCGGATCAGATGGATTTGCCGTTTGATACGGCTGGGTTGTTTTATCAGACGGTAAGCAAACTCCAGGTTATGGTCGACCCACCATTTTGGAGCACGTTTGACCTGACCGGTATAGACATCGAAACTTCCACCCAATCCTTGGTAGATGGCCGGATGTACTTTGAACATTTCCTCCATAAGCAACTCCTGTTTAGGTGATCCCATGGCAACAAATACGACATCAGGTTTCTTACTTTGGATATCGGCGAGTAACGCCGCTTTCTCTTCTTCGGATTTGATATATCCGTTTCGATAATTGGCGAATCGGATACCAGGATACTCCTGTTTTAATTTGCTGATGGTTTGTTCGATGACTTCCTGTGTACTGCCAACCAGATAGAATGTTTTATTTTTATCATACAATGCAGCTGTTATTTTCAGCCATAATTCACAGCCTGGAATCTTAGCTACATTTTTATAACCTTTCTTTTTCAGCGCCATAACGGCTCCATATCCGTCACAATAACCGATGTTCCGGTTTATGATATCGCGCGTCTGGCTGGTTGCATGTAATATCTTTTCTGCGTTGATAGCTATTAAGATTCCTTTCCGGCTATTTACATATTGTAAAAGCTCTTGGGCAGAAATAAAGGGGAAAACCTTTATACCATTTAATGTAACTTGTTTTTTTTGCATATTCCTTATTTGTGTTTCATTGTTTTCTTTATATTGGAACAAGTGTTTCATATGGTAGAAACAGTTGTTTCACCTAAGTGGAACAGTTGTTTCATCAGGATGAAACACTTCTGATAATGCCGTTTCCAAACACTTGGCAACGGTAGAAGCAAGGAAATGCTCCAAGGCATATCGGTGATTGGTCTCTGATATTGTTCGGGTGAGTTTAGGATTTACTATCAGTTGTCTGATGGCTTCATAGAAATCCTGTGCGTTGAGGGTCGGGATCAGATAACCCATTTCTCCTTCGATAAAGTAATCGACGATACCTCCGACAGGTCTTGAAACGATCGGCAGACCGAAAGCCATTGCTTCCAGAATGGAAGTCGCCATACCTTCTTCATAGGAAGGAAGGATGTATAGATCGCTGTTTTTGAAAGCGTTGATCAGAGTGTTACCTGAAACAGCTCCAGTAAACAGGACATCCTCCAGATGATTTTGCAAAATATATTCTTCGGCTTTGATTCGGTCAGAACCCTCTCCGCAAATCAATAGTTTCAGCCAGGGAAATTCTTTTTTCAATAGTCTGAAAGTATCTAGTGCAATGAAAATTCCTTTGGTTTTGATAATCCGTGCCAGAAAGAGTATTTGCCGTATTTCACCATTCCTATGGTTAATATCGAAGGTTTTCAGAAGTTTGTCATCCACTTTGGTGGTAGTTAACCTGATGGGACTGGTAATCCCCATACGAATTAGTTGTTTCTGGAATTCACTGGATAAGACAAACAGGAGAGAGGATTTATTATATACATATTTAAACAATCCGGGTTTCCTGATCAGAACAGAGGCCAGGCTCGTATCCCAGCCATGAATAAAAGTCACGACCTTTTTGCGGAATAGTTTAGCCAGTAAAATGTATATGCCGTCCCGTATCAGTTGATACCTTCTTAATGAAGGATTGACGAATACGATATCTATCCGGCAGAACATCAGTTTGAATATGTATTTGAGGATATCGAAAGGGAAACAGATGATGGCCGGAATTCCTTTCCGTTTCCCATAATATTCATAAGATACGGGGAAAGTCCAGTAATCATGTAATCCCGAATAATGGTTGGCAACTCCTCCCAGATTCGAAAGGTCCGGAACAACAAACAGTAAATTCATTTATGATAATCTTAAATTATAGATGAGGATAAGTATAAATACACCGCCTATATAAGTCGTGAGCATCCGCTTTCCAACTTTGCTTTGCTGATGAACGAATACATTCAATCCGTATCCGGCAATGATCAGTTGAAACGGGATATGAGGTAATTGATAACGGATATGCAGCGTATAGAAAGTAAAGAAAATCATTATGCTTTGCAGAAAGATAAAAGCAAGCATCGGCAGATAATAGTAAAGCTTCCTTTTGAAAATGTACCAGATTCCGTAGAGATAAAAAAAGGAGAACAGCATCTTTATAAATGCCGTATAGCTGTATATAGTAATATAATTAGCCTTGTCACTGTCAGATATAAAGTTGGGGAAGGGGCCAATTAGCATGGCTATAAAATTAACCAACATAGTAAAAGTACCTCCGTATGAATTTTCTCCGATCCGGTAAGCAACTGCGTCGAGTAGAGCTTCATAAGAACCTCCTTGTAATGTTGCGATAAGATCTACGGCAATCTTGAAAGCAAAACCACCTAAAACACATGCTCCGATAAGCAGATATTTCAGTCTTTTGCTACTTTGGCTGTTAAATAGTAGTAAACCGGTAATCAATGAAATGAACATCATAAAAACGAGTGCATATCTGAAGAAGAATAACCCGGAAGTATAGATCAGAAAGTACAGGAGATTTTTCAGGTTCTTTTTTTGCAGATACCTATACATATAATATAAAGACGAGATAGTAAAGAACAGAAAAAAGTTTTCTTTCAACCCGACTACCGTTGTGTAGGCCAGAAACGGCAGCGTCCCCCAAATAAATGTAACCAGGAGCGCATAACTTTTGTCCAAAAAATAACCGGCTAGCTGATATAGCCGGAATGAAGAGATTGTGATAACCAGTATGTTGAGAAGTAATAGCAAATCGATTCCTATATTATCTCCCAAAATATGGTAAGCAAAGTAGACAACAAGAGGGAATCCCCAGTCGTCTACATTAAAGCTATTACTCTTCAGATAAGTGAAGAATTCTTCCAGCGAATAGTTCTGAACCGCAACGCCTGTTGAATGGTATAGCCATGAATCGATCGGATTATATCCCAGTGGATTTCCGAAATGTTGGATATAATAATAACGTAGTGTCACCGATGCTATATATTGGAATAGAATAATACCCAGTAGGCATCCGGTTATTTTATTTTTGGAAAAGACCTCGATGCCCAATATAAAAATCAATAAGGCGAAAAATAGTTGAAACAGAATCATCCCGTTATCCGGAGCATTTGCCGGATAAAACAAAGGTAGCACAATGGCTAATCCTGCATAAGAAACGAAGATGCAGGAACTGATGAAGACTGTGTTATAATGATTGGTATATAACATCTTTATACATCTTGTTTATAGAAACCGAATGATAAAAAGCGAGTGCTTTTTTACTATAAAACTCATATTCGCTATCTATAGCCTGGATTGCATTCAATATCTCTCCAATCCTATCTGTATCTACGCAGATGCCTGCCTGCGATGCTCCGATAGTCGATTGAAGACCCGGTATATTGTTTCCGAGCATCGGTATGCCAAAACCTGCATATTCCCAGATTTTATTAGGTGCACAAAATATGTTATTCAGTGATTCATACGTATAAGTGACAATACCGATATGTGCATGACTGGTGATATTAAGGTGAAGAGGCGGGGAAACATAGTTTTGATGGATGATAAACGGAAACCGGCTTTTCAGGTCGACCAGGTAGTCCGTTTCCTTACCCATCAGGACCAGGCAGTAATCCGGCAATTGCGATATGGCTTCACAGATAGCATCCAGTCTTCTTTCTTCAATGATGTGTCCTTGATATAGAATGATCTTTTTAGATATATGTTCTAAAATGGTGTTACCGATTTGGTCGACAGACAGATTCTTACAACACGGATGTTCGGAAGGTTTGTTCGGTATGACAAACGGAGTTTCCGGCAGATTGAACCATACCCGGAATATATTGGCTCTGTTTATTTCAGGAACTACTATGTTGCGGGCATACGCAGATAAATGATGCAGCCATTTTAACCGAACGGGAAAAGTATCGTAAAGTTCAAACAGGTTCAGGATAAAATTATGTTTCTCGATGATCCCCCGTAAGTGGAGGGCTGTATCGGCTGTTGCTACCCACACAACATCATATGCATTGTTTGTCAAATAGTTCTTTACAAACTTCCTGTATTTAATGATCCGGCTTATACGGTTGTATGCTTTGTGGAGCAGATTTCCCATATAAGGTTTCCCGTACAGGTGGAAAAAGGTTGCCTGTTTCTGATAACGTTTATCCATGTTGGGATCATGTTCTCCCTCGATAACGGTAACGGAGAAGTCTTCTTGCAGGGTTATTGCATCCAAAAGGGCTATAACGGGAGGGTATCTTTCGATATTTGTATCAATTAGAACAACGATATGTATCATAGTCGATTTACTTTAAGCGTTTATGTATATTTGATATAATTTGTTTGTCTGTTTCTCTATATTGAATGAGTCGTTCCATCTTTCTTTGGATCGGATAGCCATCTCACGATGAATTTTTTTATCCTGATATAGTTTATAAAGATAATGAGCCAATTGGACCGCAGATTCACTTTTTATCAGGAAGCCATTCGATTCGTGGGCAATAACCTCCGGTATCCCGCCAACTCTGGTCCCAATAAGAGGCAGTCCGGCAGAAGCCGCTTCCATCAAGGAGACTCCTATGCCTTCTTGTCTGGAAGGATGGATGTACACATCAAAGGCCGGTAATATATATTGTATATCAAATCTTTTCCCTAGCCAGACGATGTGTTCCCGGACCTGAAGACGAGCTGACAGCTCTTTTATCATTTTTGAATAATTGTCATTTCTTCTGTCAGTCCCTATTAAGTAAACTTTGAAATCCCTTAATTGATACTTTTCTTTCAAAAGGGCTGCAGCCTCAATGATTATATCTATTCCTTTCAGATGTTCGAAAGCGGAAATATGACATATCCGAAATCTCGTTTCATCTTCAAAATGCAGTATTCTTTTAGCCTTTTCCTGACTGGTTATAGTAGGATTAACTCCTAAATACAGACACTTGACTTTTCTATTATGATGTAAAAACTGAAGATACTGTCGCTTTACAGCTTGGCTGACACAAATAATGGCATTACTTTGCTGATATATAAAGCGGCAATACCAGGTGTAAAGTAATGTTTTGACAAATCCTTTCTGTTTCCTGTACTTTTTATAGGAAGAGCAAGGGTTTACTGTCGAATGAAAAGAGATAAACAGTTTGAAATGATAAAAAAGACGAAGGAAACAATTCAGCAATTTGAATAACGACGTAAAATGAACATGGACGATCGCAGGTTTGTACGAATTGAAACAGGTTAGATATTCCTTCAATAGTTTCAGTGTACCGGATTTGGAATCCAGTAAAACGATCGTATGTCCGTTTTCTGTCAGTTCCTCGCGATAGACAGGAGCATATTCCAGTGTATCATAAAACAGGAATATATTCTGATAATGGTCTTCTGCCAATTTGTTTGCCAGCATAAGAGTAAACCGGTCGAGTCCTGAGTATACCTTTGGCGAGTAACACATGCAATGGAATATATATTTTTTATCCATATTTCGTTTATGTATCAGTGATCGATAAAGTCTGTATACAAATGAAACTCAACGTTTCCTTCCAGTAAAGTCAAAAAGGATAAAGCTGAGTATGTAAAATCTTTGGGATGGTCTAAAAATACCAGCAATTCCTTTTTCTCTTTCTTTAAAGCATAGAGCAATACATAAGGAGACAGGCGTGACAGCGTGAATCTGGACAGGATCGAACTATTCTTCCGGATCTTTGTCGGAAGAGTCCCGTAAGAAATCCGGGAATGGGTGCCGTCTGTTGTTTGTCTGAATAATCCGGGATTGATGTATCGGTGTATACTATTGATAATCCGCATAGGAAATGTATATTCGTAAGAAGATATCGGAAATTCAACAAATTCTCCGTCTTTATCTTCTACCAGGACATCGTCTTTGAATGTATATACCGGTTTGTCCGGCACATGTGTGAAATCATAAAAGGAATCGTTCCCTTTGTAGCGAAATCCGCAGGAAACGGAAGAGTCTATTTTTATATTCGCTTTCTTAAAAGCTTTGTGTAAATGGGAAAAAGGTTGTACTGCCCATCCGCCTGCCCGGAAAGCTACCACCTTATAGGATGGATCGACAGTTCCGGCAATTTTGTTCAACATCTCGCAACCTTCGGTAAATAGATCGGAAACAGTGTCTTCCGGCAATGAATTCAAACTGTAGTGGGTGAAATCTTTAAAGTCCCAGGTCCCGTCTCCATTGTAACGGGCATCTATCCAATGCGGATGGATGTGTAGTTCGATACGATGACCTTGCTGTACTATTTCCTGCAGTTGGGTTGTTATCTTGCGGGCCTCTTTGGTTGTTTTCAGCTGTGCTTCTAAATATTTGATCATTAAGTAATCGACGAAAAAGGTTGCTTTCCCGTTGATCTTATCCAGTTTATTAAGTAATAGTTCCGTAGGACGTATAATACTGTTGTCTACAGTACCGGATCTTTCTCCGAAAAATAATTCATAATCGAATGATAATATAACTTTCTTCATGCAATCAATAATTATAAGATCGATTTGACTTTGTTTTTCACCCAGTCCCTGGCCTGTTTGTCCAATACGATGAAATAGGAGCATGCTATGACGGAGAATGATGATGTTACGACGACCATAAATAGTCTTAACAGACTGCTATTCATATGTAAATAAACAAGGACGGGCAGAATGGACGACAGGGTTACCATATAGAAGAGAGGATAAATGATCTGTTGTAAGATTACTCTTCTGGAAATATTTATCCATTTATTCAGATAATGAGTTTCTACCACCAGGCAGAGAATCACTACTATAATATTCAGTATGAACGGTGTATAAAAGGGTAATCCGATCTTGAGAAGCAGGTACGACACCGGTAATACCATTATCTGCATAGGGCCGGTAAACAGATTTACTTCTTTCATGCGTCCGACTGCCTCGATAGCAATATCGAACGGACGGTTGAAGGTATAGAACAGGCTTTGTATAATCACCAGCCGGGCCATGATCATAGTTTCGGAAGGAACTTCTTTCAACCATAGAACGAGTATTTTGTTTATCTCCAGCAAGACCGGCAATGAGAGAAGCCATAGCAATGAAAAACCGTATTTTGAATTCTTATACAACAGGTTTTTCATTGATTCCTGCTGGTCGTCGGCATATAACTTGACGACTTGAGGTGTTACGGCAATCTGGAAATTATTGACAAACGAGGTTAAAGCCGAGTTTATCTGATAAGCGATCGCACGTGCAGCATTGATAGCCGGATAGAAGAATATATTCAACAATATATTTACTCCCTGGCTGCTGAGTAGATAGCCGAACATACTCATCATGTTCCAGCCGGAAAAAACAAGTATGGGTTTATATAATGCTTTATCTCTGACGATTATAAATGCGCATTCCGGGTATTTTTTTCGACAATATAATATGTATATTCCAATGACTACTAGATTGACAAGGAATACCAGCAGTGAATAGAGTATCAGTTTATCCGTATTTATCACTACCAGTAAATAAACGATCAATAGTTTGAGTACAACATCTATAATACTGACATACGCATAGATATTCATGCGTTCATGGGCAATAATACAAGCGTTGTAAGGAGACTGGATAATCGTCAGCAGACTGGCTGCGATGGAGAACTGATAACACCACTGTGCCGCATACATCCTGTCTGGTGGAATGTTCATCTTGTAATCGAGAAACCACAGGCCGATTGTTTCCGCCAGAATCAGGATCAGGATAGCCAGAAAGAAATGGATGACGAGAGTGGCAGAAAATGTTTTTTGAAGTCGGTTGAAATCCTTTCTGCCTAGTTCGAAGGTGAGGAACCGCTGTGTTCCGGAAGTTAATGTCCCTTTCAAGAAAGAGAACATGGTAACTACTCCGCCGACCACATTGTAGATTCCATAGTCATTTACTCCCAGCGCATTTAAAACAACCCTGGAAGTATATAAGGTAACTGCCATAGTCAGCAGCATCCTTATATACATCATCATAGCATTTTGGGCAATGCGCTTGTTACTATTTGTCGTTGTCATTCCCTTTTGTAGACTCCGGCAAAATCAAGTATTATTTTCTTTGGGTCGTAAACTAACTCATTGAAGGGGGCGTGTTTCACCAGGAATACCACGATATCAGCTTTTTCATATGCCTCCCTGTAATCGGTGAGTTTGAACACTTTGTGTACTTCTACGTTCGGTTCCACCACTAATATGTCGGCATTATTATGGCTTTGCATCACCTTGGTTGTGATGTATTTGGCAGGTGACTCCCGTAAATCGTCGATATTTGGCTTGAAAGCCAGTCCCATCATGGCAACAATCGGTTTGCGGTGATGCTCCAGTTCGAATTTCAGCATGGCGCTCTCTACCTTTTCCGCGCACCAGAAGGCTTTGTAGTTGTTGATCTCCCGTGCCTTGGCGATTAATTGTGATTCATAAGGAAATTCAGCCGTGATGAAATAAGGGTCTACAGCAATGCAATGGCCGCCTACACCGGAACCCGGTTGCAAGATATTTACCCGCGGATGCTTGTTTGCCAGTTCAATCAGCTCCCATACATTGATCCCTGCTTTATCGCATATCAGCGACAACTCATTGGCAAAAGCAATCTGTACGTCCCGTGAAGAGTTTTCCGTTAGCTTGCACATTTCGGCAGTCTTGGCATTTGTTTTGTGCAGGGTCCCTTTTACAAACCGGCTGTAAAACCCGATCGCTTTTTCTGTCGACTCTTTGTTGATGCCACCGATAACCCGGTCATTGTGTATCAGCTCGTAGATCACATTACCTGGAAGAACACGTTCCGGACAATAAGCGATGTATATTTTCCCCTCCAGTTCCGGACGGAGTGAATAGATCAGTTGAGTCATTTTCTCCGTTGTTCCGACAGGAGATGTCGACTCGATCACAAACAGATCCCCCTCTTTCAGTAAAGGTATGACAGACCGAGTGGCTGTTTCCACATACGAAATATCCGGTTCATGATTCCCTTTGAACGGTGTAGGTACAACGATCAGGTAAACATCGCTCACTTCCGGTTTCACCGAAGCCCGTAGATGACCGGATGCCACCACTTTCCGGCATAACTCCTGTAATCCAGGTTCAACGATATGTATTTTCCCTTCATTGGTCATATCTACAACCAGCGGGTTGATGTCTACGCCAATTACATCGATGCCGTGTTCGGCTGCTATTATTGCTGTGGGCAGACCGATATAGCCTAAGCCCATAAAACATGCTTTCATAATTCAATTAAACCTTTTAGATGATTTTTTTCTCTTTCAATGAATTCTTTTTGTTTTGTATTTTATCCAAATAAACGTTCAGTCCTGTCCAGATCACTATATCTCCGATAAATAAAATGTTGATGTTTACATAGGGAACCAATATGATATTCAGACTGCTGAAAGTCCATGAAATAGCCAGGATATAAAGCAGGGCCTTGTGGGGGCTGCAGCCCATTTCCAGAAATTTATGGTGTATATGATTTTTATCGGGAGAGAACAGGCTTTTACGTCTGCGGAACCGTATCAGCATCACCCGTATTACATCAAACATGGGAACGATCAATGTGGAAAATGAAATAAGGATGGCGCTGGTGGAGTAGGGGGCAATATCCGGATTGTATGCTGCATAACGGATACACAGGAAAGCCAGAATATATCCTAAAGTCAGGCTTCCGGTATCTCCCATGAATATCTTTCTGCCATGTTCTGCCTGTCCGAATACATTATAATAGAAAAAAGGAATCAGCACCCCCAATGTGGAGAATGACAACATGGCATAGGCCCACATATGATTGTGCAGGAACAAAGATCCCAATATAAGCAGGGCTGCTCCGCTTAACCCTGATGCCAGTCCGTCGATACCGTCGATCAGATTGATCGCATTCGTAATGAACACGATAACAAAGATAGTCAGCGGCATGCCGATCCAGGGTGCCAGTTCGTGGATTCCAAAAAGACCGTAAAAGTTATTGATCCATAATCCGGAAAGAGGGAGTAGGGTGGCAGCGATGATCTGTACGATAAATTTTGTATGGTACCGCAGTCCGATCAGATCGTCTTTGATGCCGGCAAGATAAAGTATGATCAGGCCACAGGTGAGCAAATAGAAATCCGGAGTGATACGCGGAGTAATATCGGCAGGTATTTTGAACCCGTATAAATATCCCAGATACGCGATAGCCGATACGAAAGCTAACGAGAATAAGATAGTCGGAGCGAATGATATGCCACCCAGGCGGGGGATAGCTCCTGTATGTATTTTTCGTTCGTTCGGCATATCGAAAAGTCTTTTCGTCAGAGCCACGATCAGAATACGTGGGATTATCAGCATGGAAAAGACTACTGATATGATAAAGGCCAATAAAATCAAGAGGTATATCATTTGCGTTTTAAGTTAAGTTCTACGACAATGTTCGTCAGTCACATTTACTGTGACTGACGGAAATACAGTTTGGCTTATAAAATACATACCTGATTTTGGCTGAAGGGAGATTCTCCCCGGAGAGGTATGTGTTTTTTGTTTAGCTGTGTATATAAACAGAAAGAACTGGAAAACGTTCAATGTCCAATAGGTTATTACTCAATTTTAACTCTGAATATCAATGTTCTAAAAGAGGCTTGGAATAGATGGACAATTTATGGATCATATGAAAATCCGCCTGTCAAAAAGAACGCTTTTATTGACAAAACGACTTTTTATCTTTACGGGAAGTAAGCATTTCTAATACTAAGATTCAGAGTAAACCATAGGATATTTAAGTATAAACCATTAATATTTTAATAATAAAAGATTATGATTACATAAATGCAGAGTATGCCTTGCCTTTATGTAATTATAGTGTTACATATTTGTAGAGTACATATATTAATTTTAAAAGTCAGGAGATTGTTGTTTAAAAGATAGGAGCCTGGAGGTTAGTTGTCTGGTGGGAGCAGCTTAACAGTAGAGATGAGATTAACCGAGCTGTTTTAGTTAGGTTCATGCGTGGTAGTGACCGTTGAGGGGGATTTCAAGACATAAAAAAAGAGAACCAACATTGTTGATTCTCTTTAGATAGTTGCGGAGGCAAGACTCGAACTTACGACCTTTGGGTTATGAGCCCAACGAG
>OBYR01000094.1_pt1 | contig 104444 bp, 88 predicted proteins | sample 1495491 | NCBI WGS metagenome assembly OBYR01 (sample SAMEA2580206, study PRJEB22360) | human gut metagenome | biome: human gut; feature: human-associated habitat; material: faeces | place: Denmark | collected 2008/2010 | reverse complement strand
AAAATTCTTCGGCAGCCAGTCCGGTGGCGTAATGCTGGCTTCTCACTTCCTGAATCCAGCGTTTCAATACCTCTTTTTCGCGGCTATTGAACGAATTTCCCCAATGTATCATCGTATATTTGACAACAGGCATGGATTCGTTGAGCATGCTTTGTTCGATTTTAGCCAGGTCGACTTCTGAAATCCGAGTTCCCTTTTCCAGAGCCTCACACACTTGTTCAAGGTTAATATAACGGTTGCCTTTATACATATCCTCTTTTACCAATCCTTGGGCAATCGGAAAATTGCCGTAGAAAGGCATAGGGGCATTAGGCGAATGGCAATCCAGGCAGCCGTTGTTGATTAAGATGGCTTTTACCTGCACATTCAGTTCTCCTTCCGGAATTGTCTTCCGAAAATTAAATCGGTAGATAGCATAAGCTGAAGCCCCGATGATAAGGAGCAACAACACGGCTAACATTTTTCTTTTTTTCATTGGCTTTTATTTTAAACTTGATTCGATTTTTAATCTTCCTGCCGGGAAAAGGTATTTTATGGCCCGGTTTGTGAATTTTGTGCAAAATAAAGTAAAAATATGTGTATGAGGAATAGCCTTTAAGGGCTTTCTGATATATTATTTTTTTATTAAGCAATAAATAATATCGATATGTTAAAGAATGACCTTAGGAATTTCAATGAATATGCCGTCTTCCAGGCCGATCATTGCATTGATGATATGGAGTGACCGGAATCGGGGAAGATCGTTTACCGAAAGGTCTTCCACTTTTAAAACTCTTTGTGATATAAGGAATTGCCGTTGGGTACCGTTGAGCAGGAAAGTCGAGGGGGTCACATAACCGGAACCGTCGAAGAAAGCGACGTTACTGTAACTGGTATCTGTAATGCTTCCGGAACGGGTAATCAGGATGTCGTCACAGTTGTCTTTTAAAGCAAGCAGGCGGTTAAGAGCCTGACGGTCTGCATATTTTAAATGGTAATCGATTTGATTCTCTTCGACTATTTTTAGAGAATGGATAGAACGCGGAACATAGGGGATAAATTCGATCTTTTGTATTTGTGTGCCGTATTCGATCCGGCATTTCACAACACCTTGCCTGTATTCGGAGGGGATCAGATCGTCCGGCAGGTTAAAGGTGTTATAAAGCCCGAAGACTTCCCGGATGGTTTGTTCCATACGCCGGAAATGCAGCGGGGCGTGGATAAATTTACCTTCGTACACTTTTATGGTTTCTATGAAAAGGGGATCGTTCATATTCATTGAGATATGGGCAGATAGATTTTTTGCAGGATTTCGTGGTATTCTTCTTCCGGATTGCTTTGGGCGGTGATTCCGCCTCCGCTTCTGAAATAGTAATTCTCACCTTCTTTTTCAATGTAACGGATCATGACCGCACTGTCCAGATTTATTCCGTCGAAATAACCGAAAACCCCGGTATAAAATCCCCGGGGATGTTTTTCTGCTTTCCGGATCAGGCCGATCGTTGCGGGTTTGGGGGCTCCGGAAATGGACCCTGCCGGGAGAAGTTCGAACAAGATGTCTCCTAACCGGGCGGAATAATCGCCGGACAATTGTCCTGTGATCTCTGAACTGGTTTGTAAGATTTCTCCCCGGAAGGTTTTAATTTTTTCAATATACCGGAACCGCTCCACCCTTACCTGTGAGGCAACGGTGCTGATGTCGTTACGGATTAAATCCACAATCGTGTTATGCTCACACAGTTCTTTGCGGTTCGACAATAATAGTTGTTCTGCTCCGGGAATTGTGGCGTCGATCGTGCCTTTCATCGGATAGGAACATATTTTACCGTTGGCGATACGGACAAAACATTCCGGGGAGAAGCAGACCAATTTACCGGGGATCAGCAGCTTATAGCGGGCCTGGCTTTGAATGAAAATCTGTTCTAAAGTGAGTGCAGGACGGATAGGAGTCTTTTCTGTCAGGTTGACCAGGAAACTGTTCCCGCGCATCAATCCTTCGTGTATAATCCGGAACTTTTTTTGATAGCCCGGATAATCGGAATGAAGAATCTCCAGTCCGGGCCTGCCAGCGGGTTTAGGAATCTGCCCTTCTTTCAGGTTGGTGATGTCACCGATAGCAAAAGGGATTTCAGTTTGTTCCAAAGGATTCTCTATCAGAAAACCTTCGGACATTTCAAAGTCGGTACCGAAGAGGAAAGGAATCCTCTTGCCACCACATTGGTTCATGCGTTTCCGGATAATCTCTGCTTGCTCTATCATGTGGGCAAAGGTATAAAAGTAGTTATAGATAACCTTCGAAGGAGTTCACAAATTGAACATTTTTAGAAAACGTGCGTTTGAGGGAAAGGAGTGGAGGTGAAAAAAGAATTTTACAAAATAAGGAATTAATTAAAAATTAATACTTTTGCATCTCAAAATTTTAAAGGATATGGATTTCTTAACGATTATAGATTATATCGGTACTTTTGCTTTTGCCATTAGTGGTATCCGTCTGGCTTCCGCCAAGCGTTTTGATTGGTTTGGGGCTTATGTTGTGGGGTTTGTCACAGCTGTCGGTGGCGGGACGATCAGGGATTTGCTTTTAGGGCTGTCTCCGTTTTGGATGCAGCAGTCTTCCTATCTGATTGTGACTGCTGCGGCATTGGGATTTGTGATTTTGTTCGGAAAATATGTTATCCGGCTGAATAATACGATTTTTATTTTCGATGCTATCGGTCTGGGGCTTTTTGCCGTTGTGGGAGTCGGGAAAAGCATCGATTGCGGTTATCCGATGTGGGTGGGGATTATTATGGGCACCCTGACCGGAGCTGCAGGAGGGGTGTTGAGGGATACGTTAATCAACGAAGTGCCTTTGATTTTCAGAAAGGAGATATATGCTTTAGCCTGTGTGTTAGGCGGTTTTGTGTATTACCTTTGCTTGTATCTGGGTGTTACCCCTACTTTAACCCAAATTCTTGCAGCGGTGTCAGTGATTGTGGCCCGCGTGTTAGCCGTGAAATACCACATCAGCCTGCCTATTCTGAAGGGTGAATGAGCGATGAGGGCGGTCAATAATCGATGGGAGTGTAAGGTAGGGTAAACCAAAAAGTTGATCCTTTTCCGGGAGTAGACTCGACACCTATTTCCCCGTTGAGTTTTTCAATAATGGTTAAACAGATGGAAAGTCCTAAACCGTTTCCCTGTTTAAAAGTATTGAGCTTGATAAAACGCTGAAATATCATAGACTGTTTATCGGCCGGAATTCCAATACCGGTGTCTTCCACATAAAAATAAATATCATGGGGTCTCACTTCGTAGCCGAAGTGGATATATCCTGATGAGGTAAATTTCAGAGCATTATTTAAAAGGTTCGACATCACTTGTTGCAGGCGGTTTCGGTCTATGTGCAGGGTGACATCGTTTTCCGGGTTAGACATGAATTTTAATTCGATTTCTTTTGAATTGTGCAGGGAGTAAGCTGCTTCGATTTCTTCCAGGAAATGATTTAATTCTACACTTTCGTGATTAAATTCAAACACTCCGGCTTCGATTTTAGACATATCGAGAATGTCGTTGATCAGTTGAAGCAAAACTTCTGTGTTGTTCATGATAATATCGGTGTATTCTTCCCGGTCTTCCTCCGGCAGATCGTCGTCTGTGGCAAGAAGATTCGAAAAACCGACAATGGCATTTAAAGGTGTTCTGATCTCATGCGACATATTGGCTATAAAAGCCGATTTCAATTTGTCGGATTCTTCCGCTTTTGCTTTGGCCACGATCAGGCTGGCCTCTACTTTTTTCAAGGCATCGATGTCAACGCTAAGGAATACTACTTCCACATTATTGGTTGCCGGGGAGTAGTTTTTTAATTTGACATGATATTTATACCAATGCCATTCAGAGTCTTGAAAAACACGGATAGGTTTGCTGAATGTGTCTGTTTTGCCTTCGTAGGCGAGTTCCTGAAAATGTATTAATTCCGAACGGTCGTCGGGGTGCACGAATTGATAGGTGTCGATCACCTGGCAAATGTCCTGAGTAGTTTCTCCTAAATTTGTAAACCACTGATCGGTGGCAAATCCTTTATGAAGAAGCGGATTCCATTGAGCCACCCCTATACCTGCCTGTCCGGAAGCATAACTGAATAAGGATTCCAGTTCCGCTATTCGATGCAGGGAAAGGTGGTTCCGGTTTTCACTGCGAAAATGTTCAATCCCGATACAGAGCACCTGTGCCAGGGTTTTCAGGAACAATCTGTCCTGTTTGCTGCATTTTCTTTTTTCTTTTATATAGTCCACTCCGATGAATCCCCACAATTGATTGCTTACATGCAACGGGGCGACGGATATGGAACGGATGCCTTGTCCCATTAATAAGTTGTATTCTGTTTCCGAAATGGAAGTCCGCATAGAGGGAAGGTCTTCGATAATCAGAAGCCGGTCTTCCTGCATTTTGGAATACAGGTAAGGAATATGCTTGTTGGGAAGATTTTGCAGGGTATCGATTACAGGAGGCGTATTGGGAGATAATACTTCATAAGTATTACTGCTGCTTTGCTTATCCGGATTGAATTCAAAAATATAGGCCCGGTCGGCTTTAAGCTCATTCAATAATTTGAGTAAAATTTTGTTTACCGAATTTTTTTCGGTTTTTTCTTGCAGGAAAATTCGCAGGGCATCCGACAGGTCCTGCTGGTTGCTGAATGAAGTATCGATTTGGTATTTGGAACGGTTTAATTCTTTACGATAGGTGGTGAAGCGTGAGGTGGTGTATAGAACTAACCATAAAATGCAGCTTCCCAGTAAAATAATTCCGGCAATGAAAATTAGTGTTCTATGATTTTCAAAAAAACTCGGTAACAGGTTATAGTAATAAATGTTCTTATAGGATAAGGCATCCGGAGAGATGTTCTCCTGTTCCAGCAAGGATTGATTCAAATGTATTCCGACATCTTTTCCGTTGGTTTGCAGGGGTATCGTGTCGGGATTGGCTCCGTTCAATAACTGTTGGGCCATATCGGCCAGTTGTTCTCCGAAATTTTGTGTGATGGAATAGTAACCTCCTATAAAATAATTATTGCTTTCTCCCCAATTGCTCATAACGAATGTCGGCCTGTCGGTTAAGGAATGTATTTTTTCATACACAGACTGGTAGGGATATAAGTTTTCATCGGCATCCTGTATCCAACTTGTGAGCAGAACGGCACTCGAAGGAGAGAGGTGTTTCAATTTTTGATAAAGGGAATCGGTGGTCAGGAAACGACCGTCGAAAGGTGTGTATTTCAGGTTTGGATATTTTTCACGGAGATGTTTTTGAGCAAGGATGTGGATGTATATTCCATAAAATCGGTTGTCACTGATGACGACAACTTCTTTTGTTTCAGGATACAGTTGCATCATCAGGTCGATGGTTTTGTCTGCATACAAAGATTCTGTTACTCCTGTTGCATGGTATGCTTTACACAGGATTTCTGTGGGATACAGGTTTTCGGGAGACAGTTCTGTTTTATTTTTATAGTCATCGAATTTGAATCCGAATTTCTTCACTCCGGCCAGCAACACTTTCACATTTCCCAATTGTCCGTTGTAAGCCCGGCGGTAAGCTATCCAGGCTTCGTCTCCTTGCAACACGATCAGGCGGGGAGGATGGGATGAATAGTTTTTCAGCATAAGCTGCATAGATTCATTCCAGCTTTCGGGATTGCCAATGCGGTGTGTGTTTAGATACTCACTGCATATTTCCATGTTGATGTCGTGCTCTTTCAAGGCTGTGCGAAAAGATTCTTCTAATGTATTTGCCCAAAAGAAATGACTGTTATATGAGCTGATCAGTAATATATAATCGTCTTGGAGGTTGGCAAAACTCTTGGGGAGTGTCAGCCCTAAAATAATAATAATGATACTGATGATTTTCATGTCGATGTGCCTTTATAGTATACAAATATAATTTATTTGTGCCACCGCCTGAAATAATTTAAGTGTGGTTTTTATTTATTGGAGAAAAAACAGGCCACTGTTTTTATAAAATATTCAAAAAAATGAATTTGTATATGTTTGATAATTAATGTGTTGTATGTTTGTTGAATTTTTTTTCAAAAAAAAATCAGAAATCTGTAACCTTGGTTTCGAATGGGGCGTATAATCCGGTGTAAATGATGATTGAAATTTATGATTTTATTTTAGCTGTTATTTAGATTAAGATTATTTAGCACACACCACGGGGAGAGGAAGCTTATAAACAAGCTGATTTTCGGTTAAGTTCTTTAAAATGTTGAAACATCGCTCTACGGGATATAATACACCACGCACATACACACCACACAGACGCACGCACATATAATAACATCTTTTCATTAAATCCCACGAAGTTTTAGCTTAAAGAACGACGAAAATGTCTCCCTTCTTTTCTTTTTATTATCTTTTCATTTTATAACATTTTTAATATTGTTTTACATATATTTGCTGATAAGATGATCATTAATCGGTAAAAGTAAATGTTATGAAAACGGTATGCTTGTTTTGGCTATGCCTGATTATAGGGGTATGCTCTCCTTGTCGGGCCATTGAGTATGCAGAAACGGAGGATGAAAACATGACGGTTCTGCTGAATGTGGATAGTGTTATGAACGCTTATATCACAGCAATCGGTGGCTGGGAGAAGGTTAAGGCAATAAAGGATATGACGATCATACATCGGATGCAGGTGAACGGCAAGGAGGTCATTCGCAAGACAAGCCAGATCAATGCGCCGGAAGGGACATTTTTCGTTTTGTCTGCTTCGGAGGATGGGGAAGAAAAATATAAATCGGTTATAGAAAAAAATAAGGTTTCCATAACCACCGGAAGCAGCCGGAATATAATAGAGGGGGAACGGGCGACTCAGATTTATAACCAGACTTTTTTGATGATCGAGCCGGCTTATGAGCAGATCGGGGTAAAACCGGAATTAGAAGGAGTGCAAAAAATAGACGGGAGGTATGCGTTCAAGGTAAAAGCGATGTTTGGCAATCAACCTATTTATTCTTTTTATGACTGTGAAACCGGACTAAAAGTCGAAGTGCTGATTCCTACTCCTAAAGGAATATCGGTTTCATATATCGAAGATTACCGTGAAATCGGACCGGGTGTTTTGTATTCGTTTAGTATGCGCAATAAAGACCAGGTGAATACGATTCATAAAATCGAGGTGAACCAAGGATTAAAAATGGAAGATTTTCAATAAAAAATCAAATGTTTTTTTCTCTCTGATTTATTTCATGTAAATTTGCAGGTTATTTATAATGGAGTAAAAAGAACATGAAGGGTATTCAGGAAGAAGAAGGTAATATCGCGATTTACGGTGCCCGGGAGCACAATTTAAAAAATATCGATTTAGTTATTCCCCGTGACAGTCTGACTGTAATCACCGGACTGAGCGGTAGCGGGAAATCCTCTTTGGCTTTCGACACAATTTATGCGGAAGGGCAACGCAGGTATATGGAGACGTTCTCCGCTTATGCCCGTCAGTTTCTCGGAGGAATGGAACGCCCGGATATAGATAAAATCACGGGGTTGAGTCCTGTTATTTCTATCGAACAGAAAACCACCAATAAAAATCCCCGTTCTACTGTGGGAACTACGACGGAAGTATACGACTTTTTGCGTTTACTTTTTGCCCGTGCCGGTGAAGCCTATTCATACGTGACAGGCAGCAAAATGGTGAAATACACCGATGAGAAAATTATCGAACTGATACAAAGCGATTTTGCAGGGAAGAAGATTTTGATATTGGCTCCGGTTGTGAAGGGACGTAAGGGGCATTATAAAGACCTTTTCGAAAATTTACGGAAAAAGGGATTCCTGGCAGCCCGGATCGACGGGGAGTTGCGGGAAATCGGACCGGGAATGAGTGTAGACCGTTATAAAATTCACGATATAGAGATTGTTGTAGACAAATTGGTTGTCGATCATGTGGACGTTAAACGGCTGAAAAATTCGGTGGCTACGGCAATCAAGCACGGGAAGGGGGTCATGACGATTAAAGATTTCGATAGTGACGAACTGAAATATTACAGCCGTAACCTGATGTGTCCGGATACGGGGATTTCTTACCGGGATCCGGCTCCCCATTCTTTTTCGTTTAACTCGCCTCACGGAGCTTGTCCCAAATGTAAGGGATTGGGCTATGTGAGTGCTGTGGACATAGATAAAATCATTCCCAATAACAAGCTGTCGATTTACGAAGGAGGAATAGAGCCTTTAGGGAAATATAAAAACAGTATCCTATTTTGGCAGATCGAAACCGTATTGAAAAAGCATGGCTTTGAATTGCATACGCCGATTGCCGACCTGTCGGAAGAAGCGTTAACAGATATTCTATACGGTTATCCCGGACAAATACGTTTGGAAAATTCAGCCTTAGGGGTTTCTTCCAATTCTCTTTATAATTTTGAGGGGATTATCAAGTATGTCACCATGCAGGAAGAGAATGCCACATCCAAAAAAGCGAACAAATGGGCTGAGCAGTTTATTTCAGTCGTGAAATGTGACGTGTGTCATGGACAGCGCCTGAATAAAGAGTCGCTGAATTTTAAAATCGCCGGAAAAAATATCTCGGAATTGGCTGCTATGGAGCTGAGCGATCTTTATGAATGGGTATGTGAAACCGAAGATAAATTAGAGGAAAAGCAGAAACAAATTGCCGGGGAAATTTTCAAGGAAATCCGTATCCGTTTGAAATTTTTGTTGGATGTGGGATTGGAATATCTTGCCTTGAACCGTCAGTCGATGACTTTGTCGGGAGGCGAATCACAGCGGATTCGCCTGGCCACCCAGATCGGTTCGCAGTTGGTGAATGTGTTATATATTCTGGATGAACCGAGTATCGGGTTGCACCAAAAGGATAACCGCCGATTGATCCATTCTTTGCAGCAATTGCGCGATAACGGTAATTCGGTCATTGTTGTGGAGCACGACCGCGAAATGATGGAGAATGCCGATTACATTGTGGATATGGGGCCGAAGGCAGGCCGGAAGGGAGGAGAGGTTGTGGCGATCGGTACGTTTGAGGATATTAAGGAAAGCAATAGCCTCACTGCGCAATACCTGAACGGCCAGAAAGAAATCCGGATTCCGGAAAAACGGAGGGAAGGAAACGGGAAATTCCTGACTTTAAAAGGCTGTTCGGGAAATAATTTGAAAAATGTGGACGTCAGTATTCCGCTGGGGATGCTGATCTGTGTCACGGGAGTTAGCGGAAGCGGGAAATCATCCCTGATTAACGGGACATTGCATCCGATCCTGAGCGAGAAGTTTTATCATGCCGTCACTACCCCTTTGCCCTATAAGACCCTGGAAGGGATTGAGAATATCGATAAAGTGGTTGTTGTGGACCAAAGTCCGCTGGGACGCACTCCCCGGTCGAATCCCGCAACTTATACGGGGATATTCACCGATATACGGAAAATTTTTGAAAAATTGCCGGAATCCCAAATCAGGGGATATGGCGCAGGACGTTTTTCGTTCAATGTAGTGGGAGGTCGGTGTGAAGAATGTAAGGGGGCCGGAGTGAAAACCATCGAGATGAATTTTCTGCCCGATGTATACGTACATTGTGAGGCCTGTGACGGGAAGCGTTATAATAAAGAGACGCTTGAAGTGCGGTATCGGGGGAAATCGATTGGAGATGTGCTGAATATGACTATAAATCAAGCTGTTGAATTTTTTGAAAATGTATCCTTCTTACAGCAAAAATTGAAAATGTTGCAAGATGTGGGATTGGGGTATGTGAAGTTGGGACAGCAATGTACCACGCTTAGCGGGGGAGAATCTCAACGGATCAAGTTGGCTGCGGAGCTTTCCAAGAAAGATACCGGGAAGACTTTATATATTTTGGATGAGCCGACCACCGGTTTGCATTTCGAAGATGTCAATATACTGTTGGAGGTTATACAGAAACTTGTAAATAAAGGAAATTCCGTGATTGTGATCGAGCATAATCTGGATGTGATCAAGGTGGCCGACTATTTGATCGATATGGGTCCCGGCGGAGGTAAAGAGGGGGGAGAGATTGTGGCTCTCGGAACACCGGAAGAAGTGGCTAAAGTGGCAGAATCGGAAACCGGAAAATTTTTAGCCGAAGAGTTGGGAATGCGGCCTAAAAACAAATAGGCGTAATTTGAGGAAATCAGCTTTAACGGGTTTGCTTGCTTTGTAAAGCCGGATTAGAATATGTAAAAGCGAATATAGAAAAAGGGTGTCCATTTTAAAACGGACACCCTTTTCTTTGGCCAGCCTGATCAGAATACGCCTAATACATTTAATAAGATCAGGAGTATACTTGCAGGAGCGAGATATTTTAAGATAAAAATGTAAATTCGGAAAAAGCGGAGTTTGATTTTTCCTCCGTTGCTGAGTTCGGAATATAAAACCGCATGGTCGAGCCGCCAGCCTGCAAAGATACAGAGTAAGATGCCGCCAACCGGTAAAAGGATATTGGAACTCACAAAGTCGAAAGTATTAAATATCGATAGCCCGAAAATTTCAATGTCTTTCAACGGTCCGAACGATAAAGTGCTGAAAACCCCTAAAGTGGAAATTCCTAAAGTGGTGATGATCGTTGCTTTCAGGCGGCTCATTTTCTTTTCTTCCACCATATAGGCCACAACCACTTCCAGAAGAGAGATGGCAGAGGTCAGGGCGGCAAAAGTCAGCAAGATAAAAAAGAGGATAGACCACAATTGCCCTAAAGGCATACTCAGAAACACTTTGGGAAGCGTCAGGAACACCAGTCCCGGCCCTGCCTGCGGATCGATATGGAACGCAAATACGGCGGGAAGAATAGCGACACCTGCAAGCACTGCAACCAATGTGTCTGTTGTGATTACCTGTAATGAAATATGATTCAGGTTATCGTCTTTACGGATGTAGGAGGCGTAGGTTAAAAGCACTCCCATGCCGATAGACAGCGAGAAAAATGCTTGTCCTAATGCAGATAAAATACTATTGCCTGTCAGTTCCGAGAATTTGGGATAAAACAGGAACTTGAGCCCTGCTCCGGCTCCTTCCAGCGTGCAGGCGCGGATACCCAAAATGATAACGATCAGCAACAATAAAGGCATCATCATTTTGGTATATCTCTCGATACCTTTCTGTACGCCGGCAATCACGATCGCTCCCGATAAAAACATAAATCCAACCTGCCAGATCACTGCTTTATAGGGGTGGGAAATGAATTTATTGAATGTGTCTGTAATATCCCCTGCACTCATGCCGTGGAACGAATCGGAAATGGCAAGCCATACATATTCCAGCGTCCAGCCTGAAATTGTCCCGTAGAAAGACAGAATGAAAGCGGCAGCAATGATGGATAGTAAACCGAACATATACCAATTTGTGCCGGGGGCGAGCACTTTAAATGTACCGAAGGCATTTTTCTGGGATTTCCGCCCTAAGGCAAATTCCGATAACATGACCGGGAAACCGATGGCTAAGGTGAAAAATATGTATACCAATAAGAACGCACCTCCGCCGTTATTGCCTGCTTCATAAGGAAATTTCCAAATATTACCTAACCCGACGGCCGAGCCTGCCAAAGCTGCAATCGCTCCGAATTTCGATTTAAAACTGTCTCTTTTTTGATGTTGCATTTTGCTTATAATTTGGGCCCAAAGTTAATGTTTTCTCTACATTTTTGATACTGTTTTTTGTATTATCTTGCTGTTTGATAATATGTTGAGATATGGTAAAAATTAGTTTCAATTTGAAAGTAATAGTTTGTCCTATGTAACGATTTTGTAGGAAAAAAAGTTTTGTAAACATCTTGAAATTCTTTTTAATACCTTTTCTGCGAGAGAAAGATCATTCCCCGGGGGATAAAATGAGAGAAGAGATACGATGTATTTTAGTTTAAAAAATTATCTTTGTGCAAGAAATCAATACACATAAAATGCAAGAAAAAATTTTGATATTGGACTTTGGTTCGCAGTATACCCAATTGATTGCGAGGAGAGTCCGGGAATTGAATGTTTACTGTGAGATTTATCCTTATAACCATTATCCGGCATTGGATGAAACAGTTAAAGGAGTGATATTGTCCGGAAGTCCTTTTTCCGTGAGGGATGAAAAAGCCCCGAAACCCGATCTGACCGCTATAAAAGGTAAATTGCCTTTGCTGGGTGTGTGTTTCGGCGCTCAATATCTGGCGCATCATTTTGGAGGAGAGGTAAAAGCTTCCAACAAACGGGAGTACGGACGTGCCAATCTGGCTTATGTGGATCAGAAATCTGACTTGTTCCGGTATATCAGCGATAATTCCCAGGTGTGGATGTCGCATGGCGATACCATAGAAAAGTTGCCGGAAAATTATAAAATTATCGCCAGTACGAAAGACGTTACGAATGCAGCTTTCAAAGTGGAAGGTGAAATCACTTACGGCATCCAGTTCCATCCTGAAGTGTATCACAGTACGGAAGGGAAAGCGTTACTGAAGAATTTTGTTGTAGATATATGTGGTTGCCGTCAGGATTGGACACCCGATTCGTTTGTTGAAACCACTGTTGCGGAATTGAAACAAAAACTGGGATCCGACCGGGTTATTTTAGGATTGTCGGGGGGAGTGGATTCTACGGTTGCCGCCATGTTGCTGCACCGGGCTGTGGGACAGAACCTGACCTGTATTTTCGTCGACAACGGTTTATTGCGTAAAGACGAGTTCACGAATGTACTCGAAAATTATAAAGAACTGGGATTAAATGTGATCGGGGCGGAAGCGGAAGATTTATTCCTGGGACGTTTAGCCGGAGTGACAGAGCCGGAGAAGAAACGTAAGATCATCGGAGCCACTTTTATCGATGTGTTCGACAAAGAGGCCGCTAAAGTGAAAGATGCCAAATGGTTGGGACAAGGGACGATTTATCCCGATGTGATCGAATCGCTGTCGGTAAATGGTCCTTCACAGACCATTAAATCGCACCATAATGTAGGGGGACTGCCGGATTATATGAAGTTAAAATTGGTAGAGCCTTTGCGGTTGCTGTTTAAGGATGAGGTAAGACGGGTGGGTAAAAGCCTGGGACTGGCCGATAAATTCTTACAACGTCATCCTTTCCCCGGTCCCGGACTGGCTATCCGGATTTTGGGAGAGATTACGAAAGAGAAAGTCCGGCTGTTACAGGAAGCGGATCATATCTTTATATCGATGTTGCAGGAAGACGGACTTTATGATAAGGTATGGCAGGCCGGAGTGATGTTGTTACCCATACAGAGTGTGGGAGTGATGGGGGATGAACGTACGTATGAAAGTGTAGTTGCTCTGAGGGCTGTGGAATCGACAGACGGAATGACAGCAGACTGGTGCCATTTGCCCTATGAATTTCTTGCCAAAGTTTCGAACCGGATTATTAATAACGTAAGGGGAATTAACCGCGTTGTTTACGATATTAGTTCAAAGCCACCAGCCACTATCGAGTGGGAGTAAGGCGGAGTTAAGACAAATGAAAAATGATCTCTGGTAATTCAGGGATCATTTTTTAATCATTATAAAGAGAAACACAAATGAAAGAGGTGTTGGTTTTATTCAGTTTACTTGTGTTGTTTTCCGGTTGTGAACGGAAAACTCCCGGTCAGGTATTGGAACAATGGCTGAGAAAGGAACCTGCTGCCCGTCAGGAGATGACCGGACAGAAGTTTGCAACCGTTCCTTTGTCCAAAGAAGAGGCAGCGCAGGTGGAAGAACTTTTGTGGCAGGATTATCAGGGGATAGTGAAGGCGGAAAGCCAAAAGGTTTGGGAGGAGAAATGTTTGAAGCATCGTTCTTTGTCGCTTCGCTTTGATTACAAAGTGTTCGGAGAAGAGCCTGAAGACGGGCGAAGCCTTTATATTTCTATGCATGGAGGAGGAAACACAGCAACCTCCGTAAACGACCAGCAATGGAATAACCAAATTCGTTTGTATCAGCCCAGAGAAGGGGTATACATTGCTCCCCGGGCACCCTGGGACGATTGGAATATGTGGTTTAAACCCGGAATAGACAGTTTGTTCGACGAACTGATTCAGACAGCGGTAGCTGTTATGGGAGTAAACCCCGATAAGGTTTACCTGATGGGATATTCTGCCGGAGGTGACGGGGTATACCGTCTTGCTCCGCGTATGGCTGATCGATGGGCCGCCGCCGCTATGATGGCAGGACATCCGGGTGAAGTTTCGATGTTGAATTTACGGAATACTCCTTTCACCTTGTGGATGGGGGAATTGGACGCCGCCTATGACCGGAATCGTATGGCCGTAGAGCGCGGTTTGGAGTTGGATTCTTTGCACCGGGCAGATCCCGGAGGCTATATTCACGAAACCCATATTGTGCGGGGGAAAGGGCATTGGATGGAACGTCAGGATTCTGTTGCCGTGGAATGGATGGCTCAGTATCGCCGTAATCCGCTACCCGATAGAATTGTGTGGAGGCAGGAAAATGTTGTTCATCCTTCTTTTTACTGGCTGGCGGTTCCCGAAGACGAATGTGTGCCCGGAGCGATGGTTGTGGTGGAGCGGCAGGGCAATCAGTTTGATATTAAAACCTGTGATTATAAAAAACTGACTATTCGTTTGAATGATAAACTGGCTGATTTGGACCAGCCTGTATCGGTGACGTATCAGGGAAAGGTTTTGTATCAGGAAAAACCGGAGAGAACTATCCGTACGCTTTATCGTACTTTAGGGGAAAGAGGAGATAAAGGATTGTTTTTTTGCTCTGAAATTACAGTAAATCTGTAAGGGGATGATAAAATGAATTGTAAAATGGAAAAGTGCATGTTGACCCATCAAAATAAGGAACAGGTAGATAAGTTAATGCTGCAATTGGCGGCAAAAAATCCAAAGGTTGTTATTATCCCGCATATATCACCGGACGGGGATGCTGCCGGCTCGTGTTCTGCTTTATCCGAGGTTTGCCGGAAAGCAGGAATAGATTACCACATTTTGACCTGTGATTATATTCCTGAATATTTAAGGTTTTTGAAAAATATACCCACAGCTATTTCCTATCAGGACAGGGCTGTGGAATGCCAGAAATTGATTAACGGGGCGGATGTGATTTTCATGCTCGATCATAATACGGTGAAACGGGAGGGGGATCTTGAGCCCTGGGTGACGGCTGCCACCGCCGTAAGAGTGATTATAGACCATCATCCGGGACCTGATGCGCAGGATATTGTTATTTCGGACACACAGGTGTCTTCTACCTGTGAGTTGTTGTATTCGGTGATCTTACAGGTGTGGGGAAAAGAGATTATCGACCAGAATATTGCCAATTCTTTATATACGGGCATTAACACGGATACCGGGGGATTGAGTCATAATTCATCCCGTCCCGATACTTACCGTATTATTGCCGATTTATTGGAATTGGGGCTGGATAAGGCATATATCCACGAGCGTATATATCAGATGAACAATCTTTCCCGCTTACGCCTAATCGGGAATGTGCTGCTTAACAAGTTGCAGGTTAATTCGAAATATCCGGTGGCTATTATGCCGATCACCCGGGAAGAGCTGGAAAAATACGATTATAAGGACGGCGATCTGGAAGGATTGGTCAATATTCCGCTTTCGGTGCATAATATAGCCGTTTCCATACAAATTACGGAACGGAAAGAAAGAGTGAAACTGTCGTTCCGTTCTAAAGGAAATATTCCTGTCAATGAGTGGTCGAAAGAATTTTTTAACGGAGGCGGTCATTTGAACGCTGCCGGAGGACAGATGGACCTTCCTTTGGAAGAGGTGGTTAAAAAAGTGAATGAAACTACCCCCTGGTTTTTTGAAAAGATAAAAGATTTGATATAATTGTAACAGATATGCCTTTTTTCAGATTTCATTTCGTGGAAGAATCCCGGCTGGCGGTGGTGAGCCGGCAAATGATTGACCGGATTCAAAATGTGGTGGGATGTCCCCGTGAGCATATCGTTTTGGAAGTGATCCATTCTGTGATTGTGGGAGATGAAGGGATTATGGGCGGGGTGTGGCCTTTGGTGGAAGTGGACTATTTTGAACGCCCCAAAGAAGTGCAGGAAGTTGTGGCGGGGATTGTTTCCGGTTGCCTGCGGGAAATCGGATATGCCAATTCGGATGTTTATTTCCGGTATTTATGTGCGGAAAATTATTATGAGAACGGTGTGGCTTATCAAAAATAATGAACCTAACTTAATCTAAATATACTGCTTATGAAAAGAAAATTTTACATGGGAGGTTTAGGTATGTTGTGCCTGTTGGCTTTAGCTGCCTGTAAAACCACCACAGTAGGAAGTTACGAAGTGATTCCTTTACCACAGGAAATTTCCGTGACAAAGGGGGAGAAACCATTTGTTTTGAATGGGCCTGTTCAGGTTATTTATCCGGAAGGTAACCAGAAAATGAAAGAAAATGCCGGTTTTCTGGCGAATTTTATTCAGGAAATAACAGGACAGAAGGCGGAAATTTCTTCAAAACAGAATGCGAAACAAGGTATTTTTTTAGAGATCGATCCTTCGATTCCTCAGCCTGAAGGTTATCAACTGATTGTGAACGACAAATCCGTAAGGGTGAAAGGGGCTACGGAAGCCGGGGTCTTTTATGGCATACAGACTTTACGGAAAGCCCTGCCTGAAACAGGACAAGGGGAAGTGGCTGCGTGGGCTGCCGGAACTGTGACCGATTATCCCCGTTTTAAATACCGGGGCTCACTGTTGGACGTTGGCCGCCATTATTTTCCGGTGGAATATGTGAAGCAATATATCGATTTGCTGGCTTTACACAATATCAATAATTTTCATTGGCATCTCACCGAAGATCAGGGATGGAGAATAGAGATTAAAAAATATCCCAAACTCACGGAGGTCGGGTCGAAGCGTAAAGAAACGATCATCAACTGGGAGACCAGAGAGTTCGACGGAAAACCTTATGGCGGATTTTATACACAGGATGAGATCCGGGAAATTGTTGCTTATGCTACGGATAGGTATATAACGGTTATTCCTGAGATCGACCTGCCGGGACATACGCTGGCTGTCCTGGCTTCGTATCCGGAGTTGGGGTGTACGGGCGGACCGTATGAAGTGCCCACAAGCTGGGGGGTGTTTCAGGATGTATTGTGTGCAGGCAATGAAAAATCACTGGAATTGGTGAAAGATGTTTTGACGGAAGTAATGGAACTTTTCCCTTCTACCTATATTCATATCGGAGGGGATGAGTGTCCGAAAGCCCGGTGGAAAAATTGTCCCAAATGCCAGGCGATGATCCGTAAAGCGGGTATAAAGGCCGATCCTAACCATACAGCTGAAAATAAGCTGCAAACTTATTTTATGACACAGGTGGAAGAGTTTATCAACAGCAAGGGACGCCGAATGATTGGTTGGGATGAAGTGCTGGAGGGAGGATTGACACCGGATGCAACAATTATGGCATGGAGAGGCATGGGGGGAGCGATAAAGGCTGCCCGGCAACAGCACGAAGTGATTATCACGCCGATCAGCAACCTGTATTTAAGTAATCCCGGTATCCTGAAAATGAAGGGATTGCAAACCGTGAAACGGGTATATGAGTTTGAGCCTGTTCCCAGGGAATTGAATGCCAGCGAACGGGCCTATGTGATAGGGGCTCAGGTAAGTACCTGGACGGAATGGATTCGTGACAGCTCCCGTTTGGAATATGTTATATTACCCCGTATGGCTGCGGCTTCGGAAGTATTTTGGAGTAATCCTGCCCGGAAAGGCTATGATGATTTTCTGTCGCGTTTGCCTCACATGCTGAACTTGTATACCGATAAGGGATTTGAATTCCGTCAGGATGTATTCAATCCGGATTTACAAATCAGAAGGTGTATCAACCCGGACAGTGTGGAAATTAACTGTGAAGTTATGGGCGATGCGCCTGTCTTTTACACGACGGACGGAAGTGAGCCCGGAAAACAATCCGAGCGTTATGTTTTTCCTTTTAAAGTTGGTAAAAACACGGTGGTAAAAGCGGTTGCCGTCCGGGGTGAGCAAATCAGCGGGATCGATTCAGTGGCATTCCGCTGATCATTCCTGCGATATTCGGATATTGTCCGGCGAATGTTCCTGAAACGAGGAAGGTTCGCCGGATTTTTTGTTGGAAAAATTGGATGCTTTATAACCGATTGCATTAAAAAAATACTTATGTTTGCGTATAGTATAAAATGCAACATAAGTTATGGATGATGTCAGAGAATTAGTGGCTTATCTCAGTAAAGCCGAGAGAGGCTATACAAAGATTTTGAATCGCGCCTTTTTAAAGGCTGGTTATGATTTGAGCCGGGAGCAATACGAGTTATTGCAGGTATTATGGACAGAGGATCATGTGAACCAGCAAACCATTTCAAAAAGGTTGCAGAAGGATAAGTATAATGTTACCAAATTGTTGAATACATTGACCAAACGTGGTTTTGTCCAGCGCAAAATGTGCCAGGAGGATAAACGGAATAATTTTGTCGTGCTGACAGAAAAAGGGATGGAGGCTCAGAAAGCTTTGACGCGGATTGAAGAACAGGTTCATGGTGACCTTACTTTTACGATCGCTCCGCAGGAGATAAAATCCTGTGAGTGGGTGTTGAAGAAATTGACGGATATGATGAATTCATAATCTGTTTTTTGATGTGAACAGAACGAAAATTGGCAGACAACGTTTAAGATAGAATGAAAATGGAGATATTTAAAGGTTTAAAACCGGAAGCCGTGTGGGCGTATTTTGAAGAAATATGCCGGATTCCGCGCCCTTCCCGGAAAGAGGGGCGTATGGCGGCCTGGTTAATGGATTTTGCCCGTCAGCATGATTTGGAAGCCCGTCAGGATGAAGCGGGGAATGTGGTGATTAGGAAACCTGCCGTGAAAGGTCGGGAACAGGCTCCCGGAGTAGTGTTGCAATCACACATGGACATGGTGTGTGAGAAAAATTCGGATGTAAGGCATAACTTTGATACCGATCCGATCGTGCCTTATGTAGACGGTGAATGGGTAAAAGCCAAGGGAACAACCCTAGGGGCTGACGATGGAATCGGAATGGCGGCAGCCCTGGCGGTATTGGCTTCTAAGGATATTCAGCACGGTGTTATAGAATGTCTTTTCACCGTGGATGAAGAAACGGGATTTACAGGGGCATTTGCCTTGCAACCCGGTTTCTTTGAAGGGAAAACTTTATTGAATTTGGATTCGGAAGATGAAGGGGAACTGTTTATCGGATGTGCTGGAGGAATAGATACCGTTGCCAGGATGCCTTATGAGAAGACTGTTACCCCTGCCCATAAGTTTGCTGTAAAAATAAACGTGAAAGGGCTTCTGGGAGGGCATTCGGGTGATGATATTAATAAGGGTAGAGCCAACGCCATAAAGATTTTGAATCGTTTGTTATGGGATTTAAATGAGAAATACGGAATTTTAGTGGCTCGCCTGGAAGGAGGAAATCTACGGAATGCCATAGCCAGGGAAGCAGAAGCGGTTATTGTCTTCGACGATATATTAAAGGAAAATATCCGGGTAGAATTTAATGTGTATGCGGCCGAAATGGAGGATGTGTGGAAGATCACCGAGCCGGGCTTGCGTATGGATTTGGAATCGACGGAACTTCCTGAAGAAGTATTGACGGGCATATCTACCGCCCGGCTGCTGAATGCCTTGTATGCTTGTCCGCACGGGGTGTTTGCCATGAGCTACCGGATGCCGGGATTAGTGGAGACTTCCACGAATTTGGCATCCGTGAGATTTACAGAAGGGGATAAAATTGTTATCACCACTTCCCAGCGCAGTGATATTAATTCTGAAAAATTGAATATCGCCCACATGGTCGCTTCCGTATTCCGGCTTGCCGGAGCTGAAACAAAACATGGGGAAGGGTATCCGGGGTGGGTTCCTAATCCGGATTCTGCTATCCTGAAAATTGCCGTAGACTCTTACAAACGCCTGTTCGGAAAAGAACCTGTTGTCCGTTCCATCCATGCCGGGCTGGAATGCGGCTTATTTTTAGAAAAGTATCCTTATATGGATATGGTGTCGTTCGGGCCTACATTGCGGGGAGTGCATTCTCCGGATGAAAAAGTGGAGATTGCCACAGTTGAAAAATGGTGGAGGCATTTGGTTGATATATTGGAAAAAGTATAAATAAGAAAAAGGTAAAAACAATAAAATGAGTTCTTCAAAATTAGCAAAATACGATCGGCTTTACGAGCAGATCAGCCAGTATGTGCAGACTACCGATGATGTTTGGGCGCGGCTGGCTACGATGGAAGCCGTTCTTCACCATAAAATGCAGGCATTTTTCTGGACAGGCGTGTATGCTTTGATCGACGACGAACTGATCGTGCGTTCTTATCAGGGGCCTGTGGCTTGTCAGAAATTGAGACATCATACCGGAGTTTGCTGGGCTGCCGTCAGTTCGGGAGAGACGGTGATTGTTGGAAATGTGGAGGAGTTTCCGGGGCATATCGCCTGTAATGCCATGTCGAAAAGTGAAATCGTTATTCCCATCCGCGACCGGGAAGGGAATATATTTGCTTGTCTGGATGTGGATAGCGATCGGCTGAATGCTTTTGACAAAGAGGACGAACAAGGATTGAAAAAAATCCTTACGTTACTTTTCGACTAAAAAAAATAAAAATGCCTTTGAAATTCTAAGATACATCGTTATCTTAGTGGCTCAATGAAATAAATATTTTAGTTAAATATAAAACCATCAGATCATGAAAAGAATCGCATTATTAATTTTAAGCGTAGTATTGACGATAACTGTTTTTGCGCAGACCACTCCGGGAGCAAAAGAAAAAAACGCCGGAAACGATGCCTGGAAAGCAAAAAATTATGCAGAGGCTTTTAAAAATTTCGAGGCTTACCTGAAAGCAGTTGACTATAAGGACAATGCTTATATTTATAATACGGCAACGGCTGCTGCTAAAGCTAAGAAGTATGCAGAGGCTGAGAAATATTACGATATGGCGATCAAGAACAAGTATAAAGCAGCCAGTGCTTATCATGGAAAAGCGATCGCTTTAAAAGAGCAGAAGAAAACAGCCGATATGCTGACAACTTTGGAAGAAGGCATGAAAGCATTTCCGGGAAATGTGAAATTGGAGCAAACCTATGCCACCTATTACCTGAAAGAAGGACAAAATTTCCAGAAAGCAGGAAACGATACTAAAGCTGCTGAAAACTACCTGAAAATCACTTCTTTGAAAACTAAAAGTTATAAAACACAGGGATTTTTGAGTTTAGCGACTTTGTATTTTAATAGCGGAGCAAAGACAATTGCAGCAGCTAACCCTATTGCCAATTCGGATAAAGCTAAATTTGAATCGGAAAAAGCGAAAGCTGTGGCCGACTTCAACAAAGCTAAAGATTATTTAGTGCAGGCTCAGTCGGTAGAACCTGCTAATCAGGATGTGAAAGACTTGATGAAACAGGTGAACGATGCTCTTGCCACCAACGCTAAATAAAAAGTTGTTTATAGAGAATAATAAAGCGGTTCCGAATCCCGGAGCCGCTTTTTTGTTTCCGATCGAAAATGGGAGTGTGCCTTAGGGATCGTTTTTGTTTTGTAGAGAAAAATAATTAGAAGGAGTAAAGGTGGGTTAAGCGGAAATTCCGGCTTTTATGGAGGGTAACCGGATCGCTGCCCGGCTTTTCCCATATCTCTTCGTTGGACTCCCTGAATACCCAAAATGAATTATCGAAGCATGAAATAATTTGTCGGATAGGGTTGCCGTTTGTAATAAAATGGAGATACGTCTATTTCGATACTATTCCGGACGAGGCTTTAGAGCGTGTTGCTGGGATATAATCAATCCTTATAGGGTATATAATATCCATTCGCTTTTTCTCTACGGGAAAGAAAAATAAAGGGGAAAGGAAAGTCTTTCGAAAGCTGGGAAACAAATAAAAAAATCGTGTAAGGCAGATAGCCTGCTTTTACACGATTTTTATTTGGGCTTACTCTGAAAGAGAACTTTGAGCTTATTTTACATCGATACCCATTTTCTTATACTCCCGGGTCAGCATATCGGTGAGTTGTTCAACATCCAGCTTTTTGGCAATGATCTTTTTATTTTTATCCAAAAGATACAGCACGGGAGTGGAATCCACGTGATAGTATGCCCGGAAATTACTTTGATTATGCGGGTCCCAGCAGTTAATGAAATCGAATAATTCATGTTCTGTGACGAATTTTTCCCATTTCTCTTTTTCCGGTTGGGTGTGTACGGCAAATACTTTGAAGCCGTGAGATTTGAATTTATCCAAAAGTTTTGTTTTTATTTCAGGAACTTGTTTTTTGCAATGTCCGCAATTTTCTTCCCAAAATAGCAGTAAGGTAAATGGGGCTTTCGTTTCATGCAGGCTTACCCAATTGCCTTCCAGCGTTTGAAGCTTCAATTCCGGGGCTGTTTCTCCGATCAGGTTATACTGGGTCAGCAGCACCTCCCGTTCTATTTTTTCCAGATTTTCTTTATCAACCCAGTCGGCCTGTCCGGTCAGATAATAGCGTTTGGCAATTTTCACAAAAGCGGCATCCATCCCCATCACTTTGCTTTCGAGGGCAAAATTGAAACAGTAGCTGACCAAATAACGGAACATGGCTTTACTGCTTCTCGATTTCTCGATGATGTTCACCGATTCTTTGTAAACGGAGTCGGGATGCATCAGGATCATATTGTTGAAGTAATTATCGATTTTATTTTTAAAAATCGGGGTACGGATGAGCGTGCTGTCTTTAAAATTGGTGTAGTCCCAATAGTGCGATTTATTGAAAAAATAGGCCCTTCTTTGTATTTCCACATCCCGGTCTTTTGTTCCTGCCGGAACTGATTTTGAAAAATCGGGGATGGGGGTAGACAGGGTAAAATTGGCAAAGGTGGCTAATGCCGATCCCGGAAATTGCTTGTTCAGGTTGGCGATGTAGGCGCGTACTTCCCGGTCGGCTTCATCGAACTGTGCCGAATATTTTTGCTTATTCGCTTCTTTGTTCGGGTCTTTTTCATAGTCCTGGCTGATCTTCCGTGTTTTTTGGTTTTGTGCCATCATAAATTTTTGAAAATCCAAAAAAGCCTGATTTTCGGGAGAACCTTCAATCTGAATCCGGTTGATTACATCCACCGTATCGGTTTTTATGGAAAAATTTTGATTATTACCGATGATAACATCAAAATAATTACTGGGTGAAAACAACAGCAGGTACATCCCTTTTCCTAATTTGGTTTTGCCTGTGAAAACCCCTGCTCCCGAAGCGTCTAAACGAGCCGTATCGGATGCATATACCTTACCTTCAAAATAATGGGCTAATATGATTTGCTTATTAGCCATTTTCGGAACTGTGATCTTAATATGGTGTCCCTGTGCCAGAGCAACTCCCATAGGCAAAAGAAACCCGATACAACTTAAAAGAAATAGTCTTTTCATCATTACACTCACAATTTATATTCTTGACAATTGATTACTTATTTGATCTCTATGCCCGTTTTCTTATATTCTGCTTTTAATATCTCGGCCATCTGGTCGATGGAAATGCTTTTTGCTATGATCTTTTTGTCTTTATCCAAAAGATACAGGGCAGGGGTTGAGACGACATTATAATATTTGCGGATATTAGCCTGTCCGTACGGATCCCAGCAGTTGATAAAGTCGAACAATTCATGTTCCGTAACAAATTGTTCCCATTTCTCTTTGTGGGGCTGGGTGTGTACGGCAAAGACCTTTAATCCGTAGGGTTTAAATTTATCCAGGAGTTTTGTTTTTATTTCAGGAACCTGTTTTTTACAATGTCCGCAATTTTCTTCCCAGAAAACGAGGAATGTAAATGGGGCTTTGGTTTCGTGCAGGCTGACCCAGGTACCTTCCAGTGTAGGCAATTTCATTTCATGGGCTGTTTCTCCGAGCAGGTTGTTTTCCAGGCGTGCCACGTTTTCGCGCACTTTTTCCAGGCTTTTTTGATCGAGCCAATCGATGTCTCCGGAGAGAACATAGCGTTTTGAGAATTTAACGTATGCCGCATCCATTCCCATGATGCTATCGGCTTTTCCGGCGATCGATTGGAAGCAATAACCGGTCACATAATTGAACATGGGTTTGCAACCTCTCGATTTTTCAATGATATTCACCGATTCCTGTAAAATAGAATCCGGGTGGGGCAGCACCATATCGGTGAAAAATTCGTCCAGCTTGCCTTTAAATACCTGTGTCGGGGTACGGATCAGGGTGCTGTCCTGAAAGTTGATGTAGTCCCAATAATGTGCTTTACGATAAAAATAGCCTTTCCTTCTGATTTCCAGTTCCCGGTCTTTTGTATTTTCCGGAACTTCTTTGGAAAAATCAGGAATTTCCGGTGTTTTCATGGCACTCAGGAAAGTGGATAAGGCTGTGCCCTGAAATTTTGAAATCATTTCCATGACATAGCTTTCTGCTTCTTGTCCGGTTTTCCGGATCAGTTCACTGTGTTTTTGCCTGTTTTTATCCTTATCCGGGTCTTGTTCTATTTCCTGATAGATTTTTCGCATTTTCTGATTATGGGAAATCATGAATTTTTGAAAATCCAAAAAAGCTGTGTTTTCAGGAGAGCCTTCGAACCGGATATGATTGATAATGTCGGCAGTATCGGTTTTTATGGAAAAATTCTGATTGTTTCCGATAATGAGATCGAAGATATTACTGGGCGAAAAATAAAGAATATATAATCCGTGTGCCAGTTTTTGGGGATTTTGGAAAGCTCCGTTTCCGTTTGCATCGAGGCGGGCTGTGTCTGCGGCAAGAACTTGTTTGTCCCTGTAAAAAGCCAGAATCACTTGTTTGTTGGCCATTTTCGGGACATTTATTTTAATGTTATGGCCTTCTGCAAAAAGCCAACCAGCTTGCCAAAAGCAAGCAAGACACAATAATAATAAAAGTTTTTTCATTACACATACACATTAACCTTATTTCTGGCGGTTGCACATTTTACCGAAGTCGTGAAATAAGGAAATTCTTTTTATTTCGTGGGAGATCAGTTGTCGAAATATGTTTTCTTTACTTGATCAGCCTTCACATAACCCAGTTTCGAAGCGATTTCCAAATCTTTTAAGGCCTCTCCGTTCCGATTAAGTGCCATTTGGGCAATTGCCCGGTTGTAATATGATTTTGCGCTTGAGGGATCGATCTTAATGGCGGCGGAATAGTCTTTTATGGCAGCTTCAACATTACCTTTCTTTTGCATGACAACTCCCCGGTTAAAGTAGAGGGCACTTGAATTCAAACCAAATTCTTTGGCTGTGGCAACGTCCATCGAAATACCGTTCCCCAATTCCAGGGCTTGATTATAATCCGCCAGAGCTCCGTCGAAATCGTTCATCCTGAATCGTGCGATTCCCCGGTAATGATAGGCCATAATGAAATCCGGTCTTAATTTGATCGTTTCCGTATAGTCCTGAATGGCTTGCGGGTAAACACCCAGATTTTCATAGACGATAGCCCGGTTAAAGTAGGATTCTGCATGTCCGGGAAAATTGGCAATCAAATAATTGAAATCGTTTAGGGCTTCTTTATAACGGCGGGTGTTGGCATAGGCGATAGCCCGGTTATAGTAAGCCGGAAACCATTCGCTATTCACAGATAGCGCATTATTAAATTCTGCAATGGCCTGGTCATACATTTCCTGCTTGATGTATTCCAATCCTCGTTTATTAACCTGTTTTACTTTACTATTACAGGCTGAGAATAAAACCAATATAAGACCTAACCATAAATATTTCATCTTCACTTGCAATTTTATCGCCAAAGTTAATGATTCAGAGTGAGAAATTAAAGTTTTTAAAATAGTTTTTTATGAGTTGTACAACCTTTTTATCAAGTCGGGACGTTTCATTTTCCGGAGTGTCGAAACTATTTTTTCTTTAAATTCTTTTTTGTACCAGAAGAAAAACATGTTTTGGCTTTTCTTTTCGTTTTCTGTTTTGGCGGTCTTGATCTCCTTTAGCGAATATGGGTGGCATCCACTATAATACATAGTCGTCGCAAGCGTCATCGGCGTGGGAGTGAAATCCTGCACTTGTTCCAGCTTGAAATCTAATTGTTTGGTGGCAACCGCCAGTTCTGCCATATCTTCCAGGCTGCAACCGGGATGTGAAGATATGAAATAGGGGATAATCTGCTGGTGCAGATTGTTTTTCCGGTTTATATGATCGAATTTTTGTTTCAATTCATAAAACAGGCTGAAAGAAGGTTTTCGCATAAGGTGTAAAACCTGGTCGGCTGCATGTTCCGGGGCAACCTTAAAACGTCCTGATACGTGATGCCGGACCACGGTTTCGAGATACTCCGCATTGGCCTGATTCACCGCTTTGTTTCCTGTGTCGTGCAAACAAAGATCATACCGGATACCTGACCCGATAAAGCAATGTTTTATATCGCTATGTTTTCGTGCGGCGTTGTATAATTTTAAAAGCGGGGTGTGGTCGGTATTCAGGTTTTTACAGATGGTCGGGTAGGCACACGAGGCACGTTTACATTGGTTGCATATATCCTGATTTTTGCCTTTCATGGCATACATATTGGCGGAAGGCCCTCCCAAATCGGAAATTGTTCCTTTGAAATCCGGCATTTTTGTAACCTGGTCGAGTTCCTTCAGGATGGAATCGTGAGACCGGGATATGATGAATTTTCCCTGATGGGCGGAAATCGTGCAAAAGGCACATCCTCCGAAGCATCCCCTGTGCATGGTAACGGAATGGCGGATCATCGTATAGGCCGGAATCTCTTTACCTTTATAGCGGGGGTGAGGCAAACGGGTGAAGGGCAGATCGTAGACGGCATCCAATTCTTTAGTTGTCAAAGGCGGATAAGGCGGATTGACGATCAGGCGTTGGTTACCAATCTGTTGGGTTAGTTTGGCCGCTTCGATGCTGTTGGATTCTTCTTCTATGTAACGAAAATTTTCTGCGTGTTTTTTCCGGTCTTTCAGGCATTCTTCATGGGAATGCAGGACGATTTCCTTCCATTTGGAATTGGTGGCGTATGTTTCGTCTTGCGCCCGGAGAATGGCTGTCTGGGGGATATTGGTGAGGCTATTGAAAGGAACTCCTTTTTTCAATAAGCGGCAAATATCCGTTAAGGGCTTTTCCCCCATGCCGTATATAAGCATGTCTGCACCGCTCGTGGCCAATATCGACGGCTGTAAGGCATCTTTCCAATAGTCATAATGGGTGAATCGCCTTAATGAGGCTTCGATGCTTCCGATAACGACCGGAGTGTCGGGATAAAGTTGCTTTAGTATTTGTGAATACACCACTGTGGGCATGTCAGGGCGTGCTCCGGCTTTTCCTGCCGGGGTATAAGCATCTTCCGACCTTAATCTTTTTGAAGCGGTATAATGGTTTACCATAGAGTCCATAGACCCTGCGCTGATGCCGAAGAATAGGTTCGGACGTCCTAATTTGCGGAAATCCCGCAAATCGTCCCGCCAGTTGGGCTGCGGAACGATGGCAACCTTTAGCCCCAGTGATTCCAGTAATCTGCCGATAACGGCAGCACCGAAAGAGGGATGGTCTACATAGGCATCTCCGCTAAACAGGATCACATCCGCACTTTCCCAGCCCCGTTCCTTCATTTCTTTGACAGAGGTGGGAAGCCATTGTAATTTTTGTTCCGTATTCATTCTTGATTTATAAACAAACAAAGATAATGTTTTTTTATACCTTTGCCGCCTGAATACAGTTGAAAACAACCGGGAGGATATGAAAAAGGTAAATGTGATTAGTTTGGGATGTTCCAAAAATCTGGTGGATACGGAGTTGTTACTGAAACAACTGGGTAAGGCCGGTTATCGTACGGAAACGGATGTGGAGAATTCCGATGCGGAAATCGTTGTGGTGAACACCTGCGGTTTTATCGGCGATGCTAAAGAAGAGTCGGTGAATACGATTTTGGAACAGGTGGAGCTGAAAGAGGAAGGTGTTGTAAAACAAATATATGTAATGGGATGCCTTTCACAGCGTTATGGGGATGAACTTAAAGCGGAGATTCCGGAAGTAGATGCTTTTTTCGGAAAATTCGATTGGAAGGGGATTCTTGAAAAGTTGGGCAAGCATTATAACGAAAGCGTACGGAATCAGAGAGTGTTGACAACACCCTCGCATTATGCCTATGTTAAGATTTCGGAAGGGTGTAACCGGACTTGTTCTTATTGCGCGATTCCGATCATGACCGGAAAACACCAATCCCGCGAATTTGACGAGATTTTGGAGGAATGTCGTGAGCTGGTGAAAAGAGGAGTGAAGGAACTTTTGGTTGTGGCGCAGGACTTGACGTATTACGGTATTGATTTGTATGGAAAAAACAGGCTGGCGGAGCTGGTCGATGCCCTGGCAGATATACCGGGAGTGGAATGGATTAAATTGCATTATGCTTATCCTGCGGGTTTTCCCGAAGAACTGTTGCCGGTTATGCGGGAACGGAAAAATATATGTAAATACCTCGATATTGCTTTGCAGCATTGTAGCGATCACATGCTAAATGTTATGCGAAGAGGGGTGACAAAGAAACAAATCACGGAGCTGATCCGTAAAATCCGCAAAGAAGTGCCGGGAATTTTCATCCGGACTACTTTAATGACGGGACATCCGGGAGAAACGGAGGAGGATTTCGGGGAGTTGTGTGAGTTTGTCAGGGAAATGAAATTCGAACGTTTGGGTGTATTCCCATATTCTCACGAAGAAGATACTTATTGTGATAAGCATTATTCGGACGATGTACCTGAAGATGTGAAAAAACAGCGGGCTGAAATGATTATGGAATTGCAGTCGGCTATTTCTGAAGAAGTAAATAATAAACTGATCGGGAAAATCCTGAAAGTATTGATTGACAGAAAAGAAGAGGGGTTTTATATCGGACGCACAGAGCATGATTCTCCGGAAGTGGATACTGAAGTTTTGATAGAGGATAAAGGGGATAAAGTGTTGAATGTCGGTGAATTTTACGATGTTGAAATTACAGGGGTCAATGAGTATGACCTCTATGGAAAAATAAAATAAAAACCTTAAGACAATTTTCAAATGGGAAACATGAAATTTATGATTTTGGCTGTTGTATTGGCAGCTTTCGGCTGTAAAAGCGGAGAAAAAGCGGAAACTACCCTTACTGCGCAGGAATGGGAATTGAAGTCTATGACAAAAAACGATACGGTTGTTGTCAACCCTCAGGAACTGCCGACTTTGGTGTTTAAAGACAGTACCGTGTATGGCTCTGCCGGGTGTAACCGTTTCTTCGGAACCTATAAAGCCGATGCCAAAGGCTCGCTGACCATAAAAACAGGCGGAGTGACAATGATGTATTGTCCCGATATGAGCTTTGAAGACCGTTATCTGAAGGCTTTGAACGAAGTTTCGAATTATTCGATCAAGGCGAAGGAACTTACTTTGGCCGATACAAAGAAAAAATTGGTCTTGGTTTATCAGCCGGTGGACACAACGAAAAAGATGATCGGGGTGGCTAACGACGATCACGGATGTAATGCGGCTGCCGGATATACCTGGTCGGAAGTGCGGCAGAATTGTGTCCGTCTTTTCGAGGATGGTATCCGCCTGAATTCTGTTACCGATACGGCTTCTACTTCTTCTGCCTTTGTGGTTTTTTCAGCCGATTCAACCAAAGCCGAAGTGTTTTTGCCGGAAAATCCGTCTCATCCGGTGCTCGATCGCCGGGAATTACCGAATAAGGGAGGATATGCCTGGAATCAGGAGGACGACGACACGCTGAATGTGCGCGAACTCGACGGAAGCTGGGTAATAGAACAGCGTGGAAATTTACTTTATAAGCAGGCTAAAAAATAATCTTCGGGATTGCCTTTCCGGGCAATTCGTTTTATCATGATATTCCCGCAAAAATGGAATTACTTTTATGGAGAAGTTATCGATTTTTGCGGGATTTTTTTTGCCTGAAATAATCCTGCGTTTTCTTTGTCAATTTAAGGATTGTGTTAATTTTGTAACGATCATTTTGAAATTTTGATATATGCTAATTTAAAAGAATAAAATCATGAGTAAAAGAGAAAAAAGTATCGAGTTATTGAACAAGGCTGTTGCCGATGAATTACTGGCTGTTCATCAGTATATGTATTTTCATTTTCGTTGTGACGATATGGGGTTCGACCTCGTGTCTAATTTGTTCAAAAGAATTGCCATTCAGGAAATGATGCACGTGGAGCAGCTGGCTGAACGGATTTTATTCCTGAAAGGGGAAGTCGAAATGAAAGTTTCGGGAGAAGTGCTGAAAATCCATGAGGTGAAAGGTATGCTGGAACAGGCTGTTAAAATGGAAACCGGAAGCGTGGACGATTACAACAAATGGGCCAATGAATGTGCTGCCAATGCGGATTCCGTGTCTAAGAAATTGTTCGAGGCTTTAACGGCTGAAGAAGAAGTGCATCAGGACCAGTTTGAAACCGAATTGGACAATCTGGAAAAATTCGGCGATCATTATCTGGCTTTACAATCCATTGAACGTAGTAAGAGCGTGGCAACGGGAATGCCTGCGGAATAAACCGATTATCGGATAAACACCTTGGCTTATGTTGAATAACTTATTTTGGATTGTTCCGGTGTGTTCCATCATTGCACTGGTTTTTGCCCGAATCTTTTTTCAGGGAATGATGAAAGAGTCGGAGGGAACCGATACCATGAAGCGGATTGCCGGACACGTAAGAAGAGGGGCTATGGCTTATCTGAAACAGCAGTATAAGATTGTTGGGTTGGTGTTTCTGGTGCTTTGTCTCTTTTTTGCCTGGATGGCTTATGGGCCTGAATTGCAAAACGGATGGGTTTGGTTTGCTTTCCTGACCGGAGGATTTTTTTCCGGGCTTGCCGGATTCATCGGCATGAAAACGGCGACTTATGCTTCGGCACGTACGGCCAATGCTGCCAGCCGTAGTATGAACGACGGTTTGAAAGTTGCTTTCCGTTCCGGGGCTGTCATGGGATTAGTGGTCGTTGGGCTTGCTTTGCTCGATATTTCTTTGTGGTGGCTGGTGCTGGACTATTTTGTCGAGGATGCCGATTCCACTCATAAAGCGATGATGATTACGACGACCATGCTTACTTTTGGAATGGGTGCTTCTACGCAGGCTTTGTTTGCCAGAGTCGGTGGAGGTATCTTTACCAAAGCGGCCGACGTAGGTGCTGATTTGGTGGGAAAAGTGGAAGCGGGCATTCCCGAAGACGATCCGCGTAACCCGGCGACTATTGCCGATAATGTGGGAGATAACGTGGGGGATGTTGCCGGAATGGGTGCCGACCTCTATGAATCGTATTGCGGCTCTATTTTGGCTACGGCTGCTTTGGGTGCTGCTGCCTATACCGTGACACCGGATTTGCAATTTAACGCAATTCTGGCTCCGATGCTGATTGCTGCATTCGGGGTAATTCTTTCTTTGATCGGGATTTTCCTGGTAAGAACCAAAGAGGGGGCTTCGCAATTGCAGTTACTCCGGGCTTTAGACCGGGGAATCAATGTGAGTTCCATTTTGATTGTGGTGGCAAGTTTTGTAGTGATCTACCTGTTAGGATTGAGCTATTGGATTTGCGGGTCTGTGATCGTGGGATTATTGACCGGGATTGTGATCGGAAAAGCAACGGAACACTACACTTCGCATGCTTATAAACCTACCCAGGACATTGCCAGGAGTTCGGAAACAGGTGCCGCTACCGTGATAATCAAGGGAATCGGTACGGGTATGATCTCTACGGCGATCCCGGTGCTTACCATTGTGGTGGGAATTATTCTGGCTTACCTGTTCGCTGCGGAATTTGATATGGCTAATATGTCTATGGGCTTATATGGAGTGGGTATTGCTGCTGTGGGAATGCTTTCCACGCTGGGAATCACCCTTGCTACGGATGCTTACGGGCCGATTGCAGACAATGCCGGAGGAAATGCCGAAATGAGCGAATTGGGCGAAGAAGTGCGTAAACGTACCGATGCCCTGGATGCTTTGGGAAATACAACCGCCGCAACCGGAAAAGGTTTTGCTATCGGTTCTGCTGCTTTAACCGGGTTGGCTTTGCTGGCTTCTTATATCGAAGAAATCAAAATCGGACTGGTACGTTTAGGGGAAACCACCCTTGAAGTCGGTAACACCACCGTTCAAACGGTTTCGGCCACCCTGAAAGATATGATGACATATTACGATGTGAATCTGATGAATCCCAAAGTTTTGGCAGGGGTATTTATCGGTTCGATGATGGCCTTCCTGTTTTGTGGATTGACGATGAATGCGGTGGGACGTGCCGCCCAGAAAATGGTGAATGAAGTACGCCGCCAGTTCCGGGAAATCAAAGGAATCATGGAGGGAAAGGCCGAGCCGGATTATGCCCGTTGTGTGGAGATTTCCACGAAGGGGGCACAGCATGAAATGATTTTCCCTTCCCTGCTAGCTATTATCATTCCTATTCTTGTGGGCTTGCTTTTCGGAGTGGCCGGAGTGATGGGATTATTAGTGGGAGGTTTAGGCTCTGGATTTGTGCTGGCGGTATTTATGGCTAATTCCGGCGGAGCCTGGGACAATGCCAAAAAATATGTGGAAGAAGGACATTTGGGAGGTAAAGGCTCTGAATGTCATAAAGCAACGGTAATTGGCGATACGGTTGGAGACCCGTTTAAGGACACTTCCGGACCGAGCCTTAATATTTTGATTAAACTGATGAGTATGGTGGCGATCGTTATGGCGGGAGTTACCTGTACGTTTAGTTTGATGTAACCGTAAAATCGGGTTAAGAGATGAAAGAGGCTGCCGTTGGCAGCCTCTTTTTTTATCGTCCGGCGTTCTTTTTTACTATAAAAGCCCGGAAAAATAACCTGTTTCCGGATAGGAAATCCGGATTTTTGAAAGAACGGTTTTCGATACCGGAAATCCGCGAAAATAAAAGGTGAAAACGTCAAAAGATCGGAGACTGAAAGTTGGATTTCGTTGGAATTTGAGGAAGACGCAGAAGAAAGGGGCAGATCAGGTGATTTAGGTGTCCCGACCGGGGAAACGGGGGTGTCGGAAAGCAATTTAAAATTGTTATTTTTTAGGGAAATAAAAAGGGTTTTTCTCATTAAAAATGCTTATATTTGCATGTTTTGTTGGAAAATAGGATATTTATTTGATATTTATTTTCCACATCTGAAATCGAAATAATTCAACAAAAATATGAGCGAAGAGACAGAGAAAACGAACAAAGAGTATTCCGCCGATAGTATTCAGGTACTGGAAGGATTGGAAGCAGTGAGAATGCGTCCCTCTATGTATATTGGAGATGTGAACTCCAGAGGATTGCATCATCTGGTATATGAAGTGGTGGACAACTCCATTGACGAGGCTTTGGCAGGATATTGCAGCCATATCCAGGTGTTTATAAACGAGGATAACTCTATCACCGTCAGGGATAACGGACGTGGTATTCCGACGGCACGCCATAGCAAAGAAAACAGGTCGGCCCTGGAAGTGGTGCTTACCGTATTGCATGCGGGAGGTAAATTCGACAAAGATTCCTATAAGGTGTCCGGAGGTTTGCATGGAGTGGGCGTTTCCTGTGTGAATGCTTTGTCTGTTAAATTGATTGCCGAGATTCATCGGGAAGGAAAAATCTGGAAACAGGAATTTTGTAAAGGTGTTCCGACAGAAGATGTAAAGATTGTTGGTGAAACGGATCGTACGGGAACGACAATCACCTTTAAGCCGGATGATTCTATTTTCTATGTAACGGAATACAAATACGATATTCTTTCTGCGCGTCTGCGTGAGCTGGCTTATTTGAATAAGGGAATCCGTTTGTCGATCACCGACCGAAGGGATATCGATCCCGATACAGACGAGCCTCGCCACGAAGTGTTTTATTCAGAGAAAGGGTTGAGCGAATTTGTAGAGTATATCGACAACAACCGCGAAAAGCTGATCGATGAAACTATTGCAATATCTACTGAAAAGAATGGTGTTCCGATGGAAGTGGCCCTGCACTATAATACCGGGTTTACCGAAAACGTATTTTCGTATGTCAATAATATCAATACCATAGAGGGAGGAACGCACCTGGCCGGTTTTAAACGGGCTTTGACTTCTACCTTAAAAAGCTATGCGGAAAGTCACAATATGCTTTCTAAGCTGAAATTCGATATTAACAGCGACGACTTCCGGGAAGGTTTAACGGCTGTAGTGTCGGTGAAAGTGGCAGAGCCTCAGTTTGAGGGACAGACGAAGACCAAATTAGGAAATACGGAAGTGGGATCGGCAGTTTCTCAGGCGGTTTCAAGCGTGCTGACCAATTATCTGGAAGAACATCCGAAGGATGCGAAAGCGATTGTGGATAAAGTGATTTTAGCGGCAACCGCCCGGCATGCTGCCCGGAAAGCGAGAGAAATGGTACAGCGGAAAACCGTTTTATCGGGATCGGGCTTGCCTGGAAAACTGGCAGACTGTTCGGATAATAACCCGGAAAATTGCGAGATCTTTTTGGTCGAGGGAGATTCGGCAGGGGGTACGGCAAAACAAGGCCGTGATCGTAAATTCCAGGCGATATTGCCTTTGCGGGGTAAAATCCTGAACGTTGAAAAAGCCATGCAACACCGGGTGTTCGAAAGTGAGGAAATCAAGATTATTTTCCAGGCTTTAGGAATCACCATCGGTACATTGGAAGATAGCAAGGAAGTAAACCTGGAAAGAATCCGTTACCATAAAATCATTATTATGGCCGATGCCGATGTCGACGGTGCGCATATCGCCACTTTGATCATGACGTTATTCTTCCGTTATATGAAGACGGTGATCGAGCACGGATATTTGTATATCGCCACTCCTCCGCTTTATTCTGTGAAGAAAGGGAAAGACCAGCGGTATTGCTGGACCGAGGAGCAACGTTTACAGTTGATTCAGGAAATGGGCAACGGAAAAGAAAGCAGTTTGCACATCCAGCGTTATAAAGGTTTGGGTGAAATGACGGCACAACAGTTATGGGATACTACGATGTCGCCTGAAGTGCGTACTTTACGTCAGGTTTCCATTGAGAATGCAGCGGAAGCCGACCGTATTTTCTCGATGCTTATGGGTGACGATGTTCCGCCACGGCGTCAGTTTATCGAACAGAACGCAACCTATGCGACGATCGATGCTTAATCTATAAAAGAGTGCAATAGCACTCTTTTTTCTTATATAAACGGATATGTATATTGGAATATTTTGTGCTTCAGCCGATCAGATTCATGAAGCCTATTTTAAAGATGCGACAGAATTAGGAAAAGGAATCGCTGCACGTGGCTGGGGGATTGTGTACGGAGGGACGAATTGTGGTTTAATGCGTGGAATTGCGGAAGCTGTTCTTGCCGATGGCGGGAAGGTGGTAGGAGTGATTCCGGAATGTATCCGGGAGAGAGGAGTGGCTGCCGAGGGGATTACAGAATTGGTTATGGCTCCCGATATGAAGGAACGTAAGCAGCTCATGAGGGAACGCGCCGATGCTTTTATTGCCTTACCGGGAGGTTGGGGAACTTTGGAGGAGATCACCGAAGTGGTTACTTTAAAACAATTGGGAAATCATCATAAACCCATTCTCTTTCTAAATACGAACGGATTCTACGATCGTTTTTTTGAATTTATCCGGGATAGCGGGGAAAAGGGATTTATTTCTAAGGCTTACGATGAACTCTACACGGTGGTGGATCGGATAGAAGATGTGTTTTCGTATATTGAAAACTACTGTGAAAAATGTATTGCTGATAAATATGCCTGAATTTAATCTATATTAACTTGACAGAATCAGATATTTACATATATTTGCATAAAAGTTCGTGTATAAAGACAAGTCGTGTGGTGTTTTTCTAAACATCAATCCTAAAATACCCCTTGTAGTGATTACATTGGAATTTTTAAAATTAGTTTTAGTTTAGTTTAGTTTGTAAAAAAGGAGGTGATAACACCTCCTTTTTTTATTTGATAACGATCAGTTCTTTTCGTGCGGCTCTTTGTCGTCGATCAGTCCCCGTCCTGTTTTTACAATTTGGTTGGAATCTTTGAGCAGGGAAATCGCTTTGTCCAATACTCCGTTGATAAATGCCCCGCTTTTGGGTGAACTATAAGTTTTGGAAATTTCGATATATTCATCGAGGGTCACTTTTACCGGAATCGACGGGAAATTCCTCAATTCGGAAATGGCACACGACATAATCAGTTTATCCATATCGGAAATACGCTCGATTTCCCAGTTATAAGTGAATTTATCGATCAGTTTGATATTTTCTTCGTTTTCGAGTAACGATTTACGCATCAGCGTACGGGCATACTCGGCATCTTCTTCCGGCTTGAATACGGGATACAGGGTAATGTCCTCCTCTGTTTGGTTGTCCTGAATGTTTTTCAGGGTTTTATGGACTAAGCTGAGAACGAGTTCAAAGTCGTCGTTCCAATACAGGCTTTTCTCTTCCAAAGTCTGGTAGAACATGTCATCGGAAATGATGATTTCGGCAAACAGGTTGATAACCATTTGTTTGTGTTCGTCGAAGCTGACTTCTTTTTGATGCATGTATTTTTGATAAGCCTTAGATTCGATCAACTTGTTGTAGAAATATAATACTGTTTCCTGTGAGTCGTTCCAGGTGACCATATTGTTATTGATATAACTCTGGAATTTCTTGTTGTTCCAAATTGTTTTGAGAACCGGATTGTCAATGAACCTTGTATTGGGATTTAGGTCGATATTAGAAGCAAGGCGTTTATTGCGTGCTGCGTCGATTTTTAGATAGGCCCGGCGTTGAATTTCGGTTAGAAGGAGTAGGGTTTCATAGTATAAGTCTGTACTTTTTGAAATGCTTTTCATGAGTTCGCGTTCAACTTCCGCGATCGTCATGCCTTCTTTTTTCCCGTATGCATATAAAAGCTGTAATACTTTAATACGGATTAATCTTCTGCTTGTCATTTTTGTGAAGAACTAAATATAATGGTTCATTTATGAGGTGGCAAAGATAGGGAAATAGTATGAATAATGAAACGGAAGGATTATTTTTCTGACAGATAGTTTTGGCGGTTTGATGAAGATTGGGAATAAGGCAGAAAGTTGTTTGTTATACTTGCTATGTGTTATATCTGCTTTACTGCTATCGGAGGAAAATTGGGAAAAACAGGGACAGGGTGTTGAATCTGTTACGTTTCTTTTAAAACGAAAGGAATAATTTTGTTTTATAATTCCCGATTAATTTAGTAGTCAATTAAAATTGTATATTTGTGATTCCATTCCTGTGAATTACACGTTATAGGTAATGGGTTGAATATGAAAATATTACTTACGTTGTATATAATCATTGGGATGACTGTTTGCTCCTGGGGACAGGAGTTGAGGTGTAATGTTTCGATCTCTTCTCAAAAAATCCAGGGAACAAATCGTGATCTTTTTACAAATATGCAGCGGGATATTAGCGAATTTATGAATAATACCCGTTGGTCGGGCAATGTGTTTACGTATGACGAGCGGATCGAATGTAATTTGCAGATTGTGCTGGACGAGCAGACGGGCGGGGACGTTTTTAAAGGTTCCATGCAGGTGAGGGTGAGCCGTCCGGTTTACAACTCTTCTTATAGCACCGCATTACTGAATTTGAAAGACGATGATATTGAATTTTCTTACCGGGAATACGAGCCTCTGACTTATAATGAAGCGGGACAAAACAGTAATCTGGTGAATTTGCTTGTTTTTTATGCCAATGTAATATTGGGGATTGATTATGATAGTTTTTCCCTGATGGGAGGAAGTGATTTTTATAACCGGGCTGAAAATGTAGTGGCCCAATGCCAAAATACAAGGGAAGCGGGCTGGAAGTCGTTTGAAAGCCGCCGGAACCGTTATTGGCTGATTAATAATTTGCAGGATAGAAGTTATTCGCCTGTGAGGGAGTGTCTATATCGCTATCACCGTCTGGGGCTGGACGCGATGAGCGACAATGTGAACGATGGCAGGCTGGAAGTGATGTCGGCTTTGGAATTATTGCAGCGGGCACACCGCACGAAGCCTAATTCTTATATATTGCAGGCGTTTTTTGATGCGAAATCGGACGAGATTGTCAATATTTTCAAGCCTGCTTTTACCGATGAACGGAAACGGGTGTATAATATTGTGACGGAGGCGAATCCGGCGAATAATTCGAAATATTCGGCTTTGATACAGGAGAAAACGAATTGATAGTATGATTGAAAGTATTGCCATAAATAATTACGCACTGATCGATAAAACCGAAATCGAACTTGAAAAAGGTTTATCGATTATCACGGGGGAAACCGGTGCCGGGAAATCCATTTTGTTGGGAGCGATCGGGCTGACATTGGGACAGCGGGCAGAGTCGGCGGCGATTATGGATAAGGAGAAAAAGTGTGTAGTTGAAATTGTTTACCGGATTGCAGATTATCGGCTGAACAAATGGTTTGCAGAAAATGAACTCGATTATTCGGATAGCACGGTGGTGCGCCGGGAGGTTTCTGCCGATGGGAAGTCCCGTTGCTTTATCAACGATACTCCGGTAAATAATAAACTTCTGAAAGAATTTGGCAGTTTTTTGATCGATATACATTCCCAGCACCAATCTTTGTTGTTGGGGCAGCCGGAATACCAAACCGATATACTGGATGCTTTTTGCGGGAATGCGGGACTGGTGAATGAATATAAAAAGCAGTATCACGCTTACCGTAGCATGACCAGTGAGCTGAAAGCGCTGAAAAGCCGGGCGGCGGATGCCGAGAAGGAGAGCGATTACCTGAATTTCCAGTTTAACCAACTGGATAACGCCCGTTTGCAGGAAGGCGAAAAAGAGGAACTGGAAGAGGAATTGGCTTTATTGTCGAATGCCGAATCGGTTAAGTCGGCGTTTGCAGGGCTGTCTTTTCAGTTGCAGGACGCAGACAATGCCGTGATTCAGGTGCTGAAATCTTCAAAGAATACGATAGCCGGACTGGGGGAAGTGGTAAAGGAGGCCGGAGAGTTTTGTGAACGTTTGAATTCCGTGATCATTGAGTTGAACGATCTGGCCGACGAAGCCGGGCGGAAAGCTGAAACCCTGGAATATGATCCTGCCCGGATCGAGCGGATCAATGCCCGCCTGAATGTGATCTACGATTTGATGTATAAATATAAGGTGGAATCGGTGGCAGAGCTGATTGCCGCCCGGGAGGAAATCGGTGGAAAGTTGAAGGGTATACAGCATGGCTCGGAAGAAATTGAAGAATTGGAAAAACGCTTGCTGGAAACAGAACGGCAATTGAAAACATTGGCGGAGCAGATACATCAGGTAAGGGTAGGGGCAGAAGGAAAGCTGTGTGAAGAAATGAAATCCCTGCTCACCGGATTAGGTATCAAACACGCCGAATTTGTGGTGAAGGTCACCCCGCTGGCTGAATACACTCCGACGGGAACCGATGAAGTGAAATTCTTATTTTCCGCCAATAAAAATCAGCAGCCTGGCGAGATTGCCAAAGTGGCTTCGGGGGGAGAGATTTCCAGAGTGATGCTTTCTTTAAAGTATGTACTGTCTAAAACCCGCTTGCTGCCCGTGATCGTGTTCGACGAAATCGATACGGGATTATCCGGAGAGGTTGCTCACAAAATGGCACAGATGATGAAAGAAATGGCTTCCCGGATGCAGGTTATCAGCATTTCGCATTTGCCTCAGATCGCTGCTGCGGGAAATTGTCATTTTAAAGTGTATAAGGAAGATAACCCGGATATGACGATTTCTCGTATTAAGAAATTACTTCCGGAGGAACGGGTGCGGGAGATAGCCGGGATGATCAGTGGCAGCGAGATTACTCCTGCTGCGCTGGAAGCGGCGAAAAACCTATTGAAAATTTAAATCACATAACAATAAATTCTATTTATCATTAAAAAAAGAAGTATGGCTTATAATTTGTTGAAAGGAAAAAGAGGGATTATTTTCGGAGCGTTGAACGAAATGTCGATTGCGTGGAAGGTGGCAGAACATTGCCTGGAAGAAGGTGCTGAAATCGTATTGACCAATACTCCTTTATCTATCCGTATGGGAGGGATTCAGGAATTTGCCGATAAAAATAATGTGCCTTTGATTCCGGCCGATGCTACTAACTTAGATGATCTTGAAAATCTGTTTAAGGAGTCGATGAATCACTTCGGTGGAAAAGTGGATTTTATTTTACATTCAATCGGTATGTCGTTGAATGTGAGAAAGAAACGTTCTTATGACGATCTGGATTACGACTTTTTACAGAAAACATTGGATATTTCGGCAATTTCTTTCCACAAGGTGTTGCAGACCGCTAAAAAATTGGATGCGATCAATGAATGGGGATCGGTAGTGGCACTATCGTATGTTGCAGCGCAGCGTACGATGTTCGAGTATAACGATATGGCCGATGCAAAGGCAATGCTGGAATCTATCGCCCGCAGTTTCGGATATATTTACGGTAGGGAAAAAAGAATCCGTGTGAATACGATTTCCCAATCCCCCACTTTGACCACAGCGGGAAGCGGTATCAAAGGATTCGATTCTTTGGTGGATTTTGCCGACCGTATGTCGCCGCTCGGAAACGCAACGGCTGATGAATGCGCCAATTACTGTGTTTGTTTATTTTCAGACCTTACGAAAAAAATCACCATGCAGAATCTTTACCACGATGGAGGATTTTCGAGCATGGGTATGAGCTACCGGGCAATGCACCAGTATAATAAGAGTTTCGATAACGACGATAAAAAATAAATTCCGATATGTATCTATTTTTCGATACGGAAACAACAGGGCTGCCGGCGCGCTGGAACGCACCGGTGACCGATGTTGAGAATTGGCCCCGGCTGGTTCAGCTGGCCTGGATTATGTGTGATGCCCAGGGAAATACATTGGAAAGCCGGAATGCGATTGTGAAGCCGGAGGGTTTTGCAATACCTGCCGAGGCGGCCAGGGTGCATGGGATAACCACACAGATTGCTTTGGAAAAGGGAGAACCTATTCGTGACGTATTGGAACAATTTTCTGAAAAGATAGACGAGGCTTATGCTTTGGTGGGGCACAATATCAGTTTTGACGAATGTATCGTCGGAGCAGAGTTTGAACGGTTGCGGATGATGACGACATTGTTTTTGAAGCCGAAAATCTGTACGATGAAATGTTCTACTGACTTTTGTAAATTGCCCGGTAAGAAAGGCTTTAAATCGCCCCGTTTGTCGGAACTGCACCAGGTGTTGTTCGGAACGGGTTTTGACAATGCCCATAATGCAATGGCCGATGTGGAAGCCACAGCCCGGTGTTTTTGGAAGTTGAAAGAAAAAAAATTGATAGGTTAGGGAAATATTATAATGTTGCTGTATGGCTAAAAAACCGGAATATAATAACAAAAATAATCTAAAGGATTTGCAGGCGGAGTATGGAAAGATGCCGCCGCAGGCCGTAGACCTGGAAGAGGCTTTGCTGGGAGCTTTGATGCTTGAGCGGGATGCTTTTTCCGCTGTCGGCGATTTGTTGGAGCCGGATGCATTTTATAAAGATGCGCACCAGCGGATTTTCCGGGCGATCCATAAATTGTTCCTGAACGATGATCCGGTGGACTTATTGACGGTGAGCGAGGCTTTGAAACAAAGCGGGGAATTGGAACAGGTGGGAGGATATTATTACCTGTCTCAATTGACTTCGCGGGTGGCTTCTGCCGCTCATATCGAGTTTCATGCCAAAATCATTGTACAGAAATATTTACAGCGCAAATTAATCGGGATTTGCACGGAATTGCAAGCGCTGGCTTACGATGAAAGTACTGATGTGTCCGATTTGATGGACAAGGCTCAAAAATCGGTTTTCGACCTTGCCGACGGCAATATAAAGAAAGATACAGCGGAGATCGCTCCGATTATCGAGGCGGCTATTAAAGGTATTCAGGATGCCGCCAAAAAACCGGACGGTATCAGTGGCGTACCCTCCGGATTTAATGCTTTGGATGCCGTTACTGCCGGTTGGCAGCCTTCCGACCTGGTGATTGTGGCTGCCCGTCCGGCTATGGGAAAAACGGCCTTCGTGCTTTCCATGGCGCGTAATATGGCGGTGACGCATCATCAGCCTGTTGCCATATTTTCGTTGGAGATGTCGGGGGTGCAATTGGTGAATCGTTTGATTGCCAGTGAAACGGAACTCAGTTCCGAAAAACTGAAAACTGGACGGCTGACCGATGATGAATGGCAGCAGCTACACAGTCGTATCAAGGCTCTGGTAGAAGCTCCTATTTTGGTGGACGATACTCCGGCGCTTTCGATCTTTGAATTACGCGCCAAATGCCGTCGTTTAAAGCAGAAATACGACATAAAAGTGTTGATTATCGACTATTTGCAATTGATGACAGCCGGGGCGGATATGAGGGGGAATCGTGAGCAGGAAGTCAGTATGATTTCCCGCCAGTTGAAGATCATCGCCAAAGAGCTGAGCATTCCTGTGCTGGCATTGTCGCAGTTGAACCGTGGGGTGGAATCGCGTCCGGACAAAAAACCGATGTTATCGGATTTACGTGAGTCCGGGTCAATCGAGCAGGATGCCGATATGGTGTTGTTTATCCACCGTCCTGAAAAATACGGTATCACGACCGATAACGAAGGAAATTCCCTGCTGGGGATCGCTAATATCATTATAGCGAAACATCGTAATGGTGCCGTGGGAGAGGTGAGCCTGCGTTTCCGTTCGGAACTGACGCAGTTCTGCGATTTGGATACGACTTCTCCGTTTGCTTCCAATGCTTCGACAGGCGAAGTGGTGACACAGATTTTCGGTTCGAAGATGAACGATGATGTGCCTCCTTTGCAGCAACAGGATTTTGAGACGGTGCGTGACAGTTTCGAATCCGGCGGCGCACCTTTTTAAGATATAAGGTAATTTGTTTTACGGATAAATAGAATGCTATGAGAAAGTTTGCGGTATTGCTTGTTTTGTTGTTTGTTGGGATGACGCTGAAAGCAAACCACATTCTGATCCCTATGGATAACACTCAGACGAATCATCTCAAGGCTTATGGCGTGGCTTACCATGCTCTGAAAAAAGGATATGAGGTGCAGTGGTTGCTGAATTACAGGGGAGGGAGTTTTGTTGTGCCCTTCGACACGGAGGGGCGTACGGAATGTTTATTGAAAGGGGTTAGCTTCGAAGTGATTCCGCCCGCCCGCCTGAATAATATATTGGCCGAAGTGGCACAGCCGGAAGTGAATGCGGATGCTATGAAACTGGAAAAAGCTCCCCGGATAGCCGTTTATTCACCCAAAGAAAAAAAGCCCTGGGACGATGCCGTTACCTTGGCTTTAACCTATGCCGAAATTCCTTATGATGTGGTGTACGACTCTGAAATTTTGGACGGTAAATTAAAGGATTATGACTGGTTGCACCTGCACCATGAAGATTTTACCGGGCAGATGGGAAAATTTTACCGGAGCTACCGCCATATGCCCTGGTATCAGGCGGAAGAAGCTGCGAATTTGCAGACAGCGAAAAAATACGGTTATACTAAAATTTCCGAACTGAAAAAAGCGGTTGTCCGTACGATTCGTGATTATGTGGCTGCGGGAGGGTTTATGTTTGCCATGTGTTCGGCCACCGATACGTATGATATAGCTTTATCAGCAATGGAGGTGGATATTTGCGCGTCTGTATTCGACGGTGACCCCATAGATCCGCAGGCACAGGAAAAACTCGATTTCTCAAAGACTTTTGCTTTCCGGGATTTTAAGTTGGAATTGAATCCGAATATATACGAGTATTCCGATATAGATGTGACCGATACCCGTAAAGTCAGCGAGAAAGACGACTATTTCCTTTTGTTTGAATTTTCGGCCAAATGGGATCCTGTGCCTACGATGTTGTGCCAGAATCATGAAAATATGATAAAAGGGTTTATGGGGCAAACCACGGCTTTCCGGAAAAACCTGATTAAATCGGACGTATTGATTATGGGGGAAAATAAGGTGGCGAACGAAGCCCGGTATATACACGGGGAATATGGAAAAGGGACATGGACGTTCTATGGCGGGCACGATCCGGAAGATTATCAGCATCTGGTGGGCGATCCGGTTACAGAACTCGACCTGCATAAACAATCTCCCGGATACAGGCTGATTTTGAATAATGTGCTTTTCCCGGCTGCAAAGAAAAAACAACATAAGACCTGATAACCGTAATGAAAAATAAGTTATTATTCCTGCTGAAATATTATCTTTTTTGGATATTCCTTTCTCTTGTGGCTAAAGCGCTTTTCCTGTTTTATCAGGGGAATGAAGCGAGTACCCTCACAGGAGGAGATTATGTCCGGATATTTTTCCGGGGATTGAGGCTCGACCTGTCTTTGGGAGGATACATCATGATGTTGTCGTGTTTGATTATGGCCGTTACGCCTTTTGTGCGCGAACAGGTGGTCCGTAAATTATTTTCTGGGATTACGATCGTGCTGTTGATTGTGTTTTCCGGTATCATGACCGTCGATTTGGAATTGTTTAAAAGCTGGGGGTATCATTTGGATGTTACCCCTTTGGTATACCTGAAAGATCCTAAACAGGCCGTGGCTTCCACTCCTGTTGGCTTAATGATCGGGTTGATCCTGATCCTGATTGCTTTTGTGGTGGCCGGCTGGTTCCTATATCGCCGTTTTGTGCTTCGTTCCCTGCATTACACGAGGGGGGCATGGTGGCAGATTCCTGTGTTTCTGGTAATCGGAGGGGGAATGCTTATTCCGGTAAGAGGCGGTTTTAACGTAGCCCCGATGAATAGCAGTTTTGTGTATTTTCACCCCAAAAGTATGTTTGCAAACCAGGCGGCGGTGAATCCGGTGTGGAATTTTATTTATGAATTGCTGCATATTCATAAATTTGAAGGGAACTATAATTTTATGGAGGCCGATAAAGCGGAAGCGATCGTAGCCGATTTGGTGAAAACCGATACCTTGTATCCCCGTTTGCTGAAAACTTCCCGTCCCAATATCGTTTTTCTTTTATTGGAAAGTTTTACCGCTAATGCCGTGGGAGCTTTGGGAGGAGTGCCGGGAGTGACTCCCCATTTGGATGCGTTGGCAAAAGAAGGAGTGTTGTTTTCCAATATTTATGCTACTGCCGGACGTTCTGACCGGGGGATGCTGGCTGCTATCAGCGCTTTCCCCGCTCATCCGGATATTGCCATGATCCGTTACCCGAATAAAACGGTGGCTCATCCGCGTTTTCCGAAAGATTTGGAAAAAGAAGGATATTCTACCCGTTATTATTATGCCGGGGATATTAATTTCGGAGGTTTCCGTTCTTATGTCACGATGAGTTTTCAAAGCATGGTGACCGAGGATGATTTTTCGGGAGAAGCTATAAAAACCCGTTTCAAATGGGGTGTACACGATCAGTATATGTACGCCCGTTTGGCAGAAGACCTGAAAAAGGCTCCACAGCCTTTTATGTATATGGCTTTTAACCTGGATAGCCATGAGCCTTTTGAAGTGCCTATTCCCACTCACATTCAAGGTGACGACACGGAGAATAAATTCCTGAATGCCGTTTGGTATACGGATAGCTGCATCGGGAAGCTGGTGGAGGAATGTAAATCGTCCGGGCTTTGGGAAAACACCCTGTTTATCCTGATGGCGGATCATGGAACCCGTTATGTGGGGAATTTAAGTCCTACCGATCCGGCTATGTACCGGATTCCTCTGATTTTTTCAGGAGGAGCTTTGCAGGTGAGGGATACGGTTATCCCTGTGATTGGCTCGCAAACCGACATGGTTGCGACTTTACTGGCGCAGATGGATTTGGATTATTCCCCATATAAGTATAGTAAGAATTTACTGGCAAAAGACGTAAAACCTTTCGCTTTTTACTCTTATTCCGGGGCTGCGGGAGTGGTGTCGGAGTATGGAACTTCTATTTATAATTTACAAAGCCGCCAATACATTCAAACCGATTCGTTGAATCGGAACGATGAGCTTTTGAAAGCCTGGCTACAATCCATTCATACCGATGTTATTGGGCAGCCGTGAGCAGCCGTTCCGGTGTCCCTTTGTATAGAATCGACAGAACGGTGAGATCGTCCGATTGCCGGCAACCTGCCGTGTGGCGTTGTATGTCTGCAAGAATGGCTTTGATCAGGTTTTCCGGCCTTTTCTCCGGTACGGATTTCAGGCAATTCATCAGATTTTCTTTTCCGTAAAATTCCGAATTTTTATTTTCCGAATCCGTAATCCCGTCTGTATAAAGCAGGATAGAAGTGTTCCGGTGTAAAGTGAAAATATGTTCCGAGTATTCGTGATCGTCCAATACTCCAATGGGAACATCCGGGTATTTATCCAGCACAGAAACATCTCCGCTTTCATGTACAATCAGGGGATAGGGGTGTCCGGCATTGGTGAAGGTTAATATTCCGGTATTCATATCCAGAATCCCGACGAACATGGTAATATAAATATCGTCTTCACCGTCGTCACAGCTATGGCGATTGATTATATCGCAGATTGCCGCTGTGGAATGTTTGTCGTTCGCAACATAGCGGAAAAGTTTCGTGATCGACGACATATAAAGGGCTGCGGGTATTCCTTTCCCCGAAACATCGCCGATGGCAAAATAGAGGCGGTGATCCTTCACAAAATAATCGAATAGGTCACCTCCCACTTTTCTGGATTGGCGGAGCTCTCCCGAAAGTTCGATGTTGGATGGTAACTGAATGCGTTTGGGCAGAAAACTGTGCTGGATTCTTTGAGCGAGCCGCATCTCTGAATTCATTTGTTCTTTTTCGGCTGTGGTGATGGTGAGCCGTTCGATATAATCGATGATGCTCTTTTGCATATACCGGAAAGACGTGTATAACTCCTGTATTTCACGGCTGGAGTGCGTGCTTGCGAGCTTTATGTCGAAACGTCCTTTTGCCATTTGGCGCGCTGTATAAGCTAACTGTTTTAAAGGATCGGATAAACGGTGTACGATATTGACCGTGCAGATGAACAGGAACAGGGAACCGATGCCGAGGCTGACCGCTAAAAGGGCAAACAATCGGTTGGATGAAGTCATGATTTCATCATAAGGGCAGACTATTCCGAGCCGCCATTGAGTTTGAGGGATAGGGGTGAAATACAGGTAATTGCTTTTACCGTTGTTTTCGATGCTTGTATAGCCTGTTTCGCCTTCTATCAGTTTATGTATCTTTTTCTCGTTCTCTTTGTTGATCGCAGGTGTGGAAAAAATATTATCGTATTGGCTCATGATACTGTCCGATGAGTGAGCAATGTATTGCCCGCGTTTGTCTACAATAAACAGGTGTCCCGAACGGAAAAGCTTGTAATCGCAAAGCAGGTCGGTAATTGTTTTTAAAGGAAAATCGATTTTAATGATACCGACCAACATTCCGGAAGGGTCGCGGAAAGGGGTGCATAGTGAAAGCACCGGCTGTTCCTCGATCTTCGAATTTGCCCAAAAAGCGTCGTCGTGGCATTGCCGCACAATGCTGGCAGTGTCGGGATGGTAGGGATCGAATAAGGGTTCCTTTGCATTTACGACGATTTGGCCGTTGGGTTTCCGGATGGCGTGTATATGTCCGAACTGTCCCAGCTTCGGGTGGTCGGGGTTATAGTGCACCGAACATCCGGAAAGAAGCGGGTAGCTTTTCAGGATTCTGCCGGGAATGATTTTGGCGTTATCCGGGCAAACTTCTTCGGATAGCCCGGCTATACTGTTAGGTATATTTTCAAAGTTAACAATCTGCTTATCAAAAATAAGCAGAACGTTCGTTGCTAAAACACGCGCCTGTGTGTAGGCGTTATTTTGAATGAATTGGTTTAGCGTGTTTGTAAGCGCAACAGCTATTAATATAAATGTAATAATAAGCGCACTTAACAGATAATACGTCAGTTGCTTAGCAAAACTTATATTATGAAATTTCTTCATAAATGTCTGTTCCTTCAGTTTACTTGGCGGTACTCTGACTGGTTTTTAGGGTTTGACGGATTTGGTTAAAATTATTTCCGTAATAACGGGGCGGAGCCCGATACGGCCTGGAAAGCCTAAATAACCCTGCCCCCGGCTTACATATAAATACTGATGGTCCTGGCGGTATAAGCCGTCGTATTCTGGATATATGTACTGGGCGGGGCTCCATTCGTAGTTACCTATTTTAATTCCCATTTGCATCGCATGTGTATGTCCGGATAATGTGAGGGGAACCTGATGTTGTAAAACCTCCGCCCTCCAATGGGAGGGATCGTGGGTAAGCAATAAAACAAAATGTCCTTCCGTTCCTTTCAAAGCCTTATCCAATTTTCCGTAACGGGGAAAGGGCGGTTTGCCCCAGTTCTCCACTCCGGCCAGATAAAGAGTATCTCCTTGTGACACTAAAGGTATATTATCGTTGTTTAACATGTGAAATCCCATGGCTTTCATATTTTCGAAAAACTGGTTTAGATTCGCCTGTTTTTCTTCAGGGTGTTTCCATACTGTATAATCCCCGTAATCATGGTTTCCTGTTACTGCATATTTCCCATCTTTCGCTTTCAGTTGGCTGAGCTGGTCTATCCAGGGAGTCATTTCGGCGGAAAAATTATTGACCATATCCCCCGTGAAAACAATCAAGTCCGGGTGAAGGGCATTTACTTCTTTCACCAGGTGCGGAATGCCTTTATAACTTTTCCCGTAGCTTCCCAAATGCAGATCGGCGAGTTGCACAATCCTATAACCGTCGAATGCAGGCGGTAACTGGTCAAAAGATACGGGTACGGTTTCTATTTTATAATAGTAGCGTCCCCAGGTGATACTGAATAATAAAATCAGAAATGATAACAGTGCGCTGTACCAAGCGATTACCCGTAATATTTTACATGCCAGTCTGCTGAACAGGCATGCCACCCAGCTAAGGGCTTTAAAAATGATATACAGTAATTTGGGTGTGTAGAACAGGAATATGATTCCAATCACTTTTTCAATCCAAAAATAAGCCTCCGGACCTTTCAGGCGGGAGATAATAATATGATACGTGATTAGGATTATAACAAAAAGCAGGGAGTGAAGCCAATAGAGTATTATTTTCCACTTACTGCGTAATTTTTGTTTTAATTGAACAAATAATGCCGAATCGATCAGGAGGATTAGAATCAAGCCGGCAATAAATATAAAACTCCCGCTTCTCATATCAATAGGATTGATTTTGTTTATGTTATTGGTATTCGGTGAAAAATCACCGGGGATAACGGCAGTCGGTATCCCCGGATAATATCAGACAAGGTTAGAATAAACCGCGGATCTGTCCGTTTTCATCAATATCAATATGTTCCGCTGCCGGGACATCCGGCAGACCCGGCATTCGCATGATTTCGCCTGTGATCGGGATGATGAATCCGGCTCCTGCGGCGATTTCCAATTGGCGAACCGTGACGATAAAATCTTTCGGGCGTCCGAGCAATTTAGGATTGTCGGAAAGTGATTTTTGGGTTTTGGCAATACAAACCGGGAGTTTATCCAGACCTAACGCCATGATCTTTTTCAGATCACTTTTAGCCTGTGCGGTATAATCGATAGCCATTGCTCCGTATATTTCTTTGGCAATGGTTTCGATTTTCTTTTCAATACTCCAGTTCCAGTCGTATAGCGGTTGAAATTTGCTGGTGCACTGCTCTGCCACTTTTGCTGTCAGGATAGCTAATTTTTCAGCCCCTTCACCGCCTTTAGCCCATACTTCCGCCACTTCCATCGGTACCTCCAATTCTTTGCATTTATCGGCTATGATTTGGATTTCCGCATCCGTGTCCGTGATGAATTTATTCAGGGCGACTACCGGGCAGATATTGAATTTCTTCATGTTCTCGACATGCTTTTCCAAATTCTCGATTCCTTTGCGCAGAGCTTCCGTATTTTCTTCTTTCAGGGAATCGAGTTTTGCTCCTCCGTGATATTTCAAAGCGCGAACTGTAGCAACCAAGACCACTGCGCTGGGATTTAAACCCGCTTTCACGCATTTGATGTCCATGAACTTTTCAGCTCCCAGGTCGAAACCGAAGCCTGCTTCCGTTACAACATAATCAGAGAGGGAAAGCCCCATTTTAGTTGCTAACACAGAGTTCGTTCCCTGAGCTATATTGGCGAACGGGCCTCCGTGTATAATGGCCGGATTCCCTTCGATAGTCTGTACCAAATTGGGCTTGATCGCTTCTTTTAAAAGGGCAGCCATTGCTCCGTGCGCATTCAGGTCACGGGCATATACGGGTTTCTTATCGTAGGTATATCCCACGAATATGTTACCCAACCGTTCTTTCAGGTCGGCAAAATTTTCCGCCAGGCAAAGAATCGCCATGACTTCGGAAGCCGCCGTAATATCGAAGCCTGTTTCCCGGGGAATGCCGGAAGTAGTTCCGCCCAATCCCACAATAATATGGCGTAGAGAACGGTCGTTCATATCCATGACCCGTTTCCAGGTTACCGTGCGGGGATCGAGTCCTAAGGTTGATGTTTTACTCTGAATATTATTGTCGATCAAAGCGGCAAGCAGATTGTGAGCTTTTTCTATGGCATTGAAATCGCCTGTAAAATGGAGGTTAATATCTTCCATCGGCAAAACCTGTGAGTAGCCTCCTCCGGTTGCACCTCCCTTTATTCCGAATACCGGTCCTAAAGAAGGTTCACGGAGCACGACCGTGGTTTTTTTGCCAATGCGGTTCAGGCCTTCCGTAAGGCCGATCGACACCGTTGTTTTGCCTTCTCCGGCAGGGGTGGGAGATATGGCCGATACCAGAATCAGGTGTTTCCCTTGCATTTTTGCCGGATCGATCAGGCTTAGCGGTAATTTTGCCTTGTATTTACCGTATTGTTCAATCGTATCTGGATCGATACCGAGCTTTGAAGCAATTTCAATTATCGGTTTTAATTTGACTGTGTTTGCAATCTCAATATCCGTCATAATGTTTGTTTTAAGAGTAGTTTAGTTATTTTAGTAAGAATTCTGTTGTGCCCATCAGCTCGTTGTTACTGAAAAGTTCGGCTGTGTATTTTCCTTTGATCAGGCTACCGTCGTTAGGCCAATAAATTGACATTTCAAGACGTTCGCCTTCATAAGAAATTTCACGTTTGGCTGAATAGGTGAGCGAAGCTCCTTCATATTTGAAGAACGATTTGTCGCTGAAAGCAATTACTTTGTCATCGGGTCGTTTCAGGCGAAGATAAACAACTCTTTCTCCGCGTTTCGCGGTGATGTTCTTCGTGATGATAAATTCCGCTTTCAGGTTAAAACATTTTTTCCAGTTTACCTCTTTGTCTTTTTTATTAACAGGGTATACAACAAAGTTTTCAACCCGCAAGGCACTTGCCCGGTCGATCACTTCTTTCATGTCTTTTTGCTGGGTTTCCAATCTTTGGTTACGTTCGCGTACGTATCCTATTTGTTTTTTCACTTCCGAGTTTTCAGCTACTAATTTCTGATTCAGCTGGTTTAAAGAGTCGATCTGTACCACATAACTACGTAACACGCTCTTCAGTGTTCCGATTTCTTTTTTATAACGGTTGATCTCAGCGTAGGAATTATCCCGGAATTTCTGCATTTTTTCCAGCAAAAGGGCAATTTTCTCTTGTTCCTGGCTTAATTTATTATTTAAGGTGTCGTTAGAAGTTTTTAATTGATCGTAGTTGTGGCTGAGGTCTGTCAATTCCTGTTCCAATAATTCTTTTTCTTCATGGATTGCTTCAATGTGACGTTTGTTTTCAGAACGTTCCACCATAAAAAAGATAAATAGCAGAATGAGAACCACTGAAAGGCATCCAATAATAATGAACATGGTTTTGTCTTTTTTGTCGCGAATCAATTTGTTTTCTTCCATAATATTTTATTAAAATTACATGTGTACTACCTACCTTTACTTCAATCCATTGCAAAGGTAGGAAAAATAAAAGAAAAAGGGAATGACAGGAATGGCAAATAAAAGGAGTTATCGATTAAAATTATAGAATGTTATATAATATTAAAAATTGCTTGCTTTTTATAAAAAATTAATGTATCATTGTAATAACATAATACATAGGAGATATGAAGGAAGAATTTCTGCAATATGTCTGGGCTAACGCTTTATTCCGTAATTCCGAGTTCACGGCACTGTCCGGTAAAGAGGTGAATATCTTGAGTGTAGGCTTACAGAATAAAGATGCAGGAGCGGACTTTTTCAATGCGCGGATACGGATCGGTAAGGTTGTTTTTGCAGGCAATGTGGAAATACATTTGCGGAATAGCGACTGGTTTCGTCATGGGCATCATTTGAATCCCGCTTATGATAATGTGATCTTGTCTGTGGTGGGGGAAGCCGACACTCCGATTTATAACAGCCGGGGAAAAGAAGTGGAAACAGTTATTTTGGATTATGCCGGAGGGTTGTATGATGAATATATGTTTATGCAGAAATCCGAACGGCAGCCGGGATGCCGCCGGAATTTAGGGAAAATAGACCGGGAACGTTTTTTTCTGAATTTACAGGCTTTGGCGGTCGAGCGGCTGGAAAGGAAATGTGGAGATATTCGTTGTATTTTGGAACAGACCTGCAACGACTGGCAAGAGTGTTTTTATCGTTTGCTCTGTAAATATTGGGCGGGAAATGTGAATGCCGAGCCTTTTTATCAATTGGCTTTGGGGTTACCTTATAAAATTTTACTGAAACATGCCGACCGGACGGAGATTCTGGAAGCCTTGCTGCTGGGAAGTGCCGGATTACTGGACGCCGGGCAGGAAGATGAATATATGGCCGGGCTGAAACAGGAGTATCGTTTCTGGCAGGCGAAATACAGCTTGCAGGGGTTAGCTCCTGAAATATGGAAATTTATGCGTACCCGTCCGGATGCTTTCCCAACTGTGCGGTTGGCTTTATTGGCTGCGTTTTTTTATCGTTTTACCGATTGGGTGGGAGAGGTCACTCAGGCACAGACGTTGAAAGAGGTGTTGACCTTGCTGGATGTGCAGGCTTCTTCTTATTGGGATAATCACTATCGCCTGGGCGTGGTTTCCTCTTGCCGTCCCAAAAGGTTGGGGGATAGCCTGAAACGGACAATCATTATCAATGCTGTGATTCCCTTTTTATTTTCGTATGGTAAAGAGCAGGGAAATGAAGACTATTGCGAGAAGGCTTTGGCCTGGCTGGAAGAATTGCGGCCGGAACAAAATTATATTATAACGGATTGGGAAGCCTGCGGATTTCAATTTCAGACGGCTCTGCAAACACAGGCTTTGATACAGTTACGAAAAGAGTATTGTGACAAGCACCGTTGCCTGAAATGCAGGATCGGCAGAGATGTTTTGAAAAAGATAAGCTGTTGATTCGCCGGATTTATAACATTTCCAGTGCTTCCGGACGGAGAATTTCAGGCAGGTTGATTTCTCTCTTTTCCAAACTGATGAGCCAATCTTCTATTTCTTCTTTTCGTAAAGTGTAAAGAACATCCCGAAAAGCATCTATTTGAGCGTCGTTATAGCCGTCTGCCGGGATATTCCGGAAAGCATCCAATTCTTCATCGTCGAAATAGTCGATGTGTGTGTCGGCTTTTTTCAATCCTTTTTCACATACGGCATGCGCTCCGCAACATTCAGTGGGGGGTGCGACGATTTCTTCCGGCTGGTTATCCTTACGTTTATTAAAAAAAGTAAACAGGGCAACTATAATTAGCAGCCCTGTTAGTCCTAAAAGTAGGTATATCATTTTAATTGCTTCTTCAACAAATCCACCTGATTGGTCAGCTTTTTAATTTCAGCGTCGGCATCCGTTTTGGTTTTCCGGATCCATGTTAATTTTTTATTCAGCTCCTCGTTCTCTGTTTTCAGCTTAGCCAATTCGCTGTCCCTTTCCTGAGATCCGGAAGTGGCCGTTTCCAGTTCACTTTTTAATTTCCGGTTTTCCCATTCCAATTTGGTCTGGATGTCCGAAAAGTCTTTCCGCAGCTTGTCCCGTTCTGCCGTTATTTTATTCAGGCTGCTTTCGAGCGAGGCAATCTGTTCTTCCGAAGTCATGTTCGTGGCTTTGATCTGATCGTTCACATTTTCCAAATCTGATTTCAGTTTGGTTTGCTTGCTTTGGAGATTACCCATTTGCGCATGCAGCTGGTCGATCATCTTATCTTTGGCAGCGTTATTTTCTGTCAGTTTATAGCGGATGGTATTAAAATCGTCTTTTGCTTGTTTTAATTCTTTTTCAAGATTTTTCTTATCCTTTTTCAAGTCAATGACTTCCCGGTCTACTTCCCGTTTAGCCCGTGCCAGGTCTTCAAACTTCTTTTTCGATACGCATGAAGTTGCCAACGTGGAAATGACAATAAAACCTGTGATGTATAAAGCTGTCCTTCTCATGTTTTTATCTTTATCGTTTTTTGGTTTTAAGCATTATAATTGTTTACTTTGGGGCAAATATATAAAATAAAACAATAAGATACTATGAATAAAAAAGTTCTGTCACTATTAATACTGTTTTTTAGCGGGATCATGCTGGGGAACGCACAGAATGACGGTAAGATAACCATAAAAGGTACTGTGATCGATCAGATGACGAACCAGCCTTTGGCTTTTGTGAATATGGGTTTGTTGGGGACAATGGCAGGAGTGGCTTCGGATATTGACGGTAACTTTGAGTTGGTAGTGCCCGACCGTTATGCTACGCACGTCATTAAATTTTCTGCGGTAGGCTATGCTCCCTATGAAATGAAGGTGTATGAGGCAAAAGATAAGGTGTTGAAAGTGGCGCTGAAACCCGTGAGCTACGGATTGAGGGAAGCGGAGGTATATGCAGAAGGATTGATGTATAAAAAGTTACTGCGGGATGTTGTGGCCAATATCAGTAAGGTTTATATTGCAAAACCTTATAATTATACCGGTTATTTTAAATATGGGATAACGGTGAATAACGAGGCGGAAAAAGTGAAGGAATCGATTGTGAATATTTACGATTCGAAAGGATATAACCGGAACGATGTTGCCACCACCTTTAAAGAAATAAACTACAATTTTAATCAGGTGCGCCGTAGCGAGCCCGCAAAATCGGTGTTCGACGGGATGACTTATTTCGACGACATTCTGACTGCCGATATTGTAAGAAATACCCGGAATGTTCTCGATGTTGCGAATATCGATGAATTTAAGTTGAAAAATAAAGGAATATTGATGTATGAAGGGGATTCAATACAGGTTATCTCGTATGAGTTAAGCAAGCCTACACTTTCTACGACCGGGGACGTTGCCGTGTCGCAGTGTAAAGGAGAGATTTTTATAAATAAGAAAGACAAGGCTGTGCTTAAAAATGTAATCCAGATCAAAGCAAAGGATTTCAATATACTGGGGAGGAATCTGGTGGCGATTAACGAAGCTCCGAAGAGCGATGTGGAAATGGTGATTTCTACCAATTATAAGAAATTGAAATCTGTTTATTTTTTAAGCGGTATCACCATTGCATATAAATATAAGCAGGAAGGCAACGACGTGAAAGGGGAGATGCAATACATCACTACCCGTGTCAATATGGATGCCCCGACACCGATCGCCGGACGCCTGTATTACGAAGACCTGAAAACCGACGCAGCTTTCTGGAATGGTTATACAGCTTATTTCGAAGAATAAAATTCACCCGAAAATATAGGAAAAAATGAGGATATAAATTATATCCTCATTTTTTTATTGAGCTGGCCGAAACTGTTAAGTTAACTGTATATTTTTCAGATTTTCGCGGCAAATAAGCCTGTTGGTGGTTTCTTACGCCACGAATATTTTCCTGTATCCATTATAAATATAAACAGAGATCCCTTGTTATCTCTCTTTGTGGTGCAGGTTCGTTTGGACAGAAGAAAATTTCGGATAAGAGGATGTTATTGGGAACAAATCCGGAGAGTGCCATTTTAAAAAAGTATTTGGCACGATTCCCGGCTTTCTTCTGAAAGCGGCAACCATCTCTCAATCTGTTTGCTTTTATTTGAAAAGCGAAGTAGGGGGGACTGCTTAATCAAAATTCCTGATCTGGAAATGATTTTTCCCAACGTTTTAAAAATGCATAAAGATATCTTCTTTAGTCCGGGGACGTAAATAGATTCGCCAGTTGAAATCTTTTAGCCTTCTGTCTTCCGGTTTCAGCATAAAAAGCGGGGTGACGTTTCCTTCCGGTTTATTCAGGAATATAATATCATTGACTTTTCTTTCTTTCAGGAATATTTTTATGTTGGAACAGATGGTCTTGTTCAATCCGATGATTTCACCCTGATCGTCTGTATAATAAAGAACTTCTCCGTTACCTTCAACATCTACCTTATAAAGTTCGTTATCCCGCATATAGCCGGTCATATTCCTTCCTTTGATCTGATTGAACATAACCGTATCGATCTGGTTGATAATCATAGCTTTGTTGTTCAGGTGGAAACGGTCTACCTGATTGTTTTTTAATAGCATATCGATCGTCGTTCCGGTCATTTGATTGCCCGTAGCCCAGACAATGGGATCGATGTAGAGATAGACGGTTGAATCGGCAACCGGGAATACCATCGAATCGCAACGCCCCTGCATATCAACGCTGTAAAATTTTGTATAATAGTAGGCTTTCATGACGTTATTCCCCAAAGTGTCCTTACTCACCGAAAGCGTATCCCCATGGATAAAAAGGGAATCGGCTCCCACCAGAATCATGAGGGCACGTTCGGTTACAAAAGCGTAATCGTTGTTTTTCCATACTTCTCCGTATTCTCCCTCGACAATGATATTGTTGGCCGTGTCCACCAGGTGCAGGTTTTCTTTTAAAATAGCATTCTGGCTGATGCTGTCGATTACAATCGTATCGGCTTGTCCCTGATATTCGTTGTAAGTGATATGATTGTTTTTATATAACTCTGCGTGCGAAGTCAGGGAATTATACCAACCGTCTTCGGAATATAAGGTACGGTTATCCCCTATGATGGTGGTAGGACCTAAAATGGTAATTACCTTTGTTTCGGTTTGGTATTTCATGGTGTCGGAATACATGGTGTAGTCCGGAGTGTATACCTTTACACTATCTTTGAAAAACATTTCGTTGATCGGCACATAGTAGATACCCACGTCACTGACCAGGGTGTTGATGCTGTCCTTGATTGTACCCCCGTTAAAGTAATTTCCAACCCGTGTTCCGGCATTATAGTCCAGAAAATTAGTCGTCAGGGTGATCTGGGGGTCTTTCATCGTAACGTTCTCGCGTACCTTTGCTTTTTCGGTATTGGCATTGTAGGTCATGAAATCGCCCCACAGGTTCACGGTGTCGTTTTCTACGCTTTTAGGATCGTGCTGAATGGCGTGTACGTTGCCGAAAGCCTCGATGTAATTGCTATCGGCGTATTGGTAGAGGCTATCGCAGAACAATTGCATATTGGCATGTTGCAAATGTACATTACCAATCAGCCTGTATACGTTGGTTTTGAGATTAGGCATGGTGCTATCCGAATGGATGATCTTAATGATCGCTTTGTTCTGGGCGGTTGCTGAAAAAGAGAGTGCCGCCAGGCAAAGTAGGAGAAATATCATTGATTTACGCATAGCAATATCCTGTTCTCGTGTTCGGTGTGATTATTTCAAAAATTCCTGAATAAGGTTTTCAACCTGTATGTGTTCGGCTTCTGCCTTATAATTCTTGAAGATTCTGTGCCGCAGGATCGATTCCGCTACATATTTCACATCTTCAATGTCGGGAGCGTATTTTCCCTGTAAAGCCGCATAAGTTTTGGCTCCTGTGATCAAGAATTGTGAAGCTCGCGGGCCGGCTCCCCAGTTCAGGTATTTTTCGGCCATCGGATGCGCTCCGGGACGTCCGGGGCGGGTTTTGGCTACTAATTTTACGGCATATTCGGTGATATGTTTCGCTACCGGCATCAACTGTACAACAGATTGATATTTTAAAATATCTGCTCCGCTAATGATCTTATTCAATTTTGGAGGAACAGCTCCCGTTGTGGTTTCTACAATGGCTATTTCTTCTTCCAGCGTAGGATAGTCGAGTATCACGCTGAACATAAAACGGTCTAACTGAGCTTCAGGCAGGGGATAAGTCCCTTCCTGTTCGATCGGGTTCTGCGTAGCCAGTACGAAGAAAGGTTCTTCCAGCTTGCGGGTAGTGCCTGCGGCGGTGATTTCACGCTCTTGCATGGCTTCCAGCAGGGCACTTTGAGTTTTAGGCGGGGTACGGTTGATCTCGTCCGCTAAAATGATATTAGCGAATAATGGCCCCTTTATAAAACGAAATTCCTTGTTGTTGTCAAGGATTTCCGTTCCGATAATATCCGAAGGCATTAAATCGGGGGTGAACTGAATACGGCTGTATTTCAAATCGAGTGTTTCTGAAATAGCTGTCACCATTAAGGTTTTGGCCAATCCCGGCACTCCGATCAACAAGCAATGTCCGTTACTGAAAATGGAGATCAGAATTTTATTGATGATTTCCTCTTGTCCCACGATTTTGCGGGAAATTTCCTGCTTTAATTCTCCGTATTTTTCCTTTAGTTCGTCAATCAGCTTTACATGTTCTTCCATGATCATTTGTTTGTCGTTACACACACCCGCTTACCGGAGGCTTTATTTGATCCAACCGTCATACCGGAATTTAGAGTTTTTATAACTGTCGTCGATATGAATGTAGGTGTTGGCCTGTTTTTCTTTTACCCATTTTTCCAGTCTCTCGTATTGCTTATCTTTTTTCAGCATGTTTTCAAAGCTGATCCAATCGTTTTCGAGGTCTGCTTTGTGTTTCGGATAAAAGGCTTTTAATTTGACGATCTTAAATTCTTCCTGTTCTGCGATGTTACGATCTATAAATGGGGCGGAAATTTCACCAACCTTCATCCGGTTGATAACCCGTCCCATTTCACCCGGGAGTTCTGCTCTCGAAATTTTGGAATCGGCAGTTTGAGGATTGGCATAAAGACCACCGTTAAATTTAGTTTGTTTATCGGTAGAGAAATAGAATGCTGCTTCTTCAAAGGTCATTTTACCTTCTGTAATATACTGGCGGATGGTGTCCAGCCGATTAATCGCTTCCTGTTTTTCTGCATCGGAAATTTTGGGTTTCAGCAGGATTTGGCGTACTTTGATTTTTTCACCTTGTCTGTCGATCAATTGGATGATGTGGAAACCGTATTCTGTTTCTACAATCTTTGATATTTTACCCGGTTTCAGGTTAAAGGCAGCATCTGCATACTCCGGAATTAAGTCGATTCGTGACTGATAGGGCAATTCGCCTCCCCGTGGAGCGGATAAAAGGTCTTCAGAATAAAGTACGGCAAGAGTGTTGAAAGTTTTTTCTCCTTTCAGGATCATGTCCCTGAACTCCCGTAATCTTGCTCTCAAACGTTCCTTTTCAGCTTCACTGACATTCGGTTTTAAGATAATTTGCTGAATTTCATATTTATCCGGCATTTCGGGAAGACTGTCTTTCGGGAGTTTTTTAAAATAGGCTTTCACTTCCGAAGGGGTAATCCGTATTTTTTCGACGATGTGTTGCTGCATCCGGTTGGCGATCAACTGTTCACGCATGGGTGTACGCATGTCGTTTTTGATTTCTTCCACCGGTTTTCCGAAAAAGCCTTCCAGCCGTTCCTGTGAGCCGATGTCTGCTATCATGTATTCGATGCGGGAAGATATTTCCGATTCAACCTCGCTTTCGGTAACAGAAATACTGTCTACTTTTGCCTGTGCTAAAAGAAGCTTTTGCATCAGCCGTTGCTCCAATATTTCAGTTTTATAATCGCTGGAAGAGGAGATCAGTCCCCGGCTCTGTTCCTGCAAATATTCATTCTCTATATCCGATTTCAGGATAATTTCTTCTCCCACTACTGCGATAATTTTATCCACTGCATTTTTTTGTGCAGACAGATAACCGATCTGTAACAGTAAAGTAAATAATAGTAGGTATCTTCTCATATTGTTTATTTTATAAATTTTCAAATTTGTGTCTTTCAGCCGCCTAAACTACCACCTTTTTGTCTAAAAACGAAAAATGCCGTCAGGTTTAGTAAAATTTCACATAGTTTTTCCGTACGCCTTCCTGATTAATTTGTTTGTCAAGCTCATTTTCAAAGTCGAGTTTCTTTTTGTTTTTCAGGATCAACGTGATTTCTTCCCGCACATAATCGAGGGGAGCAATGGTTTGTTCCTTACGCATTTCTTTGATTTTTAGAAAATAGAAATTTTCATCATCCTCTTTTTCGATGGTCTTCGAATGCAGGATTTCACTTTCCAAAGTATTGAAATCTCCCGGAATCAGGTTTAAAAGATATTTAACCTCAATCCACTTGTCATTAAATTTATCGTATTTTTTGGCATTGGTGATACAATATTCTTCTAAATTTTCCAGGTCGGTGGCTTTGTCTGATTTATACCATTTTCTGACCTCATTTAAATTTGAAGCCGATTTGGGAATAATGAAAAAGATAGCTTTCACGATAGGAGTAGTCAAAACGAAATTGTTTTCATGTTCCGAATAATATTTTTCAATATCTTCTTCGACAATTTCTTCCATTAAACGCTGGGCGATCAATTTTTGTTTATAACGGTGAATCAACAAAGAAGTGCGGTAGTCTTCCACTTGACGCTGAATATCTTTTTCTTCTCCGGAAAGGTTCTCTATCGCTTTATGAAGTAATAATTTTTGAGTGACCCAATTCCGGATGTAATTTTGGGACATAAGCACACTGTCTTCCCGGGGAGTTCCTTTGGGAATGAAGTCTACGATCTCTTTTTCGTAAAGATAACTTTCAAATACCTGGGCAACAGGCGTTTCTTCGATCGTTTTTTTATTGCAGGAGTATATGAATGATAAGATTAAAAATGCGATTAAAAACTTCATTTTCCGTACTCTTTTTAATATTTGGCGAAAATACTAAAAAAGCGGATTATATTTTACATTTCCCCGTGTTTTTTGATTTTGCCGAATTATTTTCAATTTTTTTACGGATCGGATTTTACTTCTTTCTATATTTGTGATATTAACCGGGAAAAATGAAGCAGGAAATCAGGGAAATATTAAAACAATACTGGGGATATGACGAATTCCGCAGTTTGCAGGAAGATATTATTTGTTCGGTAATTTCCGGTAAGGATACGCTGGCTTTAATGCCGACGGGAGGAGGCAAATCGATCACTTATCAGGTGGCCGGCTTAAAGCTGGGAGGGGTATGTGTGGTAATTACACCCCTGATCGCTTTGATGAAAGATCAGGTGGAAGGTTTGAGGAAGTTAGGAATCCCGGCAGAAACGGTATATACGGGTATGATGCCCGATCAGGTGGAATCGGCTATTAATAAATCGATAGCCGGAAAAGTGAAGTTTTTATATATATCCCCCGAACGCTTGGCTTCGGAATATTTTCGTTTGAAATTGAAGCAAATGCGGGTGTCCATGTTTACGGTGGACGAAGCCCATTGCATTTCCCAGTGGGGGTATGATTTCCGTCCTTCTTACCTGCGTATAGCGGAGGTAAGGAATTTTTTCCCGCAGGCTCCGGTATTGGCCTTGACGGCTACCGCTACGCAGGAAGTTATCGAGGATATTCAGCGGTTATTGAAATTTCCTCAACCCCATGTGCTTTCTAAAAGTTTCCGGCGTGAAAACATTTCGTATGTTGTGCGTAAGGTGAATGATAAAATGAGCGAATTGCTGCATATTTTATCCAAACTATCGGCCTGTGCTATCATTTATGTCCGAAAAAGGGCGACAACCGAGGAATTGGCGAAATTTTTGACGGCTCATGGCGTAAAAGCCGATTTTTATCATGCCGGGTTACCGGCCTGGCAACGGGAGAAGAAGCAGGAGGATTGGAAAAACGATATTACTCCGGTTATTGTGGCGACGAATGCTTTTGGGATGGGGATAGATAAACCGGATGTGAGGCTGGTGGTGCATTTTGATATTCCCGACAGTCCTGAGGCTTATTTCCAGGAGGCCGGACGTGCCGGGCGGGATGAGAAAAAAGCCTATGCTGTGTTGCTCTGTAACGATGCAACTTTGACAGCCATGAAAATGCGTGTGGCCAAAGGATTTCCCGAAAAGGCTTATATCCGGGAGGTTTATCAGGCTTTGGGGAATTTTTTTCAATTAGAGGAGGGAGAAGGAGGTGGCCGGGCTTTTGAATTCGATTGTGATGTGTTCGTGAAAAACTTTAAGCTGGATTACGTAAAAGCATTAGCAGCAATAAATATTTTACAAGTTTCCGGATACTTGGAGTGTACAACCGACGTTCATTCACGCTCCAGAGTGTGTTTTTTAGTAATGCGTGACCAATTATATCATATCGATTTACACAATGCTTTAGCGGAACGCTTATTGGAGCTGGTGATGCGGACTTATTCCGGCGTATTCGTGCAATATGCTTTTATCAGTGAAGATTTTCTGGCCGATAAGCTGGGAGTGGAAAGGCAGGAGGTATACCATATTTTTATCGACCTGGCTAAGCGTAAGATCGTTAGTTATGTGCCCGGTAACGACCGTCCTTATATTGTTTATCATCAGCCTCGTTTACCGGCTTCTTATCTTTTAATCAGTCGTGAGGCTTATGAAGACAGAAAAATGTCGTACGAGCGGAAGATTAATTATATGCTGGCCTATGCGGAAAAGGAAGAAGGATGCCGACAGCTTTTTTTGATGCAATATTTCGGACAAAAGGAAAAACAACCCTGCGGTGTGTGTGATCTTTGCCTGGGACAAAAAAAGCGAGGGGGAATACAGATTCATCGGAAAGACATCGATAAAGGAATACTTGAAAAACTATCCGAAAAAGATATGAGTGTCAGAGAATTGGTGCGTAGTTTTCCTGATTGCCGGGAGTTGGTGGTAGAACGGCTCAGGCTATTGCTTGACGATAAAGTGGTGTATTATAAAACCCCGACCCTGTTAAGCAGGTCGGAAAAGGAATGATTTTCCGGAATCCACAATCGGATAGAAAGATTAAGGGTATACGGTTACTTGTGAATGTGGATGTGAAATAAATAATTTGTATTGTCTGTATTTAGTTAAAATATAATGAAGGTAATTTCAGTAAACAGTTTTGTAGCGGGATGTTGTTCCCTGGCTATCGGAGGAGGGTGTTTATCCTGTTCTACGGCTAAAAAGGCAGAGAAGCCGAATATCTTGTTTATTTTATCCGACGATCATACTTCCCAGGCCTGGGGAATATATGGAGGGATATTGGCTCCTTATGTGCAAAATTCCAATATAGCCCGCTTAGCACGGGAAGGGTGTGTGCTGGATAATTGTTTTTGCAGTAATTCTATTTCGGTGCCCAGCCGGGCTACTATCCTGACCGGGCAATATAGCCATCGGAACGGGGTGTATACGCTGGACGATGGGCTGGAGCCCGATAGTGCGAATATTGCAAAAGTTTTGGGGGCTAATGGGTATCAAACTGCGCTCATCGGGAAATGGCATTTACGGAAACGCCCTGCGGGTTTCGACCACTTTGATGTTTTCTACGATCAGGGCGTTTACTGGAATCCGGACTTCTTTTCTGAGAAAAACTGGGATGAAAAGGGGAGCGGCGGAGAGAAGACAGAAGGCTTTTCCACGGATATTGTGACCGACCGTACTATTTCCTGGCTGGAGGGACGCGACCAAACCAAGCCTTTCTTTATGTGTTGCCATTTTAAAGCAACTCATGAGCCGTTCGATTTCCCGGAGCGTTTCAGGCATTTATACGATAGTGTGCAGTTTCCGGAGCCGGAAACATTATTGGAGTTCGGGACGACGGCAAGCGGACGCACCTTTCCCGGAAGGCAACTGGAAAATATGGGATGGAGATGGGAGTATGCCACTCGTGACCCTGAAGGTTGGTGGTGTAAATATCCTGAATTGCCTTTTTCTACTCAGGGATTGGATTCTGTTGCCACCCGTAAAAAAATATATCAGAAAATGGTGCGGGATTATTTACGTTGCGGAGCCGCTATCGATGACAATATCGGAAAATTACTGAAATATCTCGATGAGTCGGGATTGAGCGAAAATACAGTTGTGGTATATGTTTCAGATCAGGGGTATTTTTTGGGAGAACATGGTTTTTTCGATAAGCGCCTGATTTATGAGGAATCTATGCGCATGCCTTTTGTTATCCGTTACCCGAAGGAAATTCCTTCGGGCACCCGTAACGGGGATTTGATCGGGAATATTGATTTTGCTGCCTTGTTTGCCGATTATGCCGGGATTGATTGTCCCGATTTTGTACAGGGCAGAAGTTTCCGGGCAAACCTGAAAGGAGAAACACCGCAAGATTGGCGGGAAAGTGTGTATTATCGTTACTGGCTGCACGATCCTATCCGTCCTGCTCATTTCGGAATCAGGAACAAACGCTATAAACTGGCGTTTTTCTATGGGCAACCTTTAGGTAAAACCGGAACAAGCAAACAGACCACCGGGCCTGCCTGGGAGTTTTACGATCTGCAAAAAGATCCCGCAGAAAATAAAAATTTATATGGGAATGCCGAATATGCAGAGATTATCCGGCAGATGAAAGAAGATTTGTTGAAAATAAAGGCTGAAGCCGGGGATGATGACGGGATTTATCCGGAAATGAAAGAGGTTTTTGAAGAATATTATTGGTAATGAGTTTATTATACCCCCTGTTTGGAGCCAAACAGGGAAATATGAAGGCGATCACAGTAGCGCCAGCCGTTGCGAATGCAATGGGTTAGTGTTTTATGTATATTTAGTCGCAACTCATCGGCATTGCCTCCTAAAGGCATCAACAATATATCTTCATTTTTCCAGCCCTGCAATTGTGAAAGGAGGGCATGAATTTCTTCTATGTCCTTTTCGGCAGCATATACGAATTTCAGTTGAAAGTCTTTACCGGACCGACGGGCAAAACTAATGAAATGTTGAATAACTTCCGGATTGACTCTGATCCGGTTATGTTTTTCCTGAAAAGGAGGAGGAGGAACGGAACTTTGCAGTTTGGGCGATAGGCTGAATAAGTCCGTGTGGGAAGCTAAAGCGGCATCGAAAAGAGTGGCATTGGTTTCTATGGTGAGATGGTAATCGTCTTTTTTTAGCTGTTCGCACAGCTTTTGCAGTGCTTCGGCCTGTAAAAAAGGCTCTCCACCTGTGATAACAATATGCCGGATATTTTCCGTGTTTTCCTTTATTATTTTATATATATCTTCCACGGAAAGGGTGTAGCTGTTTTTGACGGCATAAGCGGCATAGGCCGTGTCGCAGGCCGACACATTTCCCCGATCGGTTTGCCAGGAACAGTGCAGGTTACAACCTGCCAGGCGTACAAACAAGGAAGGTACACCGTTAAGTTTTCCTTCTCCCTGTATCGTTCCCGGAAAGTTTAATCCCGATGCGGGAGTATACGGAAGTGGTTTCCCGTCTTTATCTTTGGTGATGGGAAAAATTCCGTCCTGAGCCAGAGTGATCGTTACTTTCACAGCATCAGTTGATTCCACCATTCCTGATTTTTCCATTCTCCGGTAATTCCTTTTGAAAAATGAATATCCCTGGATTTAAAATGTGCTAAAGGCAGATCTTCCCGGAAAGCCTCGGCGTAGCCTGTTGCTGTTTCATGCACTCTTACCGACGATACTCTGACATTTCCCTCACCGTTTACCGGAGAGATATTTTGCAGGATTTGATCGATCACGTATAGAAACATCAGGGCATAGCCTTCGGCAGAAGGAGATACCGGAATTTCAGCCACGCGCTTGTTGTAACGGTATATAAAATCTTTGAATTCCTGCGGCTCCTGATTCCATAGCGAATAACTGTGGTCGAAACTTTCAATGAATTGTTTCACCCGGTCGAGCCGACAAAAGTCCATGACCATATACCCGTTGTCCAATTTGTCGGAAGTCAGAAATACTTCTACGATATAAGAATGGCCGTGTATGTTTTCCCGGCAATGCTCAGACGAACAATTCCGTACGATATGAGCTCCTTCAAATTTGAAAAGCTTGCGAATAATCATTGTTTAATTAAGGTTGATTCGTTGCTACAAAGGTAAAATAAAAAAGCGAGATCAGGAAAAACGGAAATCATGCCGGATTTCTCGAACATTGAAATCCGGCATGAAATAACGTATCACTTCGATACGGAATAGTAAAAATAAAATTCAAAGCATAATTATAAGGTTTTGGGCTTAATTAACTCACGAATTTCATCGGTAGAGTAGGAATATTTTTTACCATCCGGATCCAAAACAATCATCTTATTTTCATTTTTGAAAAACAGTTCATCCAATTCATTTTGCAGAATAGCTCTGGAAGAATAGCAGTAAGAATCTTCATCTTCCGGTCGGCGTTTTGTGTATTTCTGCCAAAAGAGGACGTGAAAAAATAGCGCTTGCTGTATTCTTTTTTCAGACACGTTCTTACGTTCACCTTCTTTAGTCCATAAATCGTAATGCAAATTCAACAGGCTATAAATAATATTTTTGCTTTTAGGATTCAGGAGATAGGCTTTCCAATAATTCTGAACGGCTTGCCTACGGTCATTTACCTGTAACCAGGCAGTCCCGCTCAAATAAGCCAATTGATAAAGAGTTTGTGTATCGGGCATTATCTGTTGTTCGATTTCGCGGAACACAGTCAATGCCTTTTGTGTTTCTTTACAGTATCCGAGATCTTCTCCATATCGCATAGAAAGATCGAAATCTGTCCGGTCTCCGGCACTATTCCGGAATAGGGAGTCGGCATTTGTCAATGGTGTCATCGCTTCTTTATAACGCTTCATGTGGAAGAGAGATAGCCCTAGGTATCTCAAATTAACTCTTGCCGAATCTCCTTGAGCAAGCAGGTTGCTAAAAACGGTTTCACATTCCGGGTAACGCTTTTGTAGATATAAGAACATTCCCCGAAGCTGTTGCAATGAATTTAACTGGGGCGAATAAACCAGTGCAGAGTCGACTAACGCCATCCCCTCGTGAATATAGTCAAGGAATAGAGCAGGGTAAGTCAGCATAATATTGGCGGCTTTCACAACCACTTTTCCATCTTCGGGATCTAAATGGAAAGCCTCTTCGTAATAACTGGCAGCATTCGCATTCCATCCCATTTGGTTATAGCAATCGCCTATTCGTTTCAGCAAAGCGGGATTAACGGTGTCGGCCCGGTGTAAACGTTGGTATATCTGAAGGGCCGAAATCAATTTACCGTTCTGTTGGTATAAGCGTGCCAACTGATAATTGACAAAGAAATCCAAGGTATCTTCCCGGGAAAATTTTTCATAAATACCGATAGCCTTCAGGATACGACCTGATAATGCGGATACTCTCGCCAGGGCAAGGCAGGCATCCCGGTTTGTGGAATCTTTTGCCACCCAATCGGAATAACAACGATAGGCTTCTTTATACCGTAATACTCCTTCATTGGCTTTTCCTTCATATAGCAATATATCCGAAAACTTTTCTCCTGCCCGATACAATGAATCGATGTATTTTAAAACTTCATAATATCGGTTTCTGGTCATCAGCCAGTCCAAAGTTTCCTGGTTTGTTTTTTGAGCACATAATCCCGTGTTCCAAAACAATAGTCCGATAATCAAATATTTTTGCATATCGAATGATTTTTTAAACATTATTTCACAAATGAAGATATATTTAATGTGAAAAACAAGAAGTATCAACTAAATTTTTAGTTAAATATAGGTTGGGGGTTATACTACATTTTATAAATTAAAGGAAAGGAAAAATGGATAGAGTGCAGAAAAAAAAATTACATTTCAGGGAGCAGGGATAAGGAATATAAGGAGGCCTGCAGGGTGGAAAGGAATACAGGTTTGGATTGAAAATAGGGGATTGTTCTGTTTTGCCACAGAATATTAATTTGACTGAAAATCCGGCGGTGAATTAAGGTATTTGAATAAAAAATCCCCGGTTTCTCTATAAATAGGGACCGGGGATATGGAGAATAACTATTCTTATTTACATACGGTAGGATCTTCCACTCCTGCCTCTGTGAAGGCTTTTGCCCGTAGCAGGCAACTGTCGCAAGTTCCGCAGGGATGTGCGTCCCCCCGGTAACAGGTCCAGGTCAGGCCGAAATCTACCCCTAATTCAACGCCTAACCGGACTTCTTCGGCTTTGGTCATGTGCATAAAAGGGGCATGAAGGGTTATCTTTTGGTTTTTTTCCGCTCCAAGCACTGTACCCAGATTGATTGCATTTTCCATGGCCTTGATGAACTCTTCCCGGCAATCGACATAACCGGAATAATCCACTTCGCTCACTCCGATGAAAATATCTGTAATCCCCAAAGCGTCGGCATAAGAAGCCGCCACAGAAAGGAATACCATATTCCGGGCAGGAACGTATGTGGAGGGAATATCGGAACGGTTCACGTTTCCATCGCTGATTTCCATGTCCTGATCGGTCAGGGAACAACCTTTCCATTGATTGAGCATCAGGTTTACGATCTTATGTTCCTTTACCCCGGTAGCTTTGGCTACTGCCATAGCGCTTTTCAATTCTTTATCATGTTTTTGCCCGTATTCGAAAGTAAGGGCATATATCTCGTCGAATCCCTGGCTTTTCGCCAGATAGAGGGCTGTGGTCGAATCGAGCCCTCCTGACAACAGTACAATCGCTTTTTTCATTTGATCTGTATAACTGATTTCGAATGATTGGTTTCCAGCCGAATATCCCGTTGGCTATCCAAAGGAATATCAAAATCATTGAATAAAATAGAAACATTGGTAGACTGCTCGAAAAAGAAAGGATGTTTATTCCAATGGAAAGCAGGGTAGGCCTGATTGTGAACAACCTTATTATTCTTGAAAGTCAGATTATTGACTGATTTAGCGTAAAGTATAGGAGCGTCGAAAGTTTCAAAGCGGTTATTTTCAATCACGATACCGGGCACATCCGTTCCCCCGTGGAAATATTTCACCTGTTCTTTCAGGTTGGGTATTTCAGGGTAAATGGAGATGATCGCATTGGTAAATTGGAATAAACTGGTGAGAGAATTAATAAAAGTATTGTTTTTGATTAATACGTCGCGGCAAGCTCCGGTTTCGTACCAACCGTTACAATCCCCGCATAAAAGAATGGCCGTGCCGGAAGTATGGTCGAACAGGTTATTTTCTATGACCGTTTTTTTAGGCGTGCTGAAAAGAGCGCCCCGGGCACGGTTGTTCCGGATTGTATTGTGGGCAAAAAGCACTTCCGGAGTCCATTCCAGATTTTCGATCCCGTAACCTTCCTGGGTGGAAACCGCTTTCTCAATCGGCTGTGTGAATTTTATACGGAACGAACGGGCTCCGTGTACATCGGATTGCCCCACAGGTTCTATGGCGGCAATCTCATTTCCGGTTTCTGTCAGTTCCATGGTCGAGGATTTGATAAATTGCACCTTGTCGCCGGGACGTCCCCATTCGAATCCCCAGCTCTGCGAATGCATATAAGTACCGATAAGGGTATAGTCGTCGATGCGTTCTGTGACTTTCAGGTAAGTACCGTGAATATTAATGGCATCGTCCATCATGCCTTCATAAAGGCCATTGATAGAGGTGATCTTACCTTTGCAGCCGGAAAAATGGGTAGCGTCCGCCTGTGTGGTAAAGCAACGCGGATCGGCTTTCCCTTTCAGGCACACACTGAATCCGTCGAGGGTAATATTTTGGCAAAGCTGTGCCAGCAACCCCATACCTTCTGCGTAATGTACCTTGACATTTTCCAGACGGGTATCGTCGGAACGATACATAAAGATACCCGGTGTCGGACGATGCCAGGTACGGGCAGCGATTAAAGTACCCGGCTTTAATTTCGGTTGTTGCCAGTTTTCTGCAACAATCGTACGTGGTGCAGTTTCTTTTACCTGTCTGATATTTATGCCTAAGTCGCTGGTGTTATACACCACATGCTTTGTATCTCCTTCAAAAGCGATGCAGGCTTGTGGGGTGTGTTGCCAGCCTTCTCCATAAGCAATGAATACGCCGTTTTCTATTTTATAGTTTACCCAGGGAGCTACTTCAAGAGTGATTTTTTTAGCTTCCGGATCGTTGGCCACGATCTTGAATTGGGTGATATGGGGATTGGCAAAATCGATGGAAAAATTTTTAAAGGTACAGTTCTTACTGTCGATAATGCTTAAAGGAAGCATTCTGCCGTGGAAAATAAATTCCGAGCCCTGCCCGTCGAATACGATATTTTTCATGCCTTCTATGGCAATTCCCACATTTTTAGGATTATCCTGATCGTGATTGGAGATATAATACACTTTCTCCATCTCCTTTATAGGAAAAAAATTGTATTTTCCTTTAGGGAATTTGATAACATACCGACTGTCTTTCGGATTTTCTGTAACGATCTTTTGTAAAGCCGCCGCGAGGAGGGGGACTGTGTTTTGATCGCTTCCAGGCTGAAGCCCGTATTTACGCAGGTCGTAAGTTTTACCTTCTACCGCCGACGAGGCGAATAAGATAAAAGCAAGCAGGAGAAAAGAAATGTATTTCATAGTAATAAAAAATGTTTGAATAGCAAAAGTCGTGAAAAATAACAGATTGTGCAACATTTATAAAACATTCATAATAATATTCTTCTAAATATAAGAGAAAAAAAAGTTTTTTCGTAATTTGGCACGTTCAAAAACAGGACGATGCGTCGGATAACATTACAACGGTGTTACCTTTATTTTTCTGGCTGGAGCAAAAAAGGATATTCTATTTTTTGCAGCATAGGGCGTGAAGTACGTATTTCACGGCTGGCTCTTTCCATGTATGAAAATATACTTTTGAAATCTTCCCGGAACGGCGTGATTGTGAACACAGCACATACGGTTGAATTGTGTCCTGTGTTATTGGAACTTTGGGGAATGGAAAAAACTTCCGGAGAAACCGGGGGAGAAGTATGTCCGGTCGTTGCAGTCAGAATGAAAAATATAAAGATAGGGATGTATAGCTGAAAGCTGTATATCCCTTTTTAATTTTAGAATATGGAGATAGAAATTTTAAAGGAAAAAGTATTGGACGGTGGATGTATTTCCCGCGAAGAGGCCGCATTCCTTGCCCGGCAGGTATCTAAGCAGGAATTATACGAGGCTGCCGGAGAAATTCGCGATCGTAGAATGGGGAAGCGATTCGATACTTGTTCTATAATCAATGCGCGTTCGGGAAGGTGTTCCGAGGATTGTAAATGGTGTGCGCAATCGGCATGGTTTAAAACTAAGATCGAGGAATATGAACTGGTGGACGAGAAAACCTGTTTGGAATTGGCTCATCTGAATGCTGAATATAAAGTGGATAAATTTTCGTTCGTTACCAGCGGCAGGTCTTTGTCCGACAGGAATATTGACATATTATGCAGTTACGCCCGGAAAATCAAACAGGAAACGGGGATAAAGTTATGTGCTTCCATGGGATTACTGAATAAGGCACAACTCCGTAAATTAATGGACGCAGGTATAACCCGCTACCATTGTAATTTGGAAGCGTCGGCAGATTTTTTCCCATCGCTTTGTTCCACCCATACGACAGAGGATAAACTCGGCACAATCCGGGCTGCCCGGGAAGTGGGAATGGAAGTTTGTTCGGGAGGTATCATAGGCATGGGTGAAAGTATGGAAGATCGTATTTCACTGGCTTTTATGTTACGTGACTTAAAGGTGAAATCTATACCTATCAATGTTTTGAATCCCATTCCCGGAACACCTTTGGAAGGGACGGCTTCTTTATCGGATGACGAGATTTTAACGACAATTGCCCTGTTCCGTTTCATAAATCCGGATGCCTGGCTGCGCTTTGCAGGGGGACGTTTACTCATTGCCCATATTGAAACGGCAGCGATTAAGGCCGGGATAAATGCCGCTATCGTAGGTGATTTACTGACAACCATAGGCTCTAAAGTGAAAGAAGATATGCAGAAAGTGCAGGAGCTCGGATTTACCATCGAATAAAATGTAAAAGCTATGAATACAGAAGAATTGTTAAGCTATGACCGGGAACATATTTGGCATCCGTATACATCTACGATCGATCCGTTGCCCGTTTATCCCGTGAAAGGAGCTGAAGGGGTTTATATCGAGCTGGAAGACGGGCGGAAATTAATCGATGGAATGTCATCGTGGTGGTGTCAGATTCACGGATATAATCACCCGGTATTAAATTCGGCTATTGAAAGGCAATTGAAATCTATGTCGCATGTGATGTTCGGTGGCTTTACCCACCGTCCTGCCGTGGAGCTGGCACACAGGATATTGTCGATTGCTCCTGCGGGATTGGATAAGATATTTTTTTGTGACTCCGGTTCGGTGGCGGTGGAAGTAGCCATGAAAATGGCTCTGCAATACTGGCATGCCAAAGGCAGGAACGGGAAAAAGAATTTCCTGACAATCGCCAAAGGCTATCACGGAGATACCTGGAATGCCATGTCGGTTTGCGATCCGGTGACGGGAATGCATAGTATTTTTCAGGGAAGCCTCCCCGTGCAGTATTTTATTTCCCGCCCGGAATGCCGTTTCGGGCAACCTTGCCGGGAACAGGATATTCGGGAAATGCGGGAATGCCTGGAAAAACATCAGGCCGACATTGCGGCGGTGATTCTTGAACCTATTGTTCAGGGAGCTGGCGGAATGTGGTTCTATTCAGCAGATTACCTGAAACAGGTACGCGAACTTTGTTATCAGTATGGCATACTGTTGATTTGTGATGAAATTGCAACGGGATTTGGGCGTACCGGAAAATTGTGGGGAGTGGAGCATGCCGGGATCAGTCCCGATATTATGTGTATCGGGAAAGCGATCACCGGAGGATATATGAGTTTTGCCGCCACTATGGCGACAGCAGATGTGGCAACGACAATTTGTTCGGAGGAGCCTTATGTGTTTATGCACGGTCCCACTTTTATGGGAAATCCTCTGGCTTGCTCGGTGGCGAATGCCTCCGTCGATTTATTGCTGAGCCAGGATTGGCAGGCGAAGATAGAGGCTATCGAACGGCAATTAACGGAAGAGCTTGCCCCTGCTGCGGCGTATGAATCTGTGGAAGAGGTCAGGGTTTTGGGGGCGATCGGAGTGATCGAAATGAAAAAATCGGTAAATATGGCTGTGTTACAGGAACAATTTGTGAAAGAAGGAATTTGGGTACGTCCTTTCGGTAAATTGGTTTACATTATGCCACCTTATATTATTCAGCCGGACGAACTGCATAAGCTGACCTCGTCTCTCTTGAAAATTACCCGGAGCAATTGATGAAATAATATTGTTTAACTCACGGATTGTAATACTTTTGTGTATAGAAATACAAATTGAAAAGCAATGAACAAAGAGAGATATAGCAGCAAGCTGGATAAAATAAAGGAAGCCGGGAATTATCGTTGGTTGCGTGATATACAGCACAATGGTTTTCTGATTCATGATGAAGGCAGGGAAATGTTGAACCTGTCATCCAACGACTATTTGGGTTTGTCCTCCAATCCCCGTTTATTACAGGAATTCAGGGCGGAAACCGATGTTATGGCATTGCCTTACAGTGCCGTTTCGTCCCGTTTGCTTTCCGGGAATCACGAATACTATAAAATGCTGGAAAATGATCTGGCGGACATTTATGATAAGGAAGCGGCTTTGGTGTTTAATTCCGGCTACCATGCCAATATCGGAATACTTCCGGCTTTGGCGGGGAAAAAGGACCTGATTGTGGCCGATAAGCTGGTGCATGCCAGCACGATCGATGGCATCATGCTGAGCGAAGCGGAAATGTTGCGTTTTCGCCATTCGGATTACGAGCATTTACGGAATTTGCTGGTGCAACACCGGGAGAAATACGAAAATGTATTTATTGTGACCGAATCGGTTTTTAGTATGGACGGCGATATTGCCGATTTACAGCAATTGTGTGAAATCAAAAAGGAATTCGACGCTTTCCTGTATGTGGACGAAGCTCATGCTGTGGGAGTGAGAGGAACGAACGGTTTAGGCTGTTGTGAAGAACAGGCCTGTATGGAAGATATTGATTTTATTGTAGGAACTTTCGGTAAGGCATTCGCTTCTGTGGGAGCTTTTGTGGTTTGCGAGGAGCTCTTCCGGGAGTTTTTAATCAACACCCAGCGCAGCCTGATCTTTACCACCGCTTTACCTCCGGTGAATGTGGCCTGGACGCGCTTTGTACTGAACCGGATGCCGGATTTTTACGATCTCAGAATGAAATTGGCGGAAGTTTCGGCAAAGTTACGCAATGTCCTTCAGGAACGGGGATTTGAAACCAGGGGAGAGTCGCATATCGTTCCCATGATTTGCGGATCGAATGAAAATAGTGTGGAGATGTCCGAATTGCTCCGGGATAACGGTTTCTTCGTATTGCCTGTGAGGTATCCTACCGTTCCTAAAAACGAGGCACGTATCCGGTTTTCGCTCAATGCTTCTATTCCTATCGAAGATTATGATTGTTTGTTTGAATTTTTGGAATGTCTGGAATAAGTTTCCGGTCTGTGATTAATCGGTGAAAAGTATGCGAATAGAGTGGTTGATTAAAAAAGGTGCCGGACGGGTGATTGTTTTCTTCAATGGCTGGGGGATGGATGCTGCGGCCGTTTCCCATTTGGAAACGAATGCCGATGTGGTTATGTTTTACGATTACCGCAGCCTGTCTTACGATAACTTACCGGACTTGGAAGACTACCGGGAAATATATGTCGTAGCATGGTCTATGGGAGTGTGGGCGGCTTCGTGCCTTGTGCCGCACCTGAAAATGCAACCTCGTTTGGTTGTTGCTTTGAACGGAACAGAGAGGCCTGTGGACGACCAGTATGGAATCCCGGTTAAAATATACCGATTGACCGAAAAAGGAATGGACGCCAGAGGGAGGGAGAAATTCTTTTCCCGGATGGTGGTGACGGACGAAGACAGGCAGTTTTTAAAAGGGCATTTACCGTCCCGGGAACTCCGGGAACAGTGCGAAGAGCTTGTGTTGATTGAAAAACAAAGCCAGGGGTGTGAAAAACGCTGTCATTGGGATAAGGTTTATGTATCGGAAAAAGATGTGATTTTTCCCCCCGGAAACCAATTGAATTGGTGGAAAGAAAAAGCACCTGTCGTTCTTTTGGCAGGAGGGCACTATCCGTTTACCTCTTTTAAGAGTTGGGAAGATATTCTCGGAATTGAGGTGTTGTCCGGAAACATTTAAGAAATAATATTTATTCGAATGATCGAGAAGGCAGATATAACATGCCGGTTTAGACGGAGTGTAGAAAGTTATGACGAAAATGCAATCGTGCAAAAAAGTATAGTCGGAAAACTTTCCGGCTTATTGCAGGAATATGTGCGACCTTATCCCGTAAAGATTTTAGAGATCGGATGTGGTACGGGATTACTGACTTCGGCTCTTTTGAAAAATTTCCCGGTCAATGAATTATTTATTAACGACTTAGTGCCGGAAATGTGCCGAAAAACGGCAGGCCGTTGTGCGATTCCCGACAACCGTTGTATTATAGGGGATATAGAATCCGTGCCTTTATCCGGACAATATGAAATGCTCGTTTCGAGTTCTACTTTTCAGTGGTTTTCCCGGCCAGCCGATACTTTAAAAAAATTGGCAGGACATTTGGCTGCCGATGGTTTTTTGGTTTTCAGCACTTTTGGACAGGATAACCTGAAGGAATTGCGACAGGTGAGCGGACAGGGGCTGGATTATCTTTCTTCTGCCGAATGGCAGGGAATTTTATCTTCACATTTTGATATACTATATATGGGAGAAGACTTCCATATCCTCTATTTTGACTCTCCGTTAGACGTGCTCCGGCATATAAAGAACACCGGGGTAAATGCAACGGCCGTACGGCAAATATGGACTAAAGGGCAAATCGATCAATTTAGCCGGAAATATGCTTCCTGCCGGGAAACAGCTAACGAAGGCTATCCTTTAACCTATCATCCGGTTTATTGGGTATGCCGGAAACGGAAATCATAATTTACCCAAATGATTGAAAGTATTGGTTTTCATCAATTGTTCCAACTCGGCGATAATCATGGCAGTAGCACCCCAAATGAAATTTTCTCCGATCTTATAGCCGGGGGCTTCGATTTCATATCCGTTGCGTAAAAAAGTAGTGGTGGCTTTGTTTGCGTCGTCGAAAAGATCGCAAAGCTTAACGACGATCACTTTTTCCACTTCGTTTTCTGAAAGTTTAAAATCCGGCAATTTCAGGGTTGTACCCACAATTGGGGTGATATTGTAATTACTCAGCGGAATATAAATATCGCTCAATACGCCTAAGATAGAAACTTTTTCTTCCGGCACACCGATTTCTTCATGACATTCGCGTAAAGCGGTCTGTAAGGCATCGGCATCGCTCATTTCCATTTTCCCTCCCGGAAGCGCAATCTGTCCCCGGTGGTATTTTCCGAAATTAGAACGTTTGATAAAAGGAATAGCCAGATCGTTTTCGAAGGGGACGATCAGGGCAAGCACGGCACTATTGACCGGAGGCGTGGGATGAATGCCTTCCACTCCTTCAATGATCTTGGGACGGGGAGCCATCTTATTGTGGGCCTTTTCCCCCGGTAACACATTATATAATGCAGTCCTGATTCTTTTCGATCTCATTTTACAGCTCTTAAATATACCGATTTAGCAATAGTATGCTTTACCAACAAAGATAACAATATTCTTAAAATCCAAATATCGGGAAGCTAAAAATCGGGGGGGAGACAGGTATAAAAAAAGTGTGCCGTAAAGCACACTTTCAAGTTATTTTTTCAATAGTCTCATGAGTTCCCCGATCCATAATACCAGAGAAGTCGCCCCGACGATAATCCCCCAATCCCGAAGTGTGAGGGGTACTGTCCGGAATACGTCGCCTCCGAATTCAACGATCAGGAATTGACCGATCGGAATAATCAGCATAACGATCAGGAATCCGGCACTTTCTTTGAGGTTTTTAAAGGCGGAGCCGCCGGACATGAAGGCTTTGGCATTAAACATATTCCAAAATTGCAACATGACAAAGGTAGTAAAGAATATGGACAGGTCATACCGGGAGATGTCCCCCTGTTCATTGGTGAAGTAGTACATCATCCCCAGGAGTAAGACCGTGAAGGTTATTCCGATACCTAATATATGATGTTGCATTTTGCGTGTAATGATAAAATCCGACGGTTTACGCGGTTTTTCATTCATGACGTTGGGATTTGGCGGAAGCGATGCGAGAGCTCCTGCGGCAAAGGTATCGATAATCATATTTACCCATAGCATCTGTGTTACGGTGAGGGGGAGCTGATGCCCCAGCAAAGAGCCTAACAGCACGATCAAAAGGGCCGATAGATTGATCGTCAATTGAAAAAGGATAAAACGCTGTATGTTATGGTAAAGCGACCGTCCCCACATGACAGCAGTGGCAATGCTGTTGAAAGAATCATCGAGCAGGGTGATGTCGCTTGCTTCTTTGGCCACGGAAGTCCCTGTCCCCATAGACAGCCCCACATCGGCATGATTCAGGGCCGGAGCATCGTTCGTGCCGTCTCCGGTCACAGCAACGACAGCCCCCGAATGTTTCAGCAATTCAACCAAACGCTGTTTGTCGGTGGGACGGGCACGGCACATGATCTTTAACTTTAAAACCCGTTTGGCGGCTTCTTCATCGGTCAGTTTTTCAAAATCCGTTCCGGTGATGATCTGCTCTTCTGTGTCGCCAGATTCCCATATCCCGATTTGCCGCCCGATTTCCCTTGCTGTGGCGGGAGTGTCCCCGGTAACAATCTTAACATTGATCCCTGCATTCAGGCATTTGGCAACAGCTGCCGGAACATCGGGACGTACGGGATCGGCTATGGCTGCAATACCCAGGAAAGTCAGGCCGGAGGATGCCTCTGTTTCAAGGTCGCTGTGTTCCGGAGAGAGTTCTTTGTAGGCAAAACCTAACGTACGCATTGCCTTGTTTTGATAGGCGAACAATTGTTCTTCAATGGTTGCCTGGTATTCCGGAATAGGTTTATGGCCTTCCGGCAAACGAATATCTTTACATTTCGACAAGAGAATTTCAGGAGCACCTTTCACATATAAGATCAACTTTCCCCCTAAAGAAGATTTAACGAGCGTCGCCATATACTTCCGCTCCGTTGAAAAAGTCAATTGCTCTGCAATTTCCGTATGCTCCCGGTAGTCCATATAGTTCACCTGTTGCCCGTGAAGCCAGAGGAGCAAAGCTGCTTCGGTGGGATTGCCTAAAGTTTTTATCTTTTCGGGAAGGGTATAGTCCAGGAAAGCCGTAGAATTCATGGAAATGCCTTCTTTCACTAAAACGCTCATTTCATCCTGACCTAACTTTTGTTCGGCAAGGGCATAAAAATTAGTCTGGTACACCTGCATTTGATTTTGGGTCAGGGTTCCGGTCTTGTCGGTACAAATCACGGTGGTTGCGCCCATTGTTTCGCAAGCATGCATTTTTCGTACGAGATTGTTGGTTTTCAGCATCTTTCTCATACTTAATGCAAGGCTTAATGTAACGCTCATCGGCAATCCTTCCGGCACAGACACGACGATCAATGTCACAGCAACCATAAAATATTGTAATATCCGCCCGGCACTTTCCAGCGTGAAAATGTTTTCTGAGGTGAAAGCTCCTGCTAAAATATCTTTTACAAGTAATCCGGCAAATGTCAGCCCTGCAACAATAAATCCGATGATACTTATAAAGCGGGCAAGCCTTTCCAATTGCTTGCTTAGCGGAGTTTTATCCTTGTTGATTTCCGTGGCTTTTTCTGCTACTTTTCCAAATTCCGTAGCATCGCCTACTTTTTTTACCTCATATATACACCGCCCATTGACAATCGTGGTACCTCTCAGGATATGATTGGAAGGGTAGGTCGCTTCCTGGTCAAAATGTTCCGGATTGGTGGTTTTGCTGATGACAGGCTCTCCGGTCAGGGTGGATTCGTTAACTTGCAGGGAGATAGCCTCTATAAGTTCTCCGTCCGCCGGAATTTCTTCTCCGGTTTCGAGAACCACAATATCCCCGACGACAATGTCCTGCTTTGCAACTTCATGAATATTTCCATCCCTCACTACTTTAAATAATATATCGTCGTTAACCTGATTTAGCAATTCGAATTTCCGGTTGGCATCCATTTCAAACCAGAAAGCAACCCCGGTTGCCAAAAAGATCGCAGCAAAAATCCCGATCGTTTCAGCGTATTCGTTGTGAATGATCGAGATAACCAGAGAGAGCAAAGCTGCCGCCAACAGGATTTTAATAATCGGATCTTTGAATTTTTCAAGGAAAAGTTTCCAAAGGGGAGTTCGGGCCGGAGGAGTTAGAATATTTTTACCGTATTTCTGCCTGCTTATTTCTGCCTGCTCGTTTGTCAGCCCGGAATAATGTTTAGATTCCATAGGATATGTACATTGTTTTAATTCTTTTCAAAAATAACAAATTCTATATATTTAAAAGCTTTCCGGGTGGTCTTTTCAAGAGGGGATTTGATTTATTTAGAAATTTTCACATAGTGGTCTGAAAACCTCCTGTAAAAGAAATTATGATTTGGAAAACCATGCGAAGATGGTAGGTTTATAAATATATGGAGGGGATGATGATCCGATCCGGACATCGCGTTCGGAAAGCACCCGTATATTTATTCTTAATAAAAAAAGCTTTATAAGTCCATCGAACTTATAAAGCTTTACCATATAGGAATTAGTTGCTTTAACTGAAAACCTGCAGCCGATTGGCATCCAAACGTAAAAATATAAATATCAATATCGTGAACGCCCATAAAGAAGAACCTCCGTAACTAAAGAAAGGAAGCGGTATTCCGATCACCGGGGCAACGCCTATTGTCATCCCTATGTTGATGGCCATGTGGAAAAAGAGGATAGAAGCAACGCCATACCCGTATATCCGGGAAAAATCGGAACGCTGTCGCTCTGCTAAATATATAATTCGCAGGATAAACGCCATAAGTAAGCCGATGACAACGGTACTCCCTAAAAATCCCCATTCTTCGCCTACCGTACAAAAAATGAAGTCGGTACTTTGTTCCGGAACAAAATTAAATTTTGTTTGAGTTCCCTGTAAAAAGCCTTTTCCGGCAAAGCCACCCGAACCGATTGCAATCTTCGATTGATTGACATTGTAACCTGCTCCCGTGAGATCGGTTTCGATTCCCAGCAAATTATTGATACGGTCTCTTTGGTGGGACTGTAATTTGTCGAAAGCGTAATCTACTCCTACGGTTGCGCCGATACATAGCCAGGAAGCCAGTATCACCAGCATAATATGTTTCATTTTTCGTTTATAGACGAAATAGATTCCCATCAAATTGCAAAGCAGGTAGGAGATAAGTAAAAGTTTGTGATCACTGATCGGTAAATCTAATAGCCATTTTAAGAATAATAAGAACAGGAAACAGCCTACGAGAAAGATAATGATGCGGTAAAGCTCATGTTTATTCTGGCGATAGTAAAGAAAAGCGATCAGTGTGCCGCCGATAATTAGCAGGAGTACGGTCATGGGTGGATAGAGCAGGGTGAAAATGAACAGGGCCACCGTCATAAAACAGAGCAAAAGGATAGAGCCGTGCAAGCCTTCCCGGTACATCACCAATATGAAAGAGCTGTAAACCAGTGCCGATCCCGTGTCGTTTTGTTTGATAATCAGGAGGGCGGGGAGTGCCAGTAAGATTCCCACCGAGAGCAAACTACTGAGCCGCATCATTTTAAAACCATGCCTGCTCATGACATTCGCCACGGCAAGACAGGTGGCAAATTTTGCAAATTCGGCTGGTTGTAAACGGATGCTGCCAATTTCAAACCACGACCTCGCCCCATTGACTTCCTTACCGAAAACCAATACCGCCGCCAATAATCCGATAGTCAGTCCATATATGATAAAAGAAAAAGCTGTAAAAAATTTACTGTCTGTCAGCATGATGATAAAACCCAGCACAAATGAAGCACCAATCCAGATTAATTGTTTTCCGTATTTTTGGGTAATATCGAATATGCTGCTGTGGCTGTCGTTATATACGGCTGCGTAGATATTCAGCCATCCCATGAAAACCAGCAGGGTATACATGAAAATGGATACCCAATCAATATTTTTTAAAAGTTCAGACTGTCTGTTCATGGCATTGTTTTTAATCTTCGTCTTCTGTTGGTGCTGCTAATCCGTGGGCATTTCTTTCCGCCGGGGCATGGATCAGGTCGGCTTCAAGCATTCTGGTTTCGAGGGCCTTTTTCCGTTCAGGTATTTTTCCATTCAGGTATTTATCCATTAAAAGTCCGGCAATGGGAGCGGCATACGTAGCTCCCCAAATCCCGTTTTCCACATAAACCAATATGGCGATTTTCGGATTTTCTTTAGGAGCGAAAGCAAAAAATGCCGAGTGATCTTTTCCATGGGGATTCTGTATCGTGCCTGTTTTCCCGCATACACTAACGGAATCAACGGCGGCAATACGTCCTGTTCCCGATTTTACCGCTTCCTCCATCGCATCGATGATCACATTGAAATGCTTCTTTTGAATCGGTATTTCATGTTTGTTGAGTTGTATGTATTCTTCTTCGCTGCGTCTGACAATATGAGGAGTGATATAGTGTCCCCGGTTGGCTATTGAAGTCACAATATTCGCCATTTGCATGGGGGTCAGTACTAACTCTCCCTGTCCGATGGCAAGCGACCGGAAATAAGTGTAATACCAGGATTGAGTGCGGAATTGTTTATCATAGGCCTGCTGGGTGGGAATATCTCCGGTCTTTTCGTTATAGAAATCGGGGCATAGTTTTTGTCCTACTCCAAACGACATGACGTATTCCCGCCATTTCCCATAGGCTTCCCTGACATTGGCATACCGATTGCTTTCCAAGGTCCTTCGAAAAACGTTCACAAAATAAGGATTACATGAATTTTTAATGCCTCCTTTCAGATCGACAGGCGATTCATGCCCGTGGCATTTCATTAACTGGCCATTAAAATAATTTCCGTGGTGGCATTCGTAACGGGTTTCAGGAACGATGGCCCCTTCTTCCAGTCCGATCAATCCTACTACTGTTTTGAAAATAGAGCCGGGCGGGTAGGTGGCACTGATCGTACGGTCGAAAAGCGGAAGATTCGGATCTTCATACAGTTTTTTATAATTCCGTCCCCGTTCCAGTCCGATCATTAGTTGTGGGTTATACCCAGGGCTTGAAACCTTCAATAATATTTCTCCCGTTTGAGGTTCAATAGCAATAATACCTCCCTTTTTATTTCTCATAAGGTGATAAGCATATTCCTGTAAATCTATATCGAGAGTGGTGGTGATGTTTCCGCCGACGATAGCCGGTTTATCGTATTCCCCGTTTTTATAAGAACCTTTTATCCGGTTGTAATTATCGACCAGCATAATTTTCTCGCCTTTTTTTCCACGAAGGACATCTTCATAACTTTTTTCCAAACCGTTAATTCCGATATAGTCGCCGGGAGCATAAGTGCTGTCCCGGTCGATTTGTGACTGGTTCACTTCTCCGATATATCCGAAAACATCCGCCGAGTGATTGACATTGTATTTACGCAAGGTTCTGGTTTGCATGAAGAACCCCGGATATTTGTAGAGTTTTTCCTGTAAAATTGCATATTTATCTGCCGTAATCTGGGAAATCAGGATAGAAGCCTTGTAGGGAGAGTAGCGATAGCATTTTTTCAGGCTTTTATCGAGAATATCCTTATCGATATTCAATATGGTGATCAGCTCTGTGGTATCGAATTGCTTAACTTGTAAAGGAATAACCATCAGGTCGTAGGCCGGCTGATTTTCCACCAGCAATTTACCGTTCCGGTCGAAAATCAAGCCTCTGGCGGGATACTGGACGGTGATCCGCTGGGAATTACGAATGGCCTCTTCCTGAAAAGAGTCATCGATCACTTGCATATAAAATAACCGGATAATATATATACAGCAAACACAAATAATGATTGCTGAAATAACGGCTTTCCGGTGTGAATACTTGTTCATAACATGACAGTTTGAGTATCAGAAAAATTGAAAACCGCAAAATAACTTTCCGTGCGGTTAGTTCTGCTTTTTCTTCAACACGATGAAATAATAGAGCAAGATGAAAAATACCGAAGCTATGGTGCTACATACAATGCGTGCAAGCGTAATCCAGAAATTATGGAAACTGAAAGCTTCCGCCATAATCAACGCCACATTAAATACAGCGGTGGAAATGATGACATATTTAAAAAACCAGGCAAAATTGCTGATGTTCTGTTTTCCCTGTATATCGTCGATTTGTTCCCGGTTTGAAGTCAGCATCAACAGGCGGGGACGGATGTATGCAAGCAGAGTCGAGGCTGCGGCATGTATTCCCATCGTGTTATTGGCGAGGTCTACAAACAATCCCAGAAAAAAACCGAACAGCAAAATACTTGCTTTACTCAAACGGTAAGGCAAAATGTATATAGCAAGAATATAAATATTGATATATACATAGGAGTGAAGTTGTATATTATCCAATATGGCTAATTGAATAATTAACAACGCAACCAGGTTGATGAAAAATTTTATGTTAGTCATGCGTCATTTCCTCCAATTGCAATTTTTCACTCTTATTCAGGTTGGCCACCACATACACATCTGAAATCTTCTTGAAGTCAACCGCCAATTTCACTTTTATGGTAAGAAAATTAGCAGTTTCCTTGTTTACCGATTCGACAAACCCTATTAATTCACCCTCCGGGAAAATAGAAGAGAAACCTGAAGTCACAATCGAATCCCCCTGAGTGACCTCTACATGGAAAGGAATGTCGTTCAGATAGGAATAACGATAATCGTTTCCGTCCCATTGTAAAGAACCGTAATAACCGTTTTTCTTTAATTTGGCGGAAACCCGCAGGTTTGTGTTAATCAGGGGGAGCACTCTGGCATAATGCCCGCTGGTGCTTTGAATGATTCCCACAACCCCTTCTTTGGAGCATACGGCCATTTCTTTCATCACTCCGTCACTGCTACCTTTATCCAGTGTGATGTAATTCTTTGTTTTATTAAAACTCGAATTAATCATTTGCGCACTTTGATACCGATAGTCAATATCAAAAAAAGAGGAATCTGTCACAGGTATATTATTTTCCTGTCCGTCCTGCACACTTTTAAGTTTTTCTATTATATTCTTTAGATCTGTATTCTCTGCAACTAATTTTTCATTTGTTTCTTTCAAAGAAAAATAGTTATTTATATCCGAGGTCAGAGAAGAAATATAACAAAAAACAGTTGCCGCACGGCCAGAAAAAACAGTTCTCTGATAGTTGTTGTGCTGAACTATCAGAGAAAAGGATATGGCTTCCAGTAATATAAAAATTATAGTAAAATGATATTTTAATATCAGTTTTATAATTTCTTTCACAGCCTGAATTTATTGCATGGTATATTATCGAATCAGGAATGAGAATTTATCTACATTTTTCAATGCGATTCCGGTACCTCTTGCAACAGCTCTTAGCGGGTCTTCTGCAATGTGGAACGGAATATTCAGTTTATCGGTCAGACGTTTGTCGAGCCCTCTCAGCAAAGCACCACCACCTGCCAGATAAATTCCTTTGTTCACAATATCGGCATATAATTCGGGAGGTGTCTGTTCCAACGCACCCAAAATAGCAATTTCTATTTTAGAAATAGATTTTTCCAGACAGTGGGCGATTTCCTGATAAGATACAGGAACTTCCACAGGCAAAGAGGTCATTTGGTTAGGTCCCTGAACGATGAAATCGGCTGGCGGGTCATCCAGTTCGGAGAGGGCAGAGCCTACATGGATTTTTATTTCTTCTGCCGTACGTTCCCCGATTTTGATATTGTGCTGGTGGCGCATATATTCCTGAATATCGTCGGTCAGGTCGTCTCCTGCAATACGGATGGATTTGTTGCTAACTATACCACCCAACGAAATAACGGCAATTTCAGTAGTTCCACCACCTATATCCACGATCATGTTCCCTTCGGGGGCTTCCACATCCAACCCGATCCCCAAAGCGGCGGCCATCGGTTCATAAATCATATATACGTCACGTCCTCCTGCATGTTCCGACGAGTCGCGTACTGCACGTACTTCCACTTCGGTACTTCCTGACGGGATACATACCACAATACGCAGGGAAGGTGAAAAGAATTTACTATTTACGCTTGCCATTTTAATCATACCGCGCAACATCTGTTCGGCAGCGTTAAAGTCGGCAATCACACCGTCGCGCAACGGACGGATCGTTTTGATGTTATCGTGAGTTTTTCCCTGCATCTGGCGGGCTTTTTCACCGATAGCAATCACTTTCTCGGTTCTTCGGTCGATTGCAACGATAGAAGGTTCGTTTACAACCATTTTGTCGTTGCAAATTATAATTGTATTGGCTGTTCCGAGGTCTACAGCTATATCTTGCGTTAAAAAAGAAAATAATCCCATGTTTCTTTAGTGTTTGAAGTGTCTCATATCCGTAAAAATCATCGCAATGTCGTATTGATTGGCAGCATCGATCGATTCCTGATCCCTGACAGAACCTCCCGGTTGTATAATTGCCGTAATCCCTGCCTGATGAGCAGCTTCCACACAATCAGAGAAAGGGAAGAAGGCATCCGAAGCCAATACGCTGCCCGCTATGCGATCTCCGCCTTGACGGATAGCATTTTCGAGTGCCCAGATACGGCTTACCTGTCCCGGTCCGACTCCGGTGGTCGTCAGATTTTTGGCAATGGTGATTCCGTTCGATTTAGCGTGTTTCACCACTTTCCAGGCAAAAAGCAAATCTTTCATTTCTGCTTCTGTCGGCTGGCGTTTGGTGACCACTTTTAAATCCTCTTTGTTCAACAACTGGGAATCCAGATCTTGAATCAATAAACCGCCGAGTACTGTTTTGGCTTTGCTGGCAGACTTGTTCGTTTTGCCAATATTTTCCAATTGTAGTAAACGGATATTTTTCTTTTTGGTTAGTATTTCTAAAGCTTCTTTTGAAAAAGACGGAGCGACAATAACCTCCAGGAAAATTTTAGCCATTTCGCTTGCTGTTTCCGCGTCGATCTCCCGGTTGGAAGCAACGATACCGCCGTAAATAGAAACAGGGTCGGCTTCGTAAGCTTTCCGGTAAGCCTCTGCTATCGTAGCTGCGCTACCCACTCCGCAAGGATTGGCATGCTTGGAGGCCACAATAGTCGGCTCGTCGAATTCTTTTAAAGTTTCCAATGCTCCGTCGGTATCTCCGATATTATTATACGAAAGTTCTTTCCCGTGTAATTGTACTGCAGCCGTCAATGTGCCTTCCGTTCCCTGAATGGAAGCATAAAAAGCCGCTGCCTGATGCGGGTTTTCACCATATCTCAAATCCTGTTTCTTTTCATAGGTCAAAGTCAGGGTTTTGGGATATTTAATATTCAGCCGTTTAGAGAAATAATCGGCAATCAGTGCATCGTAATGGGAGGTATGGATAAATACTTTTGCTGCCAGCATTTCTTTGGTTGCGGCAGAAGTATCTCCCTGTGTTTTCAATTCATCGATCACCAGCTCATAATCTTCCGGATCGGTCAGCACGGTTACGAATCTGTAATTTTTAGCCGCTGCACGGATCATGGTGGGACCGCCTATATCGATGTTTTCGATGATCTCTTCGTGGGATACACCGGGTTTTAAAATAGTCTGTTTAAAAGGGTATAGGTTACAAACGACAATATCAATGGGTTCTATTCCCAATTCTGCCATTTGTGCTTTATGATGGTCGTTATCTCTGATAGCTAATATACCGCCTTCTACATTGGGGTGCAGGGTTTTAACTCTGCCGTCAAAACATTCGGGGAACTTGGTTAAGTCTGAAATATCTTGAACTTTAATGCCTTCTTCTTTCAGTTTCTTTGAGGTTCCTCCTGTTGAAATGATTTCCCAGCCCATAGAATCCAGTGACTTGGCGAAGTCGACAATGCCTGTCTTGTCGAAAACACTTATTAATGCTCTTTTCATCCGGATTTTTATTTTAATATTTTTCAAGTAAATCTTAATTTCGTGGCAAAGGTAAAAAAAAAGAAGATTAAATTTATATAAAATCGCAGATCGTGCAATTTTTTTATAAAAAACACTATTCGCACATTTTAATTATAGCTAACGATCAGAAGATCACCATTTCTTTGGATCGGATATTCCTTTAAAGGATAGATTTTTGAACTGTTGCCGAACGGTTGCCCGTACAGCAGGCTAAACTCCGTGCCACACTTGGGGCAGGTGGCGATATTTACCTTCAAATCCTTTTGTGTGAAATGGGAATCTAAATCCGGACAGTTGGTGCAGGTGGCATCGAAACAATGAAATTCCCTGGCATCTTCTGTAAAAATCACAATCCCATGCCCGTTATAGCCTATGGGATCGGCGTTAGGGGTCGAGATGGAAAAATATTTCGGGTTATTTTTCCACATCAATTCGTTTTCTCCTCCTAAATTCAGTTTTATCGTGGTGTTTACCGGGACAAACGGAATGATATGCTTATCCCGTAATTTTTCCTGACACCCCATTATTCCGTTCATAGATAAAAGGAATAAAGAAAAAAATATTATTTTTGACTTCATTGTTGACAATAGGTAAATGTAATTGGTATTTTGCCACAAATATAACAAATTATGGGTATTGTAAAAGCTGATTTCGATTGGATTTCATTGTTGGTCGTTGCGGTTGCAGGTATCATCGGCCTGATTAAATCGGGTACAAAGAAAACTTCCGGCAAACCTGTGCATATTCCCTCCGAATACAGGCCCGGGATGCAGGAAGAAAAAACGGTTGAATGGTTGAATGACTTCGATAGTAAAGACGAAGCAGCACAACAAGAATATATGGAAGAAATTATTCCGGGTGATTATTATAAGCAGCCGGAAGAACAACCTCAGGAGGATAGTCCAATATATACGCCCGTTTCGGAAGAAGCGGAACAGGAAAAAGAAGAGTTGAAACATTTCAATCTCCGGCAAGCCATTATTAGTAGTGAAATCTTGCGCCGTCCCGAATATTGATTAAAATTCAATGCCTATACCCGTTGATAAAGAAAATATGTAAGGCTTGAAATCTATCTGGGAGTTCCGGCTAAGAGACTGTAGGTAGTATTTGAATCCGGGTTCCAGCATAATTTTTATATTCTGTGTAAGCGGGTATTCGATACCGATACCTAAATCCGTACTTAAATTGAAACGGCGAATATCTTCGGTGCTGCCGATATATTCTTTTTCATTTCCTTTTATCACATACACTTTATTGTCGACCACGATATTTCCGCTAAACCCTCCGGCAACAGAAAGCCTTAGTTTCTGATCGAAAAAGCGGTAACGCAAAGCAAGCGGAATTTCCACGGTGTTGAAAACCTGTTCGAGATCGGTTGTCCGGCTATTGTTATTATTGCTTAACAAGACAGCCTCTTCACTCCGATAAGCAACGGCTTTAGTCCGGCTTTTCAGGTTTCCCAGCGGAGTGACAATATAGTCACTGGCTTCACGGGATGCTCCGGCCACAAAAGCCATAGATTGGGGGGATGACATTTTTTCGTCTGTGTGTTGCCCCATCCGGCTGTAAAATAAACCCGTTTGAACGGACAGCTTTTTATCGGCAGCTATGGAAAATTTTAAACCACCGCTCACATTCACCGTTCCGTTCATTTGACTGCTTGAATAGCGATAACCTCTGGCATTGTTTGCCGTTGTATGATAAGTTCCCGAAGAATATACCGGGGCAACGTGTCCGCTTAAAGCGAGTTTTAGCTGCCGTTCGTTCCTTTCTTCTTTCTCTTGCTGTTTTTGGTCTTGAATTTCTGTTTTTAGAAGAGCATAATAAGTTTCTCCGTTTTTTAGGGCCTGCCCGTTTACCAAAGGAATAATACCCTTGTGCCGGGTTTGTTCTTTCAGGGTAAGTTGTATCGGTTTTGTTTCTATCCGGGTGTCGATTCTCTCCGAAAGAATGGCTGTGGTGATAATAGGTTCCTTAAAAACCGGAGGTGTGGACGTAATCGGTTGCACAGCAGATGAAGCCTGTGTCGGCGTGCTATCTGTTGTTAGGTATACCGCTTCTTGTGGCAAAGGAATTTGTTCTACTGCCGGAGGTGATATTTTCACCCATTGCATTTCCTGCGTCTCTTGGTCGCGGAGCTGTAACAGCCATATAGCCGCAGCCACTAAAGCAACGGCTGCAACACTGCGTGTCCACCAGAGAAGGAGCTTCCGGCGGCGGGAACACAGGTTTGCCTCTATGTTTTCCCAAATATGGGGAGGAGGCTCACAATTCCTGTTTCGGAGTGCATTTTTAAAAAGGTGATCTAAATTATTGCTCATGTTTTAAATACTCCTTTACTTTTCTTTTTAATATATCCCTTGCCCTGGCCAGATTTGATTTGGAAGTTCCCTCCGTAATTCCCGCCAATGCCGCAATTTCTTTATGAGACATTTCTTCGGCTACATACAGGTTGAATACCAAACGATATTTTTCCGGCAACTGATCGACAAATCCCGTCAACACGTCTTCCGGGATGATCACATCTTCTCCAATATCTTCTGTTTCAATATCAGGAAACTCTTCAACTAATTGCAGAGGGCGGTTCTTCCGGAATTTTTCCAATGCCGTATTAATGAAAATTCTCTTCATCCAGCCTTCGAAAGAACCCTTTCCTGTGTACTGATCGAGTGAGTGGAAAATTTTAATAAATCCGTCTTGCAAATTATCTTCCGCTTCTGCCCGGTCTTTTGAAAATTGGATGCATACGGCAAACATCTTTGCTGAAAACATTTTATAAAGCTGTTCAGCAGCGCGACGGTCGCCATTTTTACATTTATCGATGATCTGATCCAATTTACACATTGACTTTCGATATAAAGATGCAAAAGAGTGTGAAAGGTTGCGTTGAAAAGAATAAAAATAGAGCGGGAGAACGAATTTCTAAAATTCCATTAAATAACTATGGCTGAATGAATAAGAATTCAGCCATAGTTAAAATATTATTGGATAGGCTTTGTTTTTTCAGCCAGCCATTGTTTTTCTTCAGGCGATAGAAAAGGGGCTGTTTTTTCATATACGTTACGATGGTAATCGTTTAGCCATTTTTTCTGTTGTTCACTTAAAAGTTCAACCAGAAGGGCAGAAGTGTCGAAATAGCAAAGTGTTAATGTTTCAAATCCCAGCCATTCTCCAAATTCATTGCTCTCGACAGGTACGGAAAGAATCATGTTTTCATGCCGGATGCCATGTGCTCCTTCCCGGTAAAGTCCCGGTTCATCCGAAGTCAACATTCCCGGAAGAATCGGTTGTTGTTTTAAATCCTGGCGGATGGCTTGCGGACCTTCGTGTACGTTTAGGAAAAAGCCGATGCCATGACCCGTTCCATGTCCGAAATTCCTTAATTTCTGCCACAAGGGTTGCCGGGCAATAATATCTATATTACAACCGCTTGTCCCTTTTGGAAAACGGCAAAGGCTTAGATCGATCATCCCTTGTAATACTAAGGTATAGTCTTCCTTTTCCTGTTCGGTTAATTCTCCCAACGGGATAGTGCGGGTGATGTCTGTCGTTCCGTGCGTATATTGGCCGCCCGAATCCACCAAGTATAGTCCATGTGGCTGTAATTCCGCATCTTTACCCCGTACGGCGGAATAATGCGGGAGAGCGGCATTTTTCCCATAAGCGGAAATATTGCCGAAACTATCCGAAACATAGCCTTCGTTTTCTGCCCGGAGAGCTGTCAGTTTATCGGAAACACTGGTTTCTGTTAAATGGTTGGCGATATTACTTTCCATCCAATAAAAGAATTTGGTCATAGCCACGCTGTCTTTGATGCAAGCCTCCCGGATTCCTGCTATTTCAGTTGCATTTTTAATGGCCTTGGCCAGAATAACAGGGGATTCTTTTTCTGTGACTGGAAATTTGGATGCAATCTTATGGTATACTGCGTAATTCAGGGTGTTTGTATCTACACAAAAACTTACTGTTTGGGGAAGTTCGTCCAAAAATAAGAACAAATGATGATAATCCCTGATTTCGATTCCTTCCTTTTCAAGAAGGGCTGTAATTTCCCGGGATACTTTTCGCTGTTTCACAAACCAATAGGAACGTTCCCGGCCGACAATGGCATAACTGATTGCTACCGGATTATAGGGAATGTCATTGCATCTTATATTATACAACCAGGCAATTTCATCCAAACTGCTGAATAAATAGTAATCAGCGTTATTTACTGCAAGATAATCCTGTATTCTTTGAAGTTTTTCTTTAATAGTTTCACCGGCTATTTCCGCTTTTACCGGAAATACCGGATTTTCAGGCAGGGCGGGACGATCCAGCCAGAGTTCTCCCAATAAATCCGTTTTCTCAACAACTTTTATATTTTGTGGATTCAGTATACCTTGCAGGTGTTTCATCGTATTGACAGAAGTACAAAAGCTATCTAAACCGACTTTGCTTCCTGAATCCAAATTTTGCCCCAGCCACTCCGGATAATCCACGGCATCCGGCACCCTTAGTTTGTGCAACTGAATGCCGCTACCTTCCAGTTGTTTTGCTGCCTGAATAAAATAACGGGTATCTGTCCACAAGCCTGCTTCCTTAGCCGTGACGACCACCGTCCCAAAAGAACCGGTAAAACCGGAAATCCATTCCCGTTGTTGCCAGGCTGCCGGAAGATATTCGCTGTTGTGAGGGTCAGTTCCCGATATAATATAGGCATCTATACATTCTCTATCCATAATCTCCCGTAAAGCCGAAAGTTTTTCATTTATCGTCATAACCGAAATTTTTAAATTTCATCAAATATAAAAAGAATTAAGTGATAATACAATAAAGAAGAAAAACGAGAATGTTCCGATGGAATCCTCAGGTTTACCCTGTCAGAAGGAAAAGGGTGGTTTTATTGGATGTTACAAATGTAATGTTACAGAAACACAACGCAAGAGTAGTTTAAATTAATTACAAGTGTAATCAAAGGAGAGGGGCAATCACATTTTTTTACAAATGTCAATTCTGAATATGCAATTTTTATGCACATAGTTGTTTTGTATATATAATACAATCAAAACCAGCTATTTATCTATGTAAATATCATGTTTTTATTTAGATTTTACAAGCGATACTGAAAGATTGAAGCCGAAAAATAAGGGTTTTAAATATATTTATTTGTTTTATGTATTGAATTATCAGTATTATACGTCATAGTTATTGATGTTTTACTTTATGATAAAATAAGGTTATTTTTCTTTGTTACCATACATTAAATACCTGAATATCAAGATATAGCATCCTCCGGTTGCTTTATTTGTTTGTGAATTAATTCGTAGACAATACTTTAGCTTTTAAGATAAGGTTTATTCATTTAAGTGTATTACACATGTAACATTATTGTGTTACATGTGTAATTTTGAGAATTCAAAAAATGTGGTTACATTTGTAACGATATTAATTACAATATGCAAGAGAGATTTAAGCTACTTTTAGAGGAGAAAGGACTGACAGCAACAAAGTTTGCCGCCCTTATTAAAGTTAACGCTTCTGCGATGTCGCATATTTTGAATGGTCGTAGTAAGCCGGGATTCGATGTGCTGGATAAAATAGCACAGGCATTCCCCGATGTGAATTTGAATTGGCTGATTTCCGGCAAAGGAGAGTTATTTAATATTTCATCGGAAAAAGAAAAGCAATCTGGAGTTTCCTTTCGGAAACCTTTAACAGAAACGATGGAAACGGAAAAACAGGAAGAAGTAACAGTTCACAATCAGCCACCAACAAAACAGGCTTTCTCGCCGGAAACAGAAGTAGCCGAAGCCATTATGCAAACTCCCGCCACTAAAAAAATAAAAAGGATTATATTGTTTTTCAGTGACGGGAGCTTTGAGGACTATTCTAAAGACCTATAATATCTTTTTTCAATATTTTTACAAGCCGATTAAAAGCAGGGTGTCCGGAAAATTATACCAACCCGATAATTTCTTTTACGGATTTGAATCCATTTTCCTCCAGGTAAGCATCAATTCCTTCAATTACCTTAATCGTAACAGCCGGATCGATAAAATTAGCTGTTCCGATCTGTATGGCCGAAGCTCCCGCTAACATAAATTCAATCGCATCCGTAGCGCTCATAATTCCGCCTAATCCGACAACAGGAATGTGAACGGCTTTTGCTACCTGCCACACCATCCGAAGAGCGATAGGTTTTACACAAGCCCCGCTGAGCCCTCCGGTTACCGTACTTAATAACGGGCGACGTTTTTTAGCATCGATTGCCATACCCAAAATCGTGTTGATCAGGGATACGGAGTCAGCTCCTTCGGCTTCTGCCGCTAAAGCTATTTCCTGAATGTTCGTAACGTTAGGAGATAGTTTCACCATTAGATGCTTTCGGTAGACTTGCCGGACTGCTTTCACAACTTCGGCTGCGGAATGACAACTGGTTCCGAAAGCCATACCACCTTCTTTCACATTGGGGCAGGATATGTTCAGTTCTATTCCCGGGATATTTTCTAATGCATTAATTTTTTCAGCAGTAGCCACATAATCGGGAATCGTAGACCCTGAAACATTTACCAATATATTCGTGGATATATCTTTGATTTCAGGATAAATATGCTTGATAAAATAATCTACTCCTTTATTTTGCAAACCTACGGCGTTTAACATGCCGGAAGGGGTTTCCGCCATACGGGGGTAAGGATTGCCTTCCCGATGTTTCAGGGTAGTGCCTTTTACGATAAATCCTCCCAATCGATCCAGTTGAATAAAATCTTGAAATTCGGTGCCGTAACCAAAAGTACCTGAAGCTGTAAGTACCGGGTTTTTTAAATCCAGTCCGTTGATATTTATACTTAAATCTGCCATTTCAAATCATTTATATTAAACACGGGTCCCTCTGTACACACACATTTATGTCCTTCTTTCGTATCGTTTACACAGCAAAGGCAAGCCCCGATACCACATGCCATCATATTTTCTAAAGACACTTCACAATCTATATTCTTAGAATAAGCATACCTTGCAACTGCTTTCATCATAGGTTCCGGCCCGCAACAAAAAATATGATCGAACCTTTCATTTAATATGGAATGTTGGGTAGGATAGCCTTTCTCTCCATAGCTTCCGTCTTCGGTTGTGTAGTATACCGTCGAATATTTTTCAAATTCTTTTTGTTGTACAATATCTTTTGAACTGCGGGTTCCGATCAATACCACAGGAGATAATCCCTTTGCCCGTAATTCTTTGGATAAATGGAGTAGTGGAGCGATCCCCACACCGCCGCCTACCAGTAAACATTTACCCTTTGGGGGTTGTGAAAACCAATTGCCCAATGGTAGTATAATGTTCAATTTTTCTCCGGGCTGTATGGTAGATAGTTTTTCTGTTCCCTTGCCTGCAATTTTTACCAATAAATAAAGCAGGCCCTGTGCTGCATCTACGTCGTGTATAGAAATGGGGCGGCGCAGGAAAGTGGAAGGAGAATCTTCAACTTTTACATTAACAAATTGCCCGGCATTGATTTCGGGTAATTCCGGAGAATGGAGAACCAATAGGAAATTATCTTCGTTTAGTTTCCGGTTTTCCTTTACGGTTAGATCAAGAATTTTCTTCATTCGTTTTATATTGCACGCAAAATTTGTAATTATTCCAGCTTTTCTTTCAAATAATGTCCCGTATAGGATTGCGGGCATTGTACCAATTCTTCCGGTGTCCCGGCAAATACGACATTGCCTCCGTCTTTTCCTCCTTCCGGCCCTAAGTCCACAACGTAATCTGCACATTTGATCACATCCATGTTGTGTTCGATGATCAGCACCGAATGTCCCCTTTGGATCAGGGCGTCGAGCGATGACATCAGCTTATGAATATCGTGAAAATGTAACCCGGTGGTTGGCTCGTCGAAAACGAACAGGGTGGGCTCGGCATTTTCTCTGCTTAGATGATAGGCTAACTTCACCCGTTGGCTTTCCCCGCCACTTAAAGTGCTGGAGGACTGACCGAGTTTTACGTATCCTAAGCCTACATCGACTAATTTTTGTAGTTTTTCGACAATACTGCGTTCACTATGGCCATTTCCGGTAGAGAAAAATTCGAGTGCCTGATTCACGGTCATTTCCAAGATGTCGTAAATGTTTTTGTCCTTATATTTAATTTCCAGCACATCCTCTTTAAAGCGTTTTCCTTTGCAGTGTTCACATTCCAGAAAAACATCCGCCATAAATTGCATCTCTACTTTAATGATACCTTCTCCCTGGCATTCTTCGCAACGTCCGCCGGGAACGTTGAATGAAAAATGAGAGGGTTTAAATCCCTGTATCTTAGAGGCTTGTGTGTCTGCAAATATTTTTCGAATATCATCCCATGCTTTTATATAGGTCACGGGATTGGAACGGGTGGACTTACCGATCGGATTCTGATCGATAAATTCAACTCCGCAGATAGCACGCAGGTCACCTGAAAGTTTGTCAAAGCTGCCGCTGCGATCCGTGTTATCTCCGAACTGCTTTTTCAGGGCAGGGACTAAAATGGTTTTGATCAGGGTACTTTTCCCGGAACCACTGACTCCTGTGATTGCCGTCATAACTCCCAGCGGGAAGTCCACCGTAATGTTTTTCAGGTTGTTCTCAGTTGCTCCGCTAATACTTATCTTTTTGTTCCATCGTCTTCTACGTTTTGGAACTTCAATCTTTCGTTTACCAAATATATAATCAGCGGTAAGTGTTCCGGCAGTCTTTAGTTGTTCCATATTGCCCTGAAAAACGACTTCACCTCCCAAACGTCCTGCCTGTGGGCCAATGTCGATCACTTCATCGGCAGCCCGGATAATATCTTCATCGTGTTCCACTACGATCACCGTATTTCCAAGATCACGTAATTTTTTCAACACACGGATCAATTGTTCGGTATCCCTGGAATGTAGGCCGATGCTCGGCTCGTCCAAAATATAAAGGGAACCCACCAGAGCAGACCCTAATGAAGTGGCCAGATTTATTCGCTGTGATTCTCCACCGGAAAGCGATGAAGAAAGACGATTCAGGGTGAGATACCCCAAACCGACTTCCATGAGAAATTCAAGTCGATTTTTAATGTCCGGTAAAATACGTTCCGCTACTTTACTTTGATAGGGAGTCAGCTCAAGGTGTTCGAAAAAATCCTGCAATTCACTGATTGGCATTTCTACCAATTCAGGAACGGATTTTCCTCCGATTTTCACATTATTGGCCTCTGGTTTTAATCGTGTACCTCCACAGGCGGGGCATCTGGTTTTACCTGTATACCGGGCAATCATCACCCGGTTTTGTATCTTGTATTTTTGCGACTCCAGATAGGCGAAAAAGTCATTGATTCCGTGGAAATGTGCGCAACCGTTCCACAAAAGCTTTTTTTCTGCATCTGAAAGTTCATAATAAGGTTTGTGCACCGGAAAGTTTACTTTGTGTGCGTTCTGCACCAAATGGTTTTTCCATTCGCTCATTTTTTCTCCCCGCCAGCACATGATTGCTTCTTCATATACACTCAACGATTTATTGGGAACGACTAAATCTTCATCGATTCCGAGGATTTTTCCATAACCTTCACATTGAGGGCAGGCGCCAATGGGGGAGTTAAAGCTGAATGTATTGACCGTAGGCACCTCGAAAGTTATACCGTCGGCTTCAAACCGATTGGAAAATGTATGCAGCTTACCGTCGAGTTCTATAAAACATTCCCCGTTTCCTTCATACAGGGCTGTTTCTACCGATTCCGAAATACGGGATACCGTATCCCGTTCCTCATTAATGGAAATACGGTCGATAACCAAATATATATCTGTTCCGTCAGCTATTTTTTGTTGCTGGCTGACAACATCGTCTATCCTTAAAAAATCATTTCCGGCTTTGATACGGGTAAATCCCTGACTTAATAGAAGTTTCAGGCTTTCCGGTTCATTCAGTTTGTCGGGACGAGCCAGGATAATCACTGTTTTTCCCGTGTTGTTTTCTAAAATAAAGCGGGAAATGTCGTCTACATTGTCCCGTTTCACCTCACGTCCGGAAATGGGAGAAATGGTTTTCCCCGCCCGGGCATATAAGAGTTTGATATAATCGTATATTTCGGTAGAAGTACCTACCGTAGAACGCGGGTTCGACGTGTTTACTTTCTGTTCGATAGCAACGGCAGGAGGGATGCCCTTGATATAATCACATTCCGGTTTATTTAACCTTCCCAAAAACTGACGGGCATACGAAGACAGGCTTTCTACATATCTGCGTTGTCCTTCTGCATAAAGTGTATCGAATGCCAGCGATGATTTTCCACTACCCGAAACTCCGGTAATAACGATCAATTTATTCAATCCGATTTTAAGGTCGATATTTTTTAGATTGTGTACCCGAATTCCTTTCAATTCTATGTTCTGTTCGCTCATATTCCTCCGTTCAAATATTCGTACAAAGATAATGAGAATTCGCTAAATTTTGGTAGAATCCAACTGAATAAAGTATGGAAACAGAATGCCCTGAATCTGAAACAATGAATATGTGAAAAGAAAAAACAGAAGGATTATACCTTTGATTTTCATCAAAATAATTTTAATTTAACGCACAGAAAGAAGATATTATTGTTCTTTAAGTAAATCCAATTCTTTACGGGACAGACTTTTTGCCACAATATCATAAGAATTTCTTACGAGTTCCCGGATTTTATCGTCGGATACGTCCTGATTAAAATAGACACTAATCCAATATTTCTTATTCATGTGCCAGCCGGGTCTTATCCCCAGATAGGCTGCCTGTAACTCTTTTGAATCATCCGGACCGCACTTGATACAGCAAAAGTCGAACACCTCGATGTTCACGAAGCAAAACCATTTATCGGCTACATAAAAGCATAGCACATCGCGACTGTACTGATCGTGTACATGAGAAAAGGGCATCTTTTCACTCACCCCTCTGAATGACAAACAATATTCTCTGAATTCTTCGATATTCATATATTTCTCTTTATTTTTCTTTGGCAATAAAATGGTATGATTTTCAGAATGTCATACACTTCCCTGCCTGCGAAATTAGCTTTTATTGGAAATACCTGCAACAAAAGTATATTCAAAAATCCAATGGTAGTTATTCAATTAGGGGAATTGGAATGAAAAAATAAAAGCACCCTTGCGAGGGGTGCTTTTAGCGTTTGGAATATGTTTGGAAATACGTTTATAGTCCGTTTATGACTTTGTTTAATTATTCGGAAACGACCTCAAATTCAACATTTACTTTCACATCTCTGTGAAGTTTGATGATTGCCGAGTAGGTTCCCACTTCTTTGATTTCTTTCAGGATGATTTTCTTTCTATCTACATCGTAACCCTGAGTCTGTAATGCTTCAGAGATCATGATGTTGTTAATAGAACCGAAGATCTTACCCGTGCTGCTGGTTTTTGCACCGATAGTTAATTTCAGTGCTTCCAGTTTAGCAGCCAGTTCCTGTGCTTCAGCTTTCAGTTTAGCTTCTTTATGAGCTCTCTGTTTGGTGTTCTCTGCTACAACTTTCTTTGCTGATTCGGTAGCAAGGATTGCGTATCCCTGAGGTATCAGGTAGTTACGACCGTAACCCGGTTTCACATTGACAACGTCGTCCTTGTGGCCTAAATTTGCTATATCTGTCAATAATATAATCTGCATTTCTTGTGTCCTCCTTCGTTTAAATTATTTCATCAAATCGGTTAAGTAGGGCAACAAAGCAAGATGTCTTGCTCTCTTCACAGCAGTTGCTACTTTTCTCTGGTATTTTACAGAGGTTCCGGTGATTCTTCTGGGAAGAATTTTACCTTGTTCGTTCAGAAATTTTTTCAGGAATTCAGGATCTTTGTAATCGATGAATTTGATTTTTGCCTTTCTAAAACGACAATACTTTTTCTTTTTAACATCTACCGTTGGGGGGGTCAGATATCTGATTTCACTTTCATTTTGTGCCATGGCTTATTTCTCCTCTTTTTTAGCTGCGTTTTTACTTCTTCTTTTTAAAGCATACTCATAAGCATACTTGTCTAATCTGAATGTTAAGAAACGAATGACTCTTTCGTCACGTCTGTAAGCGGTTTCCAGTTTATCAACCAGTGCACCTTCTGCTTCAAACTGCAACAAATGATAGAATCCTGTTGTCTTTTTCTGGATCGGATAAGCCAGCTTGCGAAGTCCCCAAGCTTCCTCATGTTCAATCGAACCACCATTCTCGGTGATGGTGCTCTTGAATTTTTCTACCGCTTCCTTTATCTGTACATCAGATAAAACGGGAGTTGTAATGAAAACGGTCTCGTAATGATTCAACATAATTAATTGATTATTAGTATAAAAATAATTTATCGGCGGCAAAGGTAGCATTTTTGTGGGAAATCACCAAAAATCACTCAATAATTTATCCGTGTCCCTTCCAGCCTTGCCGGATGAGAAGTTGAAGGATTGCTTTGCCGGAAGTATAGAGCGGGAGAGATGTTTAAAAGCTGATGGCTGATTTTATTTTATTCTCCTGAGCTTCAGTGTATTCGTTGAAAAAACGGATAATTTCCGGGTAAAAGGCTTCCAGCGAGGGATATTTGTCGCGGTTACTTTGGTATTTACGAAATAACTGTACGAGTTCCGGCATCCATCGGAAATTTCTTTGTAACTGAATGGTCAATTCCTGGCGGATGCTTTCCTCACTATATTTTTTATCCAACATATAGCAGATAACGGCAGCCCTTACCAACGATTCATTGATAACGGTCTGCCAATTGCTGTAAGCCTGTCTGCTCATCGCCCATAAGGAAGATTGCAGCAGTATATCACCCGATTTTTCAAGTTGCCGTACATGTTCCGGATAGACAGTGTCGTCCAACAAATAGTTGATGAACGAATGGTTAAATTCATGGATCAGCGTAGGCAGGTAGGCTTCACTATATTGCGGTACTTCAGCCTTGTCTACATTGTATCCGACAATGGCAAAAATTTCTTTTTTCTGTCCTTTCAAATGTCTTTCAGTTCCGTAATTACCACCGCCATTTCCAAAACCGATGATAATGGAAAAACTTTCTTCAGGAGTTTTTCCATAAAATTCCGGATACCAGTGCTGGTCGAATTTCTTCATAACCTTGTCCTTATATGACAGAAGGCCTTTTTGGTATAGCTTGTGATGTTCCGTAAAGAACCGATGGAAATCGCTGTCCTGATAGAATTGAGACAGAAAGGTCAGGAAATTTTCCTGATCCACATTCGCCCAGCGTTTTTCCAAAGTGTCTTCTTCTTCGGGCAGCAACGTGAATTTATTGTTTTCAACCTTTAAATGGACAGCCATCGACATCACGGCATCGTATGAAATACCGTGATTTTTCCTAAGTTCTTTCATTTGCAGGACGGCAGGATGCCCTGTGTGTTTCTCAAAGTGAGAATTTATATCCAGAATATATTGTCCGGCCAAATTCATGTTATACTCCGGAAAACCCGCCAAACGGGAGAGAATACTCATTAATTCGACGTTTTCATTGACCTGGGGCTCAATGGTCTGTGCTTTCGTGCAACTGCATAACAGGCACCAAATAATGATCGTAAACAGATTTCTTTTCATGTATATACGTATTATAGAGGAAGTCCCGGTATTCCGGACGATGTCTTATATATATAATTAATATATTTTCCTCTTGTTAAGTGCCTGGTGGTATTCTGCCGCATATTGATTATGCTGGCGTAGGGTACGGGAAAAATGGTGCGTACCGGAAAAATCGCTTTTAGCGCAGAAAAACATATAATCGTGATGCTGGTAGTCGAGAACGGCATCGATCACCTGTATCGAGGGCATGCGTACGGGACCCGGAGGTAAACCTGCATATTTATAGGTGTTATAGGGAGATTCGGTTTCCATATGCTTATCCAGCACCCGTTTTAAAGAAAAATCACCTAAAGCGAACTTTAAGGTAGGGCAGGCATCCAGCTTCCAGCCTTTTTTTAAACGGTTGATATACACCCCTGCAATCACCGGATATTCCTGTGTTTGATTCGTTTCCTCTTCCACAATAGAGGCAATGATCGTAACATCCATAGGAGAGAGGCCGGCTTTTTGGGCTTTTGCCATCCGGGTTTCATTCCAGAATTTTTTATATTCCCGATTCATTCGTTTCACAAAATCTTCTGCCTGGATATTCCAGAAAATCTGGTAGGTATTGGGAATGAACATCCCTATAAAATTCTGAGGTGTAAATCCGTATTGCCGGCTCAGGTCTGCATCGTTCAAAAGATTTAAAAAGTATACAGAGTCGATATTCAATTGCCGCCCGACAACCCCTGCAAATTCTTTCGGAGTACGTATGTTGTTGAACGTGAAATGTACGGGGGACTGGTTGCCGGAACGTAAAAAGTTCACCAGCTCATTGTTGTTCCAGCCATTTTTAATCTGGTATCTGCCTGGCTTTATCGCGTGCTGGTAATCTTTAAGTGTAGCAACCCGGCGAAGAGTATTCTCATTTTTAATATAGCCCTTGCTTTGCAGGGTAATCAGCACGGTTTCGAATGAATCTCCGGGACGAATGAATATGATCCCGTCATCTTTTACGGTCGTGTTGGGGGATAATACAAAATAGTATCCGACTCCTGCAATGATCAGTGCTAAAAATAACAGCACTCCGAAAATAACGGCGATGATTTTTTTCATTTTGGCTTTTGTCTGTTTTCAGGCTAAACCTATCAGTTTTCTTCCCGGAAATACAAAATATAATAATTCATATCCCGATCCGGATCATACCCTTTTTTAATGTATTTTTTCTGACCGTGAATATACACATGAAAATTCTTATCCAATTTCAAAACATGCTTAAAGTATTTCTTTTCATCTTTTACTGCAAAATCCGACACGGGAAACTGGTCGTCCAGTGACACATTATTTTCCGCTTCATACTGATTTTTAAAACTTTCAAAAGCGTTGATAACCTCCGGTTCTTGCACGACTTCCGATTTAAAGCGGTCTTCTGAAAAGACTTCGGCGTCTTTAAAGAAATTAAGCGAACGGTTCAGCATATCGATCTGGTCGGCACGGGGCACATCGTTTTCCTGATTGTAAATATCTTTTACAAAGTTTTTACACAGGTTCAAATAATTAGAAGTCTGAAAATAACTGTCTTCTCCCGGTTCCAGTCCCAAGAAATCCGTTGTCCAGTAGATTGCTTCCTTGACATTCGTTTTATCCAGAATACAGACTTTATAGCCGTTTTCACGATTGATATTGAAGATAATGCAGGCTTTATCCAGCTTCTTGATATTGATACCCGATTCACTGGACAACTGATAGGTATTTTGATTCATGACAATCTTCAAAAAGGTATCTTTGGTTTCCGATTTGAAGATACCGATCGCGTCACAGACACCTTCTTCTATATTGCAATTCCTGAAATGTACAATATACAATTCCCCGGATTTGATGTTGGGATTATTGGATTGCTCAAACAGTTGCTCGGCAATGGCCACCGATTGCGGATAAAATTCCGACTCTTCATCAAAAACGGCCGACACGGAAGCATATACCGGATTGTTCATCAGTTCTTCCTCATAAGGCATGAAATGATAATAGGCATCTTTCTTAAATGCCGAAAGGAAATAACTTTTCAACAAATTGAGCACATCCGCATCGTCGGGTAAAAAGCAACCGTCGGAAAGAGTGAGTGAACCACCTTCGAATTTGTTGCCGATATTATGAATGACAATGTTGCTGATCTCGCAATTCTCAAAATTTATCATATCAATCAGAATCTAAAGTTTACGCCTAAATTAAGATTTTCCTTAAACTGCACCTTGTCCGACGAATTTTGGTCGTAATACAACTCCGTGTAAATAGAAGTTCTCAGGAAATAATTAATTCTAAAACTTAAAGTCATTTTCCAGTTAATAGTCAAAGGTAGTATTTTTTCGTCATTCTTTTTCCTATCTTTTTCGTCATAGCTATAAAACATATTTAACTGATTGTCTATATCCATGATTTTAAGAATATTAGTAACCTTGCTTTTTACGTCCATTTTGGCACCCGCGCTTCGCGACGAGCGTTTCCCTGCTTCTATACCATACCGTTTCGCACTGATGTTTGCCGTATCCCGAACAAAATTCCATTTGCCGGAAATAGGGGAGATGAATAAAGAGAAATTATCTTTGGGTTTGTAGTCGAGACCTAAAGAAAGCGTAAAATATCCGGGACTCATGAAATTAGCAACCAGATTACGTTCTTTGTCTTTGGGATACTCATAAGAATTAAACAATTGGGTCAGCACATTGAATTGAGCTGTATAATACCAGTGCAGGAATGCTTTTTGTCCCAATTTAGAGTTTAGTTCGAAGCGGTCTTCATTTTTACGAATATCTTCATCACCGTTTTTCATAAAGCCGAACCGATAGTGCATCCAGTTTTCCCAACTGGTTTTATTTTTGTTATAATTCCAGTAATACCTGATATTGCTTAACAAAGAAAGTGAGTTTTCTCCGCCCCGGGCCCAGTTTACTAAAGCACCCTGGCTCATATTCAATTCTACTTCCGAATAATAAGTCCAATAGCGGCGGCGTAGTTTTCCTAAAGTCACATCGTTCAGGTTGAGGGTAAAAGGTTTCACTTCCAATAACCCTGCATTCTCCATTCCTTTTGATTCCACATAAGCAGCCTTGTAAACATCTTCATCAACAAAAATCCGCATCCGGTTTCCGCCCGGAAATACCTGAATCCAGGTTCCTATCGTATCTCCGCTTTTATTGGCTGCCCAAAAACGATGATAGTTCATACGCCCGTTATTGATCCAGAATTGTTTTTTATCGTCGCGCATACTGGAAATTTCAAGGAGCACCGAATCCCGGCTGGCCTTTTTTAACCAGTTATAATTGGAATCCTGCCGGATATAAGAGAGCAGCACCTGCAAATCGGTATTCTCGAATTCATCTTCCAGATCGTACGACCTGTATGCGGGTAAATATTCGCCGTTTACAAAATCGAGACTATCGGTCGTAACTTTTTCCTGCAATGTTTGAAGTGCTTTTTCCCGTTGGGGCATTCCCTGTGAGTAATCTCTCAGGTATTCGATCATCCGTTTCACCCTGGCATTTTCCGCATAACGCAGCAAAGTATTCACAGCATTATTGATTTCAGCGTCTCTAAAATCTTCTTTTTTCAAATTTTGTACGGTATACCGTACACCGGGATTGTCTATCGCAGCACTGTTCGGCAATCTCAAATTTTGAGGTATAACAATAGTCAGATAATCGAATCCTTGCGGATTCGGCACAGAAACAGCTTCAAAGCGGGCAGGGAAGGTTTGAATTGTCAGGGAATCCACCCGTTGGGCGAGAACAGATTCCGGCAAGAATCCCAGGGCAATAAAAAGCAGGAGCAAATGTTTCATAGCTTTATTTGAAAGGAGAGTTCGGCTCCTTCGCCATATGTGAATAACTCAATTTATCGATTAGTTTCGGACACCATTTGCTTAGGAATACAGCCAGTTTTCCTTCGGTAAAGGTCATGATGATCTCTCTTTTCCGTTTTCTTATTCCTTTGACAATGATTTTTGCACATTCTTCGGCTGTCATCATATTTTTTTCGTCACGCGGACTTTCTCCCTGTTGATGGCCTCCGGCATCCAGGGCGGTTTTACGGATATTGGATGCTGTAAAACCGGGAGCCGCCCCCAATAAGTTTACACCTTTTT
>OBYR01000092.1_pt1 | contig 105207 bp, 80 predicted proteins | sample 1495491 | NCBI WGS metagenome assembly OBYR01 (sample SAMEA2580206, study PRJEB22360) | human gut metagenome | biome: human gut; feature: human-associated habitat; material: faeces | place: Denmark | collected 2008/2010 | reverse complement strand
AGACTATATCTGCCCGGGGCCACGGAAAAGCGGCGGCTAAAAATAGCCACAAGGCATAACGGCCGACACGACGGACAAATGGGGTTTCGCTCATAGTATTCATAGTATAATTATTATTTCACAGGTTACAGGCCCGAATTTTCGGGAATATCCTCCTAACTGCCTTTTACAAAGTTCGTACTATTGTAGCAACCACCATAGAGCCTAAAACGTTTTATTTTGGTTTGAATCCGATATTATATATTTTCAAAACCGTGTATTTATGTTATTTTTAGGTTTATATCAGAGGTTTCTTTCTTTTTTATCGAAAATAAAAACTACTTTTGCTTCCGGATAAAAACAAAATTTCCATGAAAGAAATTCAGGATTTAAACCTTGAGCAATACATCTCGATGACTTCCCCCGGCGATGGCTTCAAAAACGAGCTCATTATCCGGAAAATCGAATTTTCCTCTGCAAAAGAACAAATCGAACAATTCCCGGTGCGCCTGAATGCCTACTCTACGCTGGTGGTGCTGAAGGGGGAAATGGACATTGAAATGAACTGCCAGTCATACCACCTTCCGCCCGCATCGGTCATGGAAATGGGAATAGGCAACATCGTTGAGGAAATCCGCCTATCTCCCGATTTCGAAGGGTATCACATCCTGATAAACCACGACCTGCTGAAAGAGGTCATCAACCCGATTTCTTCTTTATTCCCCGGAAACACCATAAAACTGAAACATCTTTATCCCACCCGCGTTTTAGAAAGCCAGGAGTTGCAGGATTTGCTCGACATCATCCATCGGCTTGAAAAATACATTGCCGACAAAGCGCATTTCTACCACGAACAGAGGATAAAAAACGAACTGGGAATATGGATTATGGAATTGAATTACAGTTTATGGAAAAGGCATGGAGGCGAAGGGGAAAACGTCCCCGGCTACCACACCCTGAAAGAACGCTTCCGGCATTTACTCCACCAACATTGCAAAGAGCAGCACGAAGTTTCATTCTACGCAGCCCAATTGTGTGTAACTCCGGATTACCTGTCGAAAGTGATGCGGGATTTCAGCGGACGGTCGGCAGCGAAATGGATTAACCACGCTCTGGTGACAGAAGCCAAAATATTGCTCCGGAAACCGGACATGACCTTACTGAAAATCACGGAAATACTGCACTTCTCCGATCAATCGGCTTTCGGAAAATTCTTTAAGAAACACACGGGATTATCCCCCGTCAATTATAGAAAAGGAAAGAAAAAACAATATTAATTTAATACATCTATTTTATGCCACTATTCTTTATTGTCCTCATCGTTGCGTACCTCGGAGGGAACACCTACATATTTTACAGGGGTGCACAAGCCTTATCCGGTTTTCCACTGGGAATTAAAATAACGCTGACCGTCCTTTTCTGGCTCGGAGCCCTGTCCTTCTTCGGCAGCATGCTGAGCCGCAATGTAAAAATGCCGCTCTACCTTTCCCACACCATGTATCATATCGGAACAAGCTGGCTGATATTCACCCTATACATGGTATTGTTCCTGCTGTTTTTCGATATAATGAAATTGTTCCGGTTTTCATTCCACTACGGTTTTCTGCTCTCTTTGCTTTTCACCTTCGTCCTGCTGGGATACGGTTACTACAATTACCGCCATCCCAAAACCCACATCATCGACCTTGCCCTCCACAAACCGATAACCGATCTCCGGCAACCGGTTAAAATCGTTGCCGTGAGCGACATTCATCTGGGCAACGGAACCGGAAAAGCGGCCCTAAAACAATATGTGAAGATGATCAACGAACAAAAGCCCGACCTGGTGTTGATCGGGGGCGACCTGATCGACAACAGCGTTGTCCCTCTTTATGCGGAGAATATGGCAGAGGAACTTTCGGAATTAAAAGCACCGCTGGGCATCTACATGGTTCCCGGAAATCACGAATACATTAGCGGTATCGATGAAAGCATCCGGTTTATCCAAAACACCCCTATACAGCTCCTACGCGATTCGGTAATTACGCTTCCCGGCGGCATACAACTGATAGGACGGGACGACCGAAGCAACCGTTCCCGGCTTTCCTTGCAGGAATTGGCAGCGCAGGCAGATAAAGAAAAACCTGTTATCCTGCTGGATCACCAGCCTTACGGATTGGAGGAAAGTGAAAAAGCGGGGATCGACCTGCAATTCAGCGGGCACACCCACCGCGGACAGGTGTGGCCGATGAGCCTGGTTACAGACTGCCTTTTCGAGCAGAGCCACGGCTACCGCCAATGGGGCAACAGCCATGTCTATGTTTCCAGCGGCCTATCTCTTTGGGGACCTCCTTTCAGGATAGGTACGGAAAGCGAAATGATTGTATTCCGGCTGTCAGCCGCGAAGTGAAAACACCCGCTATCCCGCTCCGCCTTCTTTCGTCCTCTTATACATCGGAATATGACGGTCGCGGGGAGTAAAACGCATTCGCCCTGCCTGCATGAATCTCTCCAGGAAACAACGCAGACAGGACGAACAATATATAAAGGGGGTTATAGTCTTACTACCTCTATTTCTCTACGCAACGCACAAAACAGGCATCACTATTGTCACCACTGAAAACATTAGAGCTACTAATGTAATTAAAATCGAAAGTAAAATAGTTAATATCCCAGCCAACAGCATCTTCATCCCCATTTCTAACATTAACCTCCTTGCGCTGCAACCAGTAAATAGCTCCCGGACGCATATAAAGGTCATAAAATAAAGGCCGATAGCCGAGCCAGGGATCTTGAAACGGAGCACTTTTATCCAAGGGCCGATTTCTCCCGCCGTACCTTAATACCGCAGTTCCTTTACCACCGGCGCCATCATCATGTCTCCGGTGCCCGTACCCCGAAGCACCGATCGGAAAAAATAAATTATCACCGCTATTTTTATTATAGACAAAAATCCCCCGCATTCCATATCCCCCGCCGTTCGCCCGGTGCTTATCATAACGATGACCGTACACTTCCTCCAACGAGGAAAGTGTCTCCGTAGCGTCATTACCATACATCACACCATACCCATTCTCGACAGCCTTACTTTCCCAAAGTTCGTTATAATCTTCATAAGAAGCAACGGAAACCGTTTTTCCGGGAATGACCGGATCAATATTCGGAGCGGTAAACACTTTGGACCGATCATAAGACGTGATTTGCCCCCATAATTTTCTATCGCTGCTCCCCGCGATAAGAAACGGAGTATTGGCATGGTTCCTAAAACTCTCCGCACTCACATCGATCCACGGTATTTTATCATTTTCATTATTGGTGGCATCTATCGGCTGATCCCAATTACAAAATTTAAACAGCGAACCTTCTTCCAAAGGACATCCCGCTTCGGCATTCCGGGTACACATATTATAGGAATGCCACAAAGTGCCCTTACCCACCAAATCGATGGGAGCACCTCCCTGACGGACAAATATGAGATGAAAGCAACTATAATCATGATATTCTACCCGGATAATAGCACAACGGTTTTCCTTTTCACCACATGTTCCATTAAAATGAATCGTAAAATCGACCGGAGTACCCGTACTCCCCATCACCGTATCGTTTTGTCCTTCAAGCCTGATCAGGTTTGTCTGATCCACCACCGGATATGCCCTCCATTTTCCTTCGGAAGTAAATTCTTCGAACGATTCGCTCGCTTCCCTGGGCAATCGCTTCAAAGTAACGTGAAAAGCCGCATCGTTATCATGCTTTCGCCAGATGCCTTTGGGGTTAACCACCCGCCGTACCTGCATAATCCTGGCAAATTTTATCATCGTTTTCCCGTTCGCTAATTTTCCGGTGAAACGGACAACTGCTTTGCGCTGATAAGCGACATAAGGATTATTACCCGTATAAGCCGACTTTATAAGTAACTGTTTGGCACGGGTGTACATGGGGATAGAAAAAAACAATTTGCCATCCTCGTCCTTAGAAACATAATATTTCCCGTCTCCTTCGTCGGAATCATACTCGCCGGGCTCCGTACTTACCTCGTATTCTCTTTTTCCGCGTTTCGTATTGTTCCAATACTCCATATTCAGCCTATTCAGGCTGGTAATCTCATTATCCCCCGGCATAGTTACCACCGTAGTCTGCGTTCTTCGCAAAGACAAAAAACCGTTCCAGGGATTCAAGTTCGCCGACTTCGTTACATTCGGATCCAAATTTTTAGCATAATCAAGATAAAAAGCTTCGAAAGGAGCCCATGAATTGGTATCGATTTCAGCCGTCAAACTTTCTAAAACACTTCCCCCTTCATTGATTTTCACAGGAAGCATCATCTTATGATTGTATAAATAAGAAATGTAATAAGGTTCGGGAACCTGAATACTTGGATCATCTTCTTCGTAATCGATATGCCAATCCACATCGTTGGCAAAATTTTTAAACCTTAACGTCAGCTTATAATGATGATTGCGCTCCGCATCGTAATTCGTCGTAACATTTTTTCCGAGCATAAAGCGGTATTTAATATCTCCGTTACTAACCCGGCCTTCATGGATAGAACGATAATAAGCTTCCACCTCGATATAAGTGCCATAAGGCATATCATCTTTGTCGGCATATAGCAACGAACCGCTATCTCCCTCCTTAAACATTTGCTTTTTATCTTTTCCTGTTCCCTGCATATTTTCGTAAAAGAAAAGCGCGCGTTCGGTTTCGGTATGAAATGCCTTTCCATATTCACTGTCATGCGGAAAATAAGGCCGACCTTTCGTGACACGTGCCACATAATATTCGTCGAAAGGAGCACTGACCATTTCTTTGGCATCGGCATCGTATTGCAAATCATACCTGATGGTGTCCCCCAATTCGATCAGAGAATCCCTCGATTGCCTGACCGCGTTTTTATTTCCTAAACGGCAATAACGAGGAATATCTTTAATCCGGGCGGATTTGATATAAACGAACACCCCTTCTTTCAACTGCGAACCGTCGTAAGCCAATGTCACTTTCGAGGCCACCCGCCGGATTCCCGCACGTAACTCCATGTTCTTGCGGTTAAGCGTCAATACATAGTCTTCGTCATCGTTACAATACACATTCTTCTCGGTGAAATGCCCAAGCATCTGATTGTTTTTTTTCACATCGCTCTGCCACGTAAGGAGAATGCTCTTCAATCCCGTCATTGTCCTTATCTCGTCGGTATAATCGGTCAGATCGCCCATATTGGCAACAGCGTACATACGATAACGTCCGTATGGAATCTTTAGACTAAACCGGGCATAAGGCGTTTTGGATTCTGCTATCCTGTCCTGTCCTTCTTCATCTTTCCGTTCCATTTCACCCTCCGTATAACCCGGCACCTGCTCGGTAGCACTCTTTTTGATCGGATACTTATTTATCAGTTTCCCATCCATATCGTACACCAACACGCAAAGGCTCTCGATGTTTCTAATCGCATCTCCCGCTACGGCACGGGTAGCCAGGGCCGGTGTAAGCGGATTGAATTCCACGGTGGCATTCACAATCGCTTCGCCTTCCGGCAAATCGTCAAAACGGCATATTTCGTCATTCACACAGGCTGTTACTCCCAGCAACAGCACACAAACCAAACCATATAAAAAACTGCGTTTCATTAAATACTTTTATTACAATCCGAAGTCCGGGTCAAGAGGAACACCAATATAGGGATGAACGTGTACTTCGCACCTTATTTCTAAGTTTGCCTGAATCGTAGCGTGAACTACCACATGCGTGTTGCGCCGTAAGTATTCCGGCAGATCGGGAAAATATTCAAAAGTCGTTTTCCACGAATCTGATCCGAATTCGTCGCATTTCAGTTCAAGTGCCATTTTATAATTCAACATCTCCGTATCCGGAGTTTTATCTTCATATTTCCCCTCCAGCAGATAGATCGGTTTTTCACCTGCCTGCTCCGATAAATTGATTTCTTCCGCATGCGCCGATACCTGAACAGGGGAAAGGAAAGTGTGGGAGAAAGAATAATAGTTGTCGCTGCCGTTCACAGAAGGCACAAAATATTCATTTTCAAATTCCCTCGGCAGGAAATATGCACAGCGTGCCATTTTTTCCATTTCCAGACCGACAACTTGCAAGTCCTTATCGCTTTCATTGGTCACATAGTAAGTGAACTTAACAGCACAGCGTCTGATTGTCAGAGGCTCCTGTACCGTAACTTCATGCTCTTCACCGTCTCCGGAGAAAAACGGCACGTCCACCTGGTGCATGTCACTCATTGGCAACGGTCCGGGCAACTGCTCGGTTTTACCGTTCAACTGAACGGTAATATCGGAAATGTCATTTATCGGAAACAAATCTCCCGCCCTGATTCTCGAGAAATCGTAAGGAACTACGGATTCTACTGTTCCGTTTTCTTCCGTTTTTTGGGTATGTTCGTTAGCAATCAGGAAAATTCTTTTGCTCTCTCCGCTGAGAACATCTGGAAATTCACAAACCCGTTCGGTGACAGGGGCGGTTTCCAGATCGATATATGCCGTCTTTTCGACAATACCGCTCGGACGTATAATCATGATGCGCAAATTATGCATCTTTTCGTCGTCATTTTCTGCTTCGGAATAATCCGCTCGTGTTTTCGGCCACACACCGGACACCCCCACGTTGATTTTCAAGGTCATCAACGCCGGCAATTCCTCTGTATATTCCCCCTTACTGCAACTTGTCAGCCCCAGAGATACAGCAAACAGGAGTACGATAAATACCGATCTACTCATTTTACAAAGCTGTTTCGTTAAGCCTTACAGTCCAATCGTTGATTTTAATATAAGTTTGTACCCATCTTTTCTCACTATCCAGCAAAAAAAGCATAGACCATTCGCTTTGACGATCGAGAAATTCCTGCATTTCCATCTTTGCATAAAGGTCGCTTCTATACAACATCAAATAGTTCAACAAAGGAATATCTATTACATTTTCTCCGGTTTCCTTACTCCTGATTAACAAAACAGGCGAATTTTTCGTCATCAGCCGCGATACGGACAATTCCGCATAAGCACCAACCACCTCCCTGCCGGCATTGTCCATACCGATAAACGTATTCCCCTGTGCCCACGGCACATAAGTCACCTTTCCGTTTGCTATCAAATCGTTGTTCTCGCCGAAAAGCGTATTATCGTCTGTTATCGAAAACGTGAAATCCTCCCCATAAACCGGTTGTTCGCTATTCACATCCTGCAATACGATACGGATATTGTTCGTATTCTTCATCATCTTCACCGTTCCCTCCCGGTATAGGTCGGCCGTTTCCAATTGCAAATGCCCCCAATAGAAACCATGCAAATTTCGCCTGCACGAATCTTCCGAACTCAGGCAATCCGCATCCATACCTGCCCGCAGGTCTTCGAAACGGGAAGATACCGCAGGTTCCTGCATCAGCGAAAATGAACTCTCGTCACAAGCCAAACCGCCGTATGCCACAAAATGATAACTCCCTTCGGGCAGCTCCAGTTGCATCCGCCACCCTTCATCTTTCAACAAGGAATCGGCTGTCACCACATGTGTAGCAACATAATAATCCTCACTATCATACACATAAAGCGTCAGGCAATCAACCTTTTGGGGAAACGCATTGGCATAGGCCATATTGTAATCATACACAAAACGCAGGGAAACCCCGTGCGGGCATGCCTCCAAATCATCGTAAATCTTCTCACACGAAGATAGGGAGACGAGCATCAGAAAGGCACAAACCATTCCCGACCAACGCAACATCATATCTCGTTTCATCCCTCGCATGATCGCTTAAAATACAATATTGTTCACCCGTACAGTCCAGGGTAAAACCTTCACATCTACGGTAAAATATAACTTACCCACTTCATCAGGCGTCTCCGGAGTAGGTTCGTCCGGATCGTTACCCGAAATACGCGGATGGCCTAAACTATGGATTTCCGTCACCGACAATTTATACACATTGTTACGCACCACGGCAAATTCCATCGGTCCCATCATGCCATTCCTGCCGTTATTGTTATGACGATTCCAATAATAGTAATAAAAATAATAACCGGGTCCGTAAGTTTCCTCCCTTTGTTGATCCGGGGCGTAATCCTGTGTATCGTTACTTGCCTGATACAAAGTGAACCCCATTGCCGTGGCCGCTTTACGGAAGTTACCCAACGCCACCTCTATGGCTTCGCGAGAAGAATTATCGTCGTTGGCAACCGTAACCAGTTCCTGATACAACTCATCGGCAGATTTGCCTCCGTCTACTTTATCGTATACAGCAGCATATATTGCAGAACCGGGCCTTTCGTCGGCATACGTTTTGATTTGATTGTTCCATCCGACGAACAAATTACCCATAAACTGATAAAGAATCGGGTAATCGACTCCATCGACAGAATAAACATAGACTTTCCCTTTTAAATGATCGGGCACCCGATATTTTCCATTCACAGCCGTACGAAGGGTTTCATTCACAGATTCATCGTTTTCATCGATCAGTAATTTTCCTTTAAACACCACTCCCGTGGAAACGGCATTCGATTGATATGCATCGTGTGAAACCGTATTTTCGGTGACATACCGCCAAATATGATACCCGGCTTTATCGGTTCCCGCAGCTTCTCCGCTCCAGTTGTTACCGTCCCCCAGCACATCGCCGTCATTGCCGAGCACGGCATTGATGTTCCAGTTATTCCAATAATAACGGCTTTTCTCATCTATCGTACCGTTCCCGTTAAACAATTGAAAATTAAAATATTTATCTAATTCCAAGTCGGCCGGAGTCAGGTCTTTTATATCCCCGTGTTTATGATCTTTCTCCGCATCCACGTCCACCACATGGTTATTACGTTTCTCTACACCGCAAATCACGGGATTCTGGTGACCGTCGGCATGATCGGAAACACGTCTCAAATAATAAAAATTCTTACTCATATTCACCAAAGACATCCGCACCAATTGCACCTGAAGGGCTCCGCCTTTCTGCCCGGTCACTTTATCTATAATATAAGTATTGGCAAGGGTATTGGCAGGACTGCCGTCTTTAAAGTCAAAACGCGCCACGGAACGTTCTACCGGAACCACTTTCGTAAATTCGAAAGGAGAATTTACTTCAGCGTATTTCACCAGCCAGTCGTCGAAAGTACGCGGAATTTCAACCTCGGTAAGTTCCGCATTCGACATCAGGAAACTCCCTTTCGCCCAGATAGACCGATTGCTGCCGTCCGTCGCTCCGATAACATCATCGCCCGGCTCATAATTTTTTCCTATCACCTGGCAATACGCATCCACCCATGCTTTCGGATCACTTTCATCCCGTTTGTCGAAAACATTCAACAAATCTTTCGGCGGATTACAATAAGCAAACACATAAATATTTTCAGCTCCCTGCGGAAGAGCAGCAGACCGGTTATTTCCTGTCTTTGCATCATAATAATTAGCAAGCGCCGTCTGAGTAATCGTCGCCGTGGCAGATACCAACCCGTCATTCTTCACAGACAAACTACCGGCCAGGCCATGTGCAATGTAAGTATAATCTTTCTCCGCCAGTACCAACAAAAGAGTGCTCACTTCATTTTCATAATCCTGCCCCGTTTCCGTTCCGCTTTCTGTTCCACCATTCTCTCCGGTCACACTGCGGGTTCCCGGAACTACCGGAAGCTGCAATTTAACATTCATATAAACAACATTCCCGTCGTCTATCGGTTCACGTTCCCGATCTAAACTTTCGGAATGTTTACTACATCCTGCTATCGCTGCAATAGACAACATGCTTATTAAGAAATTACTCCAAAGTTTCATCGTATTCAGTTTTTCAACTACATATTATTATTTTATTTCCTCCAATTGTTTCAATGCCGCAGCAGCCTGGGAGATTCCTCCCCGCTGTGCCTCGGTAAATAGCTTTTTAGCCATATCGTAATCGTGGTTCAATGCCGCAAAAATGGCGCGTGCATATATTACCTCCACCCTCATGCCCGATTTGGCGAGATAACGCCCGGCATTCTTTAGGTCGCCCAACTCCATCGCCGTGTTGGCAGCATTGAGGTTGGCTGTTTCATCATCGGGAAACATACGCACCGCAATGGCAAACACCTCGTTATATTCATCGCTGCCCGGCTCACAATTCAGAGCCACGAGATACAACTCCTGTAAACTCAGCTTTTGCGGTTCCGTCGTCATCAACCGCCGGATTTCGGCAACATCCGTATAAACACGTACATGATACTGTACAGCATAATCCGAATGGCGCAATCCCGGATAAACTTTCCGGTAGAGATAGGCGTAGTCTGCCGGATAGCGTTTTTTCAGCTCAAATTCCTTGGCATCCGGTTCCATTCCGCTGCCGAGCAGCTCCAGAATACCCGTTTTGTTGGGCAGATCGGACGTTTCCACATAACGCGCCAACCCTTCCCAATCCTCCGGCTCATAAGCCGTAGTTATCAGGCTATCGGGGAAGTCATACAATTTACGTACATACTCCTTCAGAGCAGCGGTACGTCCTTTTGCCAAACGCGTATTGTTGGCATACGACCCCTCAGGCGAAGCGAAGCCCTTGATAAACACCGAAGTAATCCGCGTATCGGCATCATTGCGCACCACATCGATGGTATTCCGTATTTTTTGCAACTCCACATAATTATCGCGGTAATGTTCATCGATATACGTACGATTAACCGGAAAATCGATATAAGCCGATCCTTTCACCTCGCGTACCTTTACCGTCTCTGCCTGCGGCTCCAGATAGACGAAAGCGGGTTTAAACTCCTTCGGTTTGAAATCCAGCACCGTCAGCATCTCATCGTTCGACACCAGCACCTCGCACCGGCAACCACATTCGCCTTCGTCCATGCTCAAGGCGGCGGTAGCCATCCACCCTTCGAAAGGGACAACGGCACGGTAATTCACAACAGAATCCTTCTTCGTGCGCCGCACCAACAAATCGTCCGGCAGCGAATCGTTACGCTGATGATAAAAATAACGGTTACGCCCGGCAACAACCATTGCCGGTAAGCTTAGCGAATCCGTACCGTTACGCAACACAGGCGTCAGTATTATTTCGCGATTCGTCTTCAATTCCAAACCCGACACCCCCACATCCATCGAAACGAACAAATTACCCTCCGTACGGGCAATATCCAGATTACTCACCGTCACGCGCCCTTCCAACAACGTCTGGGCCTGCAATGCCGTCGCCATCATCCACGACAACAGGCATATCATATATATTCTCCTCATCATAACCATTTGTTAAAAAATATATACTAAATTCACAGCCGCTTTCGTCGGACCCACGTAATTATGTGCCTTATTTTTAGCTAATTTTTTACCGCAATTAGCACACGGATAAGAATCGTAGCGGGTATAAATCCAACCCACACCGATTTCACCTTCCACACTCCAGTGTTTTCCCAAAATCCAGGCATAACCGTATGCCACACCGGCACCTATCATCCATCCTTGATAACGCCTATACCCCACTTGAGAAAAATCACTCCCCAAAAAATGAATATTATTCTTCACTCCGCCGATATTAAACTGTCCGCCCAGAAGATGCGCCCCTAAAAAATGCCCTGCAAAACGGTCACAAAACCAATAACGCGCCTCCGGCTGCACAAGCCAATGTTTCCAGCGACGATCGTGTGAAAGCGTCCAGCCGTTGTAATTGGCCGACACATCCAGCGTCCAGCGGGAAGCCAGACCAAACTCGGCACCCGCATTAGCAGTCAATGCGGGAAAGTCATACAGTAAATTCGTCTTGACTGCTATCTTTTGGCACTTTCCCTCCGTATTAAAAAAAAATACCAAAAACAAGACACTGAAAAATTTAAAAATCCCCTTATTCATATCTGAAATTCATTGATTATACACCGCGTGATTCCCTTATAGCTCTACTCCGCCTATATATAACACAATAAATACATTCCTCTCTCTTTATAAGAGAGGATGCCTCCATATAATCCAATGAAAATCAATTATATAAATCAAGACTAATTAAATTTCACAAAACAAATTAATCTTTTTGAAGTTTTTTTCGTTTTTTAAAAAATATATTGCGTTTAATTCCAATATTTTGTATATATTTGTAGCGCATATAATATCTCTTATAAAGAGAGAAAAATTTCACTAAACAATATCTTTCCTACTTTATAAATCTTTTAAAATAAGTGAATTGGCTTTATCGATAACGGAACCTTCCAAAGAAGCCAGATAAATTTGCGTCGTCGCTTCGGAATCGTGCCCCATTCCTTCACTGATAACCGATATAGGTATATTCTTGCTTTTAGCGATACTGGCCCAGGAATGACGCGCCACATAAGTAGTCATCGGCATTGCCAGGCCGATTCGGTGTGCTACCCGTTTCAGATAAAAATTAATCATGTATAATTTGTTTTTATATTGTCGCCGGGCTTTCTCTATATCCCTAACCGTTATAATAGGCAACAGATACGGAGTATCACGCATGACCGGGCTACTGTATCTATCGACGATCTCCTGCATACACCTTTCCCATTTGATAGAAAGTTGCTGTCCCGTTTTCCGCCTGCGATAGATCAGGACGCCATTTTTAAGATCAGACTTCTTAAGATAAGCCATATCCACGAAAGACATGCCACGAGTATAAAAACTGAACATAAACATATCCCTTGCAAAAGCCATAGCCCAATGATGCGTCAAATCCAAATCTTTCATCTTTCGAATATAGGACATCGTCACAGCCCGCTTTACGGTCTTGTCGATACCGGTATAAACATGCCTGAATGGATTACGTTGTTCGGTTATTCCCTTCTCTACGGCCCGGTTATATACGGCCCGAAGGATACGCATATAAAAGGAAACCGTGTTCATGGCAATGCCTTTGGCTTTCAGATAAGCCTCGTATTCCATGATTAAATCGGAACTTATTTCATCCATCAAAATATCCTTATACTCCCGGAAACGCAAAAAACTGTTAAGCGTAGCCGTATAGTTTTCTGCCGTTCTTTTCTTACTGAGCCGTTTCAATTGCACGATAACGTCCTCCATAAAATGGAAAAGCGATTGCTCATTAACGGAGCACTGAAAGCGCATGATAATTTCATCTGCCGAAGATTTGCCGGGCGAATGCCCCGATAAGGAAACCACGATTTTCTCAAGCCGCCGGATCTCCCTGCTTATCTGCTCCTGCACAGCAAGAAGGTAAGCATAGCGTTCCGCCTGAGGTGTACGTATAATAATCGTTTCCTTATCTTTATCCCATTCGCTGGCAAATATCCGGTAGTCCGTCTTTAACTGACGTACAACACGGTTTAATATAATTTGATAATATAAAATACCTTCTTTTCCCTCAACTGTCGAAGGCCTGAATTTCACTTTAATAGATGCCATCACCTGAATTTTAAGTTAGCATTTCTTTTATATTCGCTTGTACGATACGGTCGGGAACGTATTTCAATGAGCTATTATAAGCGTTCCCACTTTTTATCTTCTCCAATACGGTTTCATTGCTGCTATAACAGCTACGTTATTCAACCGGAGAATATTTTCTCACTATAATAAATTTTCATCGAAATATGGATTTACACTTATGGGAAGGACATACCTCGTTTAGAAGATGTCACCCCATAATATCCATATTACGATTTTTCATCAATACCGTTCAAGGAATCAGCCACTTCCGGCCATTTTCTCTGTTGCATAGAGAGGGTGGTATTTACCACCTATTCATAAGGGAATAGTATATAAAGGATGGACTTTCAATCAAAATATACCTGCAAAGATAAAGAGTTATTCCAAAACGGCAACATGCCCCCCCATTTCAGCAAAGCGGCGGGCAAATTCGGCTTTCCGTTTTCGTCCGCCACAAGCGGCAAACCGCCCTTTTGAGGAAGGGACAAAATATAAATCCTGCTATTACGAAAATGAAACCGTACTTCAGTTGCTCTGCCAATTCAACACCCGGCTCCGCAACACCTCACACCGCAACAAAAAAATAGCCGGACAACTCCGGCTAAATACAAAAAGCGAAAAGCACGCCCGATAAATATTAATAGGTAATGACCACCCTCCCGTTCTCCGGCAAAGCGCGGTAGAGCACTTTGGCATCCTCTTTGGATATACCGATCCGTAGAGCAGGCATATAGGGCGGAACACGGAAAGCCAAAAGCGAACGGAGGTTTTGCCGCACCTCTTCCCAGCGGTCGGCCCATTCGAAAGCAAGAGCCGCCCTGCTATCCGATCCGCCCCGCTCCGTCTGATAAAAATAAAGGCGAAGTCCCCGGTCGGAATCGAGAATAAAAAACACGGGCTCACGGTTTGTCGTATCGGGTTTCAACGACGGAACAACATCGCTGCTATCTTTCGGAGCCTGCACCACATTCACAGGCTCTTTGGCAATCGTAGCTTTCAGCGTCCGGGTAACCACCGGCTCGGACAGCCATTCATACAAAGCCTCCTGGGAGGTACGCCGGAACAACGAAGGCAAACCCACCTTTTGCAGCGGAATGCTCCGCACAGCCACCCCTTTAATCATCAATTGCGCCACACGGTCGGGCAAATTCAGGAACAAACCGATGGAATCCGTCCGCGCCAGCTTCACCTGACTGCTTAACAATCCCTTTTCTTTCAATAACTCGTGGTAGCCGGGCACACGATACAGATTCACATCCTGCCCTTCCGTTTCCGCTTCTTCCACCGCATAGGTAGCATTGAATTGCTCCACATAACGATTCACCGCCTTCACCGTCCCGGTGATATACCAGGCGGACAAGATCAGGACAAGGATAACCGTCGCCGTGAATATTTTATGTTGTAGTATCCATTTCATCATAACTATTCCCTCCCACCTTTAATAAATATACACATACGAGCCGACAGCCAATGTCTGATACACCGCTTTCAGGTCGTCGTCCCCGAAACGCACACAGCCGTGAGTGACGGGCATCCCCAGCAAACGCTGGTAAAGCGTGCCGTGCAACAAATAACCGTCCGCCATACGCAAAGCGTAATCACCCAGCACCCCTTTTTCGTAACGGGCGGGATCGCCGTACTTGGGCACAGGTAACCCCTCCTCGATAAAAGCCCAGTCCGGCTTTGTCCATACCGGATTTTCGGTCTTCGACAACACCGTCATCCGGCCTTTGGGCGTTTTAAATATCCAGGTACGCTTTTTACTGACCAGTTTAGTATAACTCCCCGATGAACAAAACCCCTCACGCACCGCTTCCCCGTTTTTATCATACAAATAAAAACGGTTACGGGTGGTGTTAATCACGATGTAAGGCTTATGAGGCAAAAAGCCGTCGAGCCGTTTTTCCAGCACCGCCACATCTTGTTTCAGGCGGGAGAGTTTCGTTTTCACCGTCTTTTCATTCAACAAAGCGGAATCTACTTTCAGCCTGCTGGTTTGGCTAAGGCTCATTTCCTGACAGGCAGGCGCAAGGTAAAAAGGCAATACCGTAACCAGAAACACCACCGCTATCCCCACCGTCAATATCCCCCACAACCAGCGGAAACGTCCCCGCCTTCCCTGACTTATATTTTCTTCCGTATCCATCATCATTTATTCATTAAAAGCCCCGGCCTCCGAATACAGTGCCTCTCCGGCCTGCCGCCAGGGTTTCGAAGCCCCGATAATAAAAACCGGAGTATTCTTCCCGGTATATTTATACACCTCATCCATATCCCGGTTATCCAAAGCCACACAGCCATTCGTCCAATTCACCCCACGACCGCCGCCACCGTGAATTTCGATCAGACCACCGGGACGGGCTCCGGCGACAATCCGGCCGCTTTTCTTCAACCGGTCGAAATTAGCCCGGTCCGCAGCATTGGGATAATCCAGCAAAAGAGCCTTATAATATTTAGTCTGTCCGCCCGCCAGTTTCTTCACCACCTTATACTCCCCCTCCGGTGTGGCATCATCCCCTTCCTGCCGCTTATCGCCTATCCAATTACGCCCGAACTCTGCCGGAAAAGAAAATTTCCGGACTCCCTTATAATATAGGTGACAAAATGCCGGAATCTTTTCCACCACAATCACATAACCCCGCTCCCGCCGGGACAGCTCCACCGCAGCGGCAAGCTGTTTCTGCCAATCGGGCAATTGCCGGAAATAAGTATCGAGCAACTCCCGGGCATCGCCGTAAGCGGCCCGGATAGCCTGCGCCGCATCCTGACTTTTATCCCTGCCCCGGTTATAATCCCCCTTTTCAAAAGCGATCTCCGCTTCATTCAGGGACAACTTTCCCCGGGCATGAAGGCTTTTCACCGTTTTATCCAAAGGCAGGGTAGAAAAAAGGCGTTCAAATTCGTCCATTTCCTGCCGCAACCGGGCAATCCCGCTACTCAAATCCTGTTTCAGGTTTCGCTTCGCATCCCGGGCATGCTCTATGGCCAGCCGGGCGGAATTTTCCGAACGGGCGGCCAACACAGTCACCGGGGCAAAATCCCGGAGGACGATCCACCTTTCATTTTCGCGCTTCCACACCCGCATGGCCGAATCGTAAAGCATTTCCGCCTCGCCGAACAACTTCCGGCTGTATATCTCCGCATCCGCTTCCCTCGCTTCCGCCAGCACCACCCGGGCATTCTCCAGCGGTTGAACAGGCGGCTTATCCGCCGTCAGCACAAATACCCCGCAAACAATCACTCCTCCCAACAACAGCAGCAGCCAAAGCCAACGATAGGACTTCTTTTTTCGTTTGACACTTCGTTTTATCATATTCCCAATAACTTACCGGAAAACACCGGACACCATCCGCCCTAAAAATAAAAAAAATTCTTTCCCGTCCGGTTTCACACGCTCTCCCTATACTCCCCTCCCTACTGTCTTTTCCTACCCGGTATTTTTCTTCTCTCCAATGCTATTTACCAAAAAACGGGTGTCCCGTAAGACACCCGCTTCTTTGTATCCATGCCAAAAAAACTTATTTCTTTGCTTTTTTAGCAATAGCTTCTGACAATTCTGCGTTCAGATCTGCAACTGATTTCTGAGAAGCATTCAGCTTGTCGAGCACCTGAATATAGTTTACATCACCTGTCAGGGAAGTTTCCACTTCACCAACTGTGGTAGCCACTACATTCAACTCATTGCTGATTTGTTCCAGAGCTTCTTTGCCTTCTTTTCCTTTCGGAGCTTTAGCCAACAAAGCCTGAGTCTCCTCGATAGCAGTTTTCACTGCTGCCAATGTTGTTTCTGCTTCCTGTTTCACTGCTTGTTTTTTAGCCGGAACAGCAACAGCGATAGCTTCTGCCTGAGATTTCAGCGTGTCGAGTTTCACAGTCAAAGCGTCGAAATTCTTCAAAAATTTAGAATTTTCAGCTTCGATACCCTGCATTACGACCGTCAGAGAATCCTGTAAAGCCTTGAATTCAGGAGCCATGTAAACATCGGCCTGAGCAGCTTTAGCTGTTTCTACGGCAGCTTTAGTTGCATTAATATCATCCTGCGGCATTTTTCCGCAACTTGTTGCTACGATAGCCATAGCAACTACAAAACCCAGAAAAAATCTGTTTTTCATTGTGATTAAAAAAAATTAATTTTTTATATTAGTGTTTCTCCCACTAGGGTATCCGGACCGTTTTATAAAAACCTCACATCTACCCGGGAAAAATCATGCAAATGTATACTCTTTTGTGATATGTTATTCTCGCAATGTTTCTTTTTTTTAATTTTTTTCAAAAAAAAATAAGCTCAAATTACAATCGCTTGACTTACAACACATTAATAAATCCATTTTTATTTGTAAGTCATGATTTAGCCACACGTCAAGTGTCCGATAGATCCGTTTTTACATCATTTCGAATAACGCTATGCAAAAATTAAGATTTTATCATTGCACGCAGATATTGCAAAGCCTCTTTTATTGCGGCATCTTCCTGCTTCCTGAAATAGGATTGATAAGTTTCTTTCACTTCAACATCGGGGCGAATTCCAATACCGACAAATTCCGTACCGTCCGGCATGACATCGTGTTTAGAACAAATATTAGCATAGCTATGCCCGGGAATCAACTCCACCCGGACACCGTTGCCAGTGCTGCCCCCGGTCATAGTCCCCATAAGTTTTCCACGTTTCATCCCAATGAAAACAGAGCAGAAATCCTCTGCAGCCGAGAAAGTTCCCTGATTAACCAACACGATAATAGGCTTCTCGTAAATAGCCTTTCCTTTAACCGGGGACATATATTCCGATTTCGATTCGTACCAGGGTTGCTTCATCGACCAGGAGGCATAAGCTGGAATATACATCGGACTACGCCACGAGTCTGTCTTAATAGAATCACCTGACAAATGCCTGAGCATATAATCCGCATTACCCGAATTTCCACCGGGATTGTTGCGAATATCAATAACAAGGGCTGTGGTCTTCAAAATTTGAGGATAAAGGCGGTCGAACACCTGCTTAATATCGGATGCCATAAAATCTTTAATACGTAAATATCCGATATTACCTTTTTTAAGTTCAAAACTCAAAGTGGGTTGAGAGACTTGTAAATCCCAGTCCCCCGACCCCATAACATATAAAAGCTCAAGCGGCTGGGAATTGGCAGAGGTAAAAACAAGATTCAATGTATCACCTTCTGTGGCTACACACAAAGCATGACCTTCATAGGTTTCATGCAGCGTCCACTGGGGTGTGGAAGAGGAAACGTAAGGCATAATATATTTTCGGCCATAATCGAGCGACGGTTCGCCGTTAATACTCACAAGCTCCATACCACGCCGTACGCCCCGTTTCGATAAAAATGAACTTTGCACCTCATCCACATAAACCCGGTTGTCAATCAACACCGTAGAAAAGGGAACGGCAGATTGTTGCGAATTTCCGGTATAGACATACGTATGTCCGTCACCGAGCTGGGCAGCCATACGCTGTAAAATGCGGAAACATTCGTTACGGTCTTGAGCGTCCGCCATAAGGGGTATATTGGCAACATACAGACTATCCCAATTCAGTTTCACCCGATCCATAAAAACAAAATTACGTTTTGCCTCGGCCCATAGACGGGACAGGCCCAACAAACGCAACTCCGTTTCGCTGGCCTTTGCAAGCGGATTGTGTTTTGTGGCATCCAAATAATTTATTTTTGTCCATTGGGCTGGCACACTGATTTCCCCGGTAGTGCTTGCTTTAAGGAAATAAAGAACTTTATCTTCCGGGATATAACTATATAGATAAGCCGTTTGGGTAGATTCTACAAAAGTACCCGCAGAATTAGAATCGCGCAAATTGACAAATTGCAACTCGCTTAAAGATTCAAAATGCTTACGAATCTTTTTTATTTCTTCGGGCTTCACCTCCCGGAGCGTAAGACGGCAACCTGTTGTCCATCCGCTGCCGTTCCCCCGTTGCCAGGCAAAGCCTCCTGATTTTCCAAAATCACTTCCGGTGTATTTTACAGAATCCGATAAAACGCCCGGTTGCTGCCGAAGGGTTATATATACCTGATCGAGAATGTTAGGATCAACCGCTTTCCGGGCCATTATCGCACACGGAAACAACAAAAGCGAAAAAAGACAAATTACCAAGGACTTATTCATCATATTTTTTTTTAATTTCCAGTTCAAAACACAGCCCCCCTTCAACCTTCAAAACGTCTGCAATTTCCTGCAAATTATGGCTTGCTCAAAAAATATGACCAACCTAAGATGAACAAGAGATTGTTTAACAAGAGATGCAACCATGATGGTTATCTGTGTTAAAGGTAACAAGCACTTTTAAATAATGCAACACATTTTCATATTATTTATCGTTTCAACTCCTTTCTTTTCTATGTTCTCCTTCCCAATCCGTTCGTTCCGTTTCTCTTTTTCTGTTTTGGAGGTCATTATCACCCAAAAACCAAACCAATAGCATACTTCTTTTTCTCCCCGCAAAATTCAAGCATTCGAAAACATCATCCCCCACAAAAAAGACTTTTTCCACGCTTTTCCGTTTTTCTCCCGCCATTTTTCAAAAAATTCTCCACCTTTATTCGCTTGCAGCTATTCAACCGAAATCACCGGATCGCCCTCCGGTAATAAAAACGGAAACGCTCCGGCGAATCGGCACAAAACCGTCCTATCTCCAAATTTATCAATGATATACCACCAACACCGGATTGGAATCGGTAGCTATAAATGGAAACTCTTCCTGTAACGCCTTAAAACTCAAAATAAACCCGACATTCAACACACCGACCATAACTCCATTATTACCGTATCGGGGCAACGTATAAGCATTTATATCTTCGATTAAATCTTCCTGTTTCCGGATATACCCGGTTTTTCCATTCCTTTTATTATACAATAGCAATAAACGCTTTCTCATATCGGTCACGGCCAACATCATCAGGTTATCCGTTTCCATATAATCATTTTTAGTATAACAAACTCCGGCATACTTTTCAGACCTCTCCGGCTCGTTCCTTCGCTTTAGTTCCTCGGATATTTTCCGGTCGATGTCCAGCTTATAGGGAACGGTTACAGCATCTTTTGTCAGATGATAAATACGATCATAATCTTCTCCGCCCATCAAGCAAATCGTTTCATCGTCAATCCTACGCAGATATTTGGGATAAATGCCTCCATACCGGAAGTTTTCATCGATACTCACCAATTGCTCCTTAAAATTTCCCTGTCGATCCACCCGCCAAAGTCCCCTCCTGTTTCCTTTCATATAGTCGGGCGTGTAAAAAACATATTCCTCATTGGAAAAAACAGAAAAATCACGAATAACATCCGACACCGCGACTTTCCTTAAAAAATTTCCCGAACAGTCATAAATCAAAATCTGCCGGGAACCACCGTCATAAATATGTATATCTCCGTTGGAAGGGTTTACATCGAAAGCAGTGATATTCAGATACTCACCGGGAGCCCGTCCCTGTTTGGAAAGAACCTGAACAATATTTCCCAGCCCGTCCACTTCAACAATTGACTCCGATTTCGAATCCCAGATATAAAAATGCCCTTTAAAACAACGCACATCGGCTATGTCGGCAATAAGAATATCACGGTCCGAAACAATGGGAAGAAAGGAAACAGAGTCGATAAAATCCGATAATTTAACCGGGGAAACAGTTTCCCCATCCAGATAGGCACAAAAAATCTTCGTGTTTACATCCTCATTCAATTCCGGTTTCCCCTTGCATGAAAAAAGGCAAACAACCGATACAATAAATAAAATCCGATTCATATTTTCGAATAATTATACCGGTATTAAACACATTATTATAAATGCCACAGGCATGCCCTAAACTAATCCGGCAGGTTTCTGAACAAATATATTTATTTTTTTATGAAAAAAAACAAATATAAACAAGAATCACCACGATAACTTATGTTCACTACCGATAATCAGAAAAAACAAAAAAAGATACTCCCCCTTTACTGCGGATCGACATCACAGAAAATACGCACGCTGCCGTAGGCTTTTTCCTGACGCAACAAAGCGAATCTTTCTTTCAACAGGGATTTGATCCGGGCAAAGGAAGCCCGGTGCTCGATTTTGAGGATAAATTGCAGCCGATATTGCTCGCCGATACGCGAAACATCCGGCACGGCAGGCCCAAACACCCGGTTGGCCAGCACTTCACGCAATTGCACGGCAAGTTGATTGGCGGCGTTCCGCAACACAATCTGGTCTTTGTGGCGTAGCTCGATACGGATCAAACGGCTGAACGGAGGATATGCGAAAAATTTACGCTCTTCGGACAACTGGGTAAAAAAGGATTGGTAATCACCTCCGGTAAGCATAGCATAAACCCGGTTTTTAAGGTCGCCCGCCTGAATCACCACCTTACCGCGCTCACCTTTGCGCCCGCTACGCCCGCTGACCTGCAACAGCATGCAATAGGCACGCTCTTCCGACCGGAAATCGGGGAAATTAATCATACTGTCGGCATCCATAACCCCCACCAGCTTCACGTTTTCGAAATCCAGTCCCTTCGTCACCATCTGCGTACCGATCAGCACATCTGTTTTTCCCTGCTCGAAATCGTCGATCACCGCCCGGTAACGCGCCTTACTGCTCATGACATCGATGTCCATACGGGCCACCCGCTTATCGGGGAAAAGCTGCGCCACCTCCTCTTCGATACGCTCTGTTCCCGGAGTGCGTTCCCGGTAATGCCCGGTGCCGCAATGACCGCATACTTCCCCCAACCGCGACAGGCTGCCACAATATCGGCAACTCAGCACGTTGCGTTGCTTATAATAGGTCAGGCTGACATCGCAATGCTTGCAACGGGGAATGTCGCCGCAAGTGTCGCACTGCACATAGGTGGAATATCCCCGGCGGTTTTGAAACAAGATCACCTGCTTCCCCTCATCGAGCACACGCCTCATTTCCTGCAACAGCAAAGGAGAAAAACTTCCCTTCATCTGTTTTTTACGCCGGGCTTCCGCCACATCCGCCAACAAAATTTCAGGCATCTGTATATCCCCGAAACGGCTGTTCAGGCAAGTAAAGCCATATTTACCCGTACGGGCATTATAATAAGTTTCGAAAGAAGGAGTGGCAGACCCCAGCAAGACCTTAGCCCCGCAAGTGGTGGCCAGCATAATGGCGGCATCCCGCCCGTTATAACGGGGGGCAGGCTCCTTCTGCTTATAGGAAGCATCGTGTTCCTCGTCGATAATCACCAGCCCCAGACGGCTGAACGGCAGGAAAACGGAAGAACGTACACCGAGGATCACCTGATAAGGCTGGTTGCTGCACTGCCGCCGCCAGAGTTCACCCCGCACCCGGTCGGACATACCGGAATGGTAAATGCCGATCGTATCACCGAACACCCGTTGCAATCGTCTTACGATCTGGACGGTCAGGGCAATTTCAGGCAGCATATACAGCACCTGTTTCCCCCCGGCAATAAATTTTTGGATTAAATGGATATATACTTCGGTTTTCCCGGAAGAAGTCACCCCCTGCAACAAAACACAATCTTTCGAATCGAAAGCGGCGCATATCTCCCCGAAGGCCTTTTCCTGCTTCTCCGACAAGGCGTTACCGGGCTGCACCTGCCCCCCGTCCGCCCGAAGGCGGTTCACCGTGCGTTGTTCAAGGGTCAGTATATGGCGGTCGCACAAACCTTTCAGGGCTGCTGCGGAATTACCGACTTTCCCGGTAAAAACGGATTTTTCCATTTCGCGCTCCCCGGTTTCAATCCAGCGGCACAACAACGCATGCTGTGCCGGGGCACGTTTCAGGCTGTCGAGCAACTCGCCCAACTCCGCTTCGGAAAAATCCTTCGCCCATTTCACCACCCGCTCCGTCCGGTCGCGGAACATTTCGTCTACGGACTCCTTCACCTGAATATATCCCTTTTGAAGCAGGGATTTCACCACCGCAACCCCGCTACGGATTTTCAGGCACTTCTCCGCCTCCTTTAAAGAAACATATTCGCCGATATGAAGAAAATTCAGCAACGCCATTTCAGGGGAGGAAAGCTCGTGTTCGTCCACCTCCAGCGCCGTCCGGGTCACAGCAGTGAAACTTTCCAGCCGGAACATCACAGGCAGGGCGGCCTTCAGCACCTCGCCCGGAGCAGCCATATAATACTCCCCGATCCATTGCAGGAAACGCAAATGTGCCTCCGGCAATTTCACCTGCTCTTCCGCAATCCCCTCGACAGGCCTCACCTCATAGCCTTCCGGCTTCCGGTCGTGAATCCGGCAGACCACCCCCGTATATTTTTTATTTCCGGCAAACGCCACCAGCACCAGGGTTCCCACCCCGACTCCCCCTTCCAAAGCAGAGGGCAGCGAATAGGTGTAAACCCCGTCCACCGCCAAAGGCACTATAACATCGGCAAACTTCATCATTCTTCCCTCCCGGCGGAAAAATACCGGGCAGGGATATTCCTGAAATCCCCGCCCGGCTCCTTTCCTGCTATAAAATCCTTACTTCACCGGTTCAATCCGGAATTTATATGAATAATCTTTATTGTTTTCTATCAGGTAATGAGGACGCTGGCGCGGGCCGCAACTGGCATTCCCCAAACCACGCTGGATGCAATCGAGATTCAGGATCACTTCCGCCCGGCGCACCCGGTCGAGGTCGTGCCCGTAAACCGTCATCCACAAATCGACATCGGTAAAATGCAAAGCGGTGAAATTCAGGTGATCCTTAGAGGTGATCTTCAAACCGAAATTCGACTTATTCGTCAGTTTCACCCAGCGAATATCGTCGCGGTTCCCCATCGACTGGGAACGGACGTAAGATTCCTCCAAACCTGTCACCGTGTTTTTATAAATACCGAAATAAGCGGCATTTTTCCTGTCCCAATAATTTTCCTGCGGACCCCGGCCATACCATTCCACCTGTTCCAGCGCAGGGCTCAGCGAAGCCTGTAAAGCCAGACGCGGCAAATTGAAGTTTTCACCCGCTTTAAAAGTGGCATCCACATCAATCGTTCCATCGGCATAAAGGCGATAGTCCACCTCATAAGGAACGGTCACATTCCCCACTTTAGCCAAAAGCTGTGTAACGACTTTCCCCTCCTTCTTATCGGGCAAAAGAGCCGCAGTAAAGGAAACACAACTCAAATCCGGCAGCCTCACTCCCATACGGTCGTTATCGATGGAACGGTAACCGTTAAAGGTGAAACCGCTGTAACGGTAAAGCATTTCTTCGCCCATATAGCGCAGGGAAACCAGTACGCCCGAAGCCTTATTGAAAGTGGCGGAAAACCCGGTAGCCGAAAACTGCACCTGATCGTTCTGTTCCGTCATTTTCAGCTCCGGCAAGGCTTTCGTATCCACGGCGGCCACTTCGCGATGTGACTGCACGGTAAACTGCTCGTCTGCCATAACATGTCCCGCATTCGCCCAAATTTCCGGCTGTTTCAGCACGGCCGACACTGTCAGGAAATATTCGGCCCCCGGCTGCACATCCGCAGCATAAGGCAAAGTGACCTGCACTTTGGAATCGGGAGCAGCATCCGGCATATCCATTTTTCCGGAACGCACCACTTTCCCATCCTTCAGCAATTCCCAATTCAACCCGAAATGATTCAAATTCAGGAAATCGTAATGATTCTCAATCGTGATCTTTCCGGTTTTCAGGTCTTCCGGCTTAAACTTGATATATTGATACACCTTCTTCACTTCCAGCAACTTCGGAGTAACCTGACGGTCGGGAGTGACAATCCCGTTACAACAGAAATTGAAATCGTTGGGCGAATCGCCGAATCCGCCGCCAAAATAATAGCGTCCGGGCAACTCCCCGAATTTATTAATTCCCTGATCCACCCAGTCCCAGATGCAACCACCGATCATACGCTGCGATTTATTTTCGATATAATCCCAATATTCATCCAGATTACCGATAGCATTTCCCATAGCATGGGCATACTCGCACAGAAAATAAGGCTTATCCCGGTCTTGCATATCCTGATCGCGCATACTCTCGATTGCCGGATACATCCGTGAATCCATATCGGCAATATTATTATTTCCTTCATAATGGATCGGACGGCTGTCGAGTTCCCGCGCAGCTTTATAAACGGCCTTGAAATTCTGGCCACCTCCCGACTCGTTCCCCATTGACCAGAAAATCACCGAAGGATGGTTTTTATCACGTTCCACCATACGCACCATGCGATCGACAAAAGCATCTTCCCACGAAGGCATATTACTGATAGCCATATTCCCGTGGCACTCTATATCCGCCTCGTCCATCACATACAACCCGTAGTAATCGAACAGGGCATACATCTTGGCATCGTTCGGATAATGGCTGGTGCGAATGGTATTCAGGTTATTTTGTTTAAACAGGACAATATCCCGGATCATCATATCCACCGGAACGGCTTTCCCGTGACGGGGATCAATATCGTGGCGGTTTGCTCCCTTAAAGAACACCTGCTGGTTGTTGATATACACCCGGCGGTTTTTGATTTCGATCTTACGGAAACCGAACTGCGACTGCGCCACTTCGAGCGGTTTGCCATCGGCATCCGACAACTCCAAAATAGCTGTATAAAGATAAGGAATCTCTGCCGACCAAAGTTCCGGATGGCTGACCGGAGCAGACAATTTCACGGTGGTTTCCCCGTTCTTATTCAGGGCAGCCACTTCTCCCTGCATAGTCGCAACCGCTTTCCCCGCAGCATCGAGCAAGGTGACTTTCAACCGGGCTTTCCGGCTTTGTTTCGAAGAATAATTGTGAATATCCGCAGACACGTTAAAAGTAGCCTTCTGCAACTGATCTCCCTCAAAAGCAGAGGTCAGGTAAAAATCGCGCAGGCGCAACTTAGGAGTGGCCACCAGATACACATCCCGGTGAATACCGCTCAAACGGAACATATCCTGATCTTCGAGATAACTACCGTCGCTCCAGCGATACACTTCGGCGGCCACCGTATTCTTACCCGGCTTCACATAAGCGGTGATATTGAATTCGGCATCGTTATTCGCTCCCTGGCTATATCCCACTTTCTTCCCGTTCACCCACAGATACATGGCACTATACACACCATCGAAATGGATAAAAATCTCATCCCCTTTCCAATCGGCGGGAATGATGAACTCCCGGCGGTAAGACCCTACCGGATTCGGCTCGATGTCGCTCGTTTTTCCCCGGTATCCCTGTATGAACGGAGGATTATTCCGGTGAGGATAAGTGACATTCGTATAAATGGGCGTACCGTAACCGTACATTTCCCAATTGGAAGGCACGGGAATTTCAGCCCACTGGCTGACATCGTAATTCGTCTTATAGAAATTCACCGGACGTTCGGAAGGCTGTTTCACCCAGTTGAACTTCCAGTTACCGTTCAGCGACAGATAACGGGACGACTGCGGAGTGACCCACTGTTTCTGATAACTTGGATCGGCCTGCAATTCGGCAACGCTGGAAAACGGCACAAACGTAGCCCGGCCCGGCTCTTTATTCACCGCAAATATCTTTTCGTTTTCCCAGTCGTGTATACTACTGGTTTTCAGCAACTCCACATTCACCTTAATATCCATTTTACGAAGGGTAAAACGCTGCCCGTCCTTAGAAGCATCCGGCTGCAACTGGTAAAGCGGCTCCCCCACCGGCCCGGCATCGGGATAGCCTAAATTCAACCCGCTGGCAAGCGACTGAAAGGTATACGTATTTTCTCCCACCCGGGTCAGTTTCCAATGCTGGTTGCGGTTATTCAACTCCGCGTCCCACTGGATTGCCCGTGTGCCGTCTTTCTTCTGGTTTCCATTATCCAAAGCCTTTTCGCCCAATGGATTCACAATCACATACGTATCCGTGCCCACCTTAGCGAACATCCACGCCTGTGCCTCGCTCTTTGGGTCGGAAGGCGCTAAAAAGATATTCGAATTATTACTGATACTCTGCTGGTTATCCAACGCCAGCCCGTTCACGCTAACAATCTGATAGTAAACTTTAGAATCAATATCCTGCGCACGGGCAGACAAACCAGCCACCCCGGCAAGAAAAAACACAGAAAGGAAATAGGTCAGGAGTTTTTTCATACGTTTATAGTTTTCTTTTTAATCATCAGTCCAATCTTTGCCCGGAAGCCATCCCCACCACCGAACAGAATACAAAAATTGCCGTCAAAAATTTCACCCGGTTATTCAAGTTTTCAAACTTAAGCAAAAAAATGGAAAAAGACAAAAAAAGACGGAACTGCATAACAGTCCCGTCCTCTTTCTGCCCGCCAATCACGGACAAATTATCGTAATTTTTTCATTATACCGACAAAATACGAACCAATCCCAACAACTCCGGATTCAAACCTTTGGAATGTTTGATCGTCTTATTAAACGGCACATGCACGATTTCTTTATTCATAATCCCCACCATAATGCTCATCTGGTCGTCCATCAAAGCATCTACGGCAGCAGATCCCAGCTGGGAAGCCAACACACGGTCGAACTGCGAAGGCGATCCGCCACGTTGCATATGTCCCAATACCGACACGCGAATATCATATTCCGGATGAGATTGTCCCACCACTTCAGCGATCTTATAAGCACCGCCCGATTTTTCACCTTCGGCAACGATCACAATACCGCTCGACTTCGTAGGATCGTAATCCTTAGCGATAAAACGTTCCAGATCGGTCAGGTCGGTTTCCACCTCCGGCACCAAAACAGCTTCGGCTCCGGTAGCGATTGCCGTTCTCAAAGCAATAAACCCGGCATCACGTCCCATCACTTCCACAAAGAAAAGACGGTTGTGGGCACTGGCTGTATCCTTGATCTTATCCACGGCCTCAACCGCAGTATTCACTGCCGTATCATAACCAATGGTAGAATCTGTCCCGTACAGGTCGTTATCGATCGTTCCCGGAATACCCACAACAGGCACATCGTGCTCCTGAATCAACAATTTAGCTCCGGTAAATGAACCGTCACCACCGATCACCACCAAAGCGTCGATCTTATGCTCTGCCAATTGCTGAGCCGCTTTCGTACGTCCTTCCGGGGTACGGAACTCAACGCTCCGGGCTGATTTCAGAATTGTTCCTCCGCGCTGAATGATATTGCTGACGTCATTAGACCGCAATCTTTTAATATCACCATTGATCAAACCCTGATAACCACCGTAAATACCATAGGCTTCACAGCCATTGTAAATAGCAGTCCGGACTACGGCACGGATAGCTGCATTCATTCCCGGTGCATCACCTCCTGAGGTCAGGACTCCGATTCTTTTAATTTTTCCCATAATAGTAATAAATAAAATTTATTTCAATCTCTTTAATTTTCTGTTTATAATCATTCGGGCTGTGACATACAATGATTCCAACCCTTTTTCATTGACCGTTTTCCAGCTTCCGGCGGATTTCCTCCATAATCCAGGCAGGAGTGGACGTAGCCCCGCTAATCCCCACACTTTCCACCCCTTCCGTCATCTCCGGGCTCACTTCCGCCACACTTCGTACAAAATAAGTCCGGGGATTCACCTCCCGGCACACGGCAAACAACTGTTTTCCGTTAGAACTCTTCTCTCCGCTCACGAATATAATCACATCGTGCTGCCGGGCAAATTCCTTCAACTGCGGAATACGGTTAGCCACTTTCCGGCAAATCGTATCATGCACCGTCACCAAATCACCTCCGGCTTCCCGCATCAGCTCTGTCACCGCCCGGAAACCTTCCAGGCTTTTGGTGGTCTGCGAAAACAAAATCACCGGACGGGAAAAATCCACTTGCCGGAGATCGTCCTCATTCTCCACCACCAGCGCCTCACCGTTCGTCTGTCCCACCAGCCCGATCACCTCCGCATGCCCGCGCTTTCCGTATATCACAATCTGCCCCCCGTTCTCCTTCGTGCTTTCATAAGCCTCCCGGATCTTTTTTTGCAAGTTCAGCACCACAGGACAGGAAGCATCTATCACTTCCACCCCGTTCGCTTTTGCAGTTTCATAAGAAGACGGCGGCTCTCCATGCGCCCGGAACAACACCCGGCAATGTGACAACTGCCCGAACTCTGTATGTTCGATCGTGCGCAACCCCATCGCCTCCAGCCGTTCCACCTCCAGATTGTTGTGCACAATATCGCCGATGCAATACAACTCCCCCTTCTCCAGCTCCTTTTCAGCCTTTTGAATAGCGTTTACAACGCCCGTGCAAAAACCCGAATTTTCATCGATCTCCACCCGCATCACGATACATTCAGCTTTTCCTTTATCTTTTCCACCATAAAACGCACTTCGTCGTCAATGGTCATTTGGCTATTATCTATCAAAATAGCATCCGGTGTCCGTACCAGCGGACTGGCCTCCCGGTGCTCGTCGATATAATCGCGCTGCCGCACATTCGCCTCCACTTCCTCATAGCTCACCTGCGTACCTTTCCCGATCAACTCTTTATAACGGCGTTCCGCCCTCACCTGAGGCGAAGAGGTCAGGAAAAACTTAACATCGGCATCCGGGAACACCACGCTCCCAATATCGCGCCCGTCCATAATAACCCGTCCGTTCCGTCCCATTTCACGCTGCTGTTCCACCAGGTAACTCCGCACGAAATCGACCGCAGCCACAAGGCTGACATGATTCGACACTTCCATTTCCCGGATTTTCTTCTCCACATATTCTCCGTTCAGGTAAGTTTCATAACGCTGCAACTCCCGGTTATATTGAAAACCGATCTTCACCTCGCACAAATGTTTGCGCAACAACTCCCGGCAAACCTCACCGTTCACAATCCAACCGCGTTCCAAAGCTGCCAGCGTCACCGCCCGGTACATAGCTCCGGTATCGATATATGTAAACCCTAACTCTGCTGCAACAATCTTTGCCACAGTGCTTTTCCCGGTTGAAGAATACCCATCAACGGCAACCACAAATGCCTTTTCTTTTCCACTCATAGTACGCGCAAAGATATAATATTTTTCCATAAATTATAAGCAGCATCCGTTTCGATTCTGTTTAAAAATTGTTGCAACCGACAGAAGCCCCGTCAATCAAGCCCCCAGCCCCCTAAACTTTTTTCAGCCATGCGCAATTAAATCGATTGCTCAACCTACTCCCACCTCTAAAATGCTCTGTATGATGCAAAGCGATTTACCGTTTTTCCGCCCGCAAGTTGCACAATACCCTGTTTTTTTTTATAAAATCATAGGAAAAACTATCAATTGTTTGCTCTACACCTATATTTATCCCACAAGATTCTCCTCGCCTTTTACCGTAAATATAAAACAACACCGTAAGAGCGATACAACTCTTGCGAAAAGATAAAATCTGACTTCTACTTCACCCTAAATAGCAATCAAACATTCAAGCAAAATAAGTTAGTTTTCCCAAAAGCAAGAAACGACTATTGAACTATAAACTTGATTCTAAATATCACAAAAAATTCTATTGGACTCAATTAAACTAAAAGATATAAGCAAAAACAAAACTAAAACAATACTTTACAATCAACAAACCGTTATAAATGACAACATATACATAAATTATTTCACAAATTAATTTTAATACCACACATTTATTCATAGATTTGCTTTACATAGATAACTATAATGGGAAATGGCTTTTGACTTTTTGTACTTTTCAGTCCTCCCCTAATAATATGATTAACTCATGAAATTATTTTTATTTTTGTTTATATTACAGATTGTGGTTGTTTCTTGTGCAACCAAACAAAAGGAAACACAGAACAATCCTGATCTTTTGATTATCGACTTAGATGACATAAAGACCAAGGAAACGGTTAAAGCATCTGATTTCTTTAAAAACTCCAAAAGTATCATATTAGAGACTAATGAAAACTCTCTCATTGGAAATATTAAGCAAATTTATATCAACAATCATTATATTATCGTCTTTGATGATTCTGAAAATTTAAGTGTGCTTGTATTTAATTTAGATGGAACATTCTCCCATAAAATAGGTGAATTGGGACGTGGAGCAGGTGAGTATATCAGTATTTCCGATTTTACAGTAGATGATAAAAAGGATGAAATCTATTTATTGGATTCAGAAGATGCTAAAGTGAAAAAGTATCACTTAAATACCGGAAAATTTATAAACTCCATTCCAATCAACAGCAAAAGGGCAAGTATGCATATTCAGTATCAAGACAATAATTTATATGTCGATGCCAATATAAAATCGGATGAGCAGTCTTTACTCTATCAAATAAACCAAGAGACGGGAGAAGAAGTGGCAAGTTGGTTAGATGCCGATAGATATAATCAAGGTTGGATGGAAAGATTTACTATGGGCAATAGTTTCTTTTTATCAAGAAATGCAGATGCGGTAAAATATGCTCAGGTATTTATGGACACAGTGGTTTCGATACATGATAACATCATTTCTCCGTTTATGGCTGTTAAAAGCGACAAATGGGTAAAACGGGACGAATTATTGAATGCATACAATAAGTACGGTCTTGAAGCTGACCAAATAATGAAAAAACAAAATAAAAAATATGGAATAATAAATCTGATAGAAACGAATAACGGGTTATTTTTCCAATATACTGATGGACCTATTCGACGCAATGTATATAGTTCAAATACGGAGACCTATTCATATATAGTTTTAATTGATGATATTACTTTTAATGGAGAAAGGTTTCCACTAAATTTAAAATGGGTAGATTCCAAGGGAGTATATTCTTATTGTAATCCTTCATCATATGCTTCATTTGTAGGAGGTACATTAAAAGATATAATAAAGCCAAACGTAAGTAATTACAATGAATTAATTCATTTAGAAGAAGATGCAAATCCTGTTATATTTTATTACGAATTCAAATAACATGCTATTGGGGAAAGTATAAAAATGGATTAAAATTGAACACTGTTATCTAATTATATTAATGGAAAACTACAGGAAAAATCTTGTAGTTTTTCTTTTATGTATCACATTTGAAAAAGGTGATTTTAGGAACCTTCCTGAAGATGTCTTCGGTTAACTCTATAAGCAAAGAAGATACAAGTAACTTCCTTTCCGAATCCCTACCCTCGGAATACGTACGAGGGAATAATCCCCTAAACGAACTTCATTGAAATACACAACTCCTCCACCCTTGGTATCGGGACTGGTAATACAAGATTCGGCATTTTTAAAGAGCAATTTACAGATTGCGATTCTTTTTACATTTCCTGCCAAAATTTAAACTTTCGGTTTTCCTTTATATGGATCTGTACACGTAAGAAGAGTAAAAATAAGGAAAACTCATATATCATTCGAAGCCCGTATCGGTTTCATCAGTAAGCCTCTTCGACATATCAACCACTGTACCCCCAATTCCAATCTTACCATAGGGTACACCCCTCCCGCCCACCAAGGGTGCCCCCCCCCCCCCCCAAAGGGGCCCATCCGATAAACAACCTTATTTCAGGGCGCACTCCCGAACAAAATACAACAGCCTGCCAAGGAGAAGGCAGGCCATCTTATACCATTACAATAAAAGCAATACTTTCCAAACCAATAAAGAAACACAAAAGCCAGCAAAAATACATTATAAACAAAAGGAAATTACACATTTCCTGAAAATATCAGAAATCCGAATCCACTCCACACGCCAAACACAACCGATTTTCACCGCTCAACAACCGGATTCCTCCACCAGTTCCCCATAAATTTCCCGGGCTTTCTCCAGCTCCGCCTCCGTCACACTCCGGTCTGCCCTCAACCGCTCCAGCATCCGCTTCGCCAGCTCCGCACACTCCTCATCCTCCGTATAAAAATAACAATAGGCCAACAACTTCACATGTAACGGCGACGCTTCCAACTCCTCCGCCACCTCGCTCACCGCATCCAGCACTTCCTGCAACATCCCCTCATCCCGCGTCACCTCATACGCATCCACCAACGCCACCAGCAACCCCGCATCCGCCTCCCCAATCCTCATCCTCCCCTCCTCACACAACTCTTCCAACCGCCGCTTCACCTCCGCACACTCCTCCCGCCTCTCTTCCTCCACCCGGCAAGCCTGGTATTTCTCGCACAACTTCAAAATCTCTTCCATCAGATTTCCTGAGCTAATTCCTCCATATTCTACATTCATACAATAATATTTATAGAAATTATTCACTCTTAAAAATGACATCGTCTTTTCGCGGATGTACAAACTCAAATTCCAACGTCCGGGCCAATCCTTCTCCCAAAGTGTAAGGAGCCTTATATCCAGTTTTTAAAACTTTCGTAGCATCGAACTGGGTGGTTGCACAAAATTTCTTTACTCTGACGGAGCTGATCGTCATCTTCTTACGCGTAAGAAATGCCAGCATATCAAACCCATATCCTCCTAACATACCCAACCAATATGGAAAGTGAGTAGCAGGGATATGTTTTTTCAAAACCATTCCAACATGAGCAACTAATTCATTCATCGTAAAATCGGGCTTATCAATGTAATTATAAGCATCATACCCCGAGATTTTATTTTGAATAAGAAACCTGATGAAAGCAACGATATTCCCGACATAAGCCATCGATTTTTTATTATTCCCGCTTCCCACCATCAGAAATTTTCCACCAGCAATTTGTTGCAACAGATTATAAACATTTCCCCGGTTACGTTCTCCAAAAATCACCGTAGGGCGTAAAATATTCACATTCCAATCCGGATGTGTCCGATGCCACTCTTCCAACACCTGTTCGGCCTGCCATTTACTCTTACCGTAATGATTAAAGGGATCTTTGGCATACTCTTCGTCCGGATTCTTTTTATTCAACCCGTATACAGCAACCGAAGAAGTAAAAACGATCCTCCGGATTCCATTGGCTTCCATGGCAGCCAATGTATTCCGCATCCCTCCCACATTCACATCGTAATAAAGCGAAACCGGCGAAACATCATCTCGATGTTCCGCCGCTAACAATACAACTACGTCCGTACCTTTCAGTAACTCCGTCAATTTTTTCTTATCCCTCACATCTCCTATCATCGTGACATCCGGGAAAAAATGACTTTGTTGCTTATCTATATTCTGTATTTCAAAATCATCTTGCTTTAGCAAATCGATCAAGCGTGTTCCTACAAAACCAGAACCTCCAATAAGTGTTACTTTCATAAATTACTATTATTAAAAAAAGGAATCCCGAGATTGGAATTCCTTTATGCAAAAAACAACTAACCTTTATGCCTTACGATCTCTTCATATACCTGCTCATAACCTTGCAACATTTTATTTACCGTAAATTTTTCAACGTAAGTCCTTCTGGCCTGAACGGACAATTCCGAATATCTTTCCGTATTCTCTAAAACCATCTGAATTTTAGGAACAATTTCCTCTACCTCGTTATCCACAGCATAACCGTTGTGTCCATCCAGCAATTCAGGGATACCACCGACTTTAGAAGCAATAACAGGCTTTCCGAACGACAACGCCTCAATAACACTCATCGGCAAACCTTCAAAATTCGAAAACAACATCAGAATATCTGCATATTTTAACAGTAAACAGGCCATTGGAATTTGTCCCAATAAGAATACATTTTCCCCTGCGTTATGTTCCTTTGTATTCCCAATCCAAACAAAAGCATATTGTGGTAACTGTTCCGCTACCTTTAAAAATAAATCCATCCTTTTAGGAGAGGCGTCACGAGCAATACACATAACAATTTTAGCATACTGCTGTTTTATTGTTTCAAACTTTTCTTTCATTTTCGGGGCAACTTCCTCGCTCTGCAAAGAATAGTCCATAATACCATTGTATATAGAAACTACATGCTTAGAAATTCCCTCTGCTTTCAGATTCTTTTTGTCATATTCACTCACTCCAACGATCTTTGCACACCTATTTTTGAGAACCTTTTCTATTGGCAGGAAAGAACGGTTAGCAATACGGATTGAATCAAAACCATGCACCGTGTAAATTGTTTTACGAGGATTGAAAGCAATACGTCCCAAAGCACCAATTTTTGAAGAATGTAAATGCACCACATCTGGACAATACTTTATCCTATAGTAAATTAATTTAGCTAAAACAATAGCATCTAAAGCTGAAATCGCCCTTTTCAATTGAGGAATACCGATAACTTTCACTTCAGGTTTTAAAGCCTTCCATGCTTCTTTGGAGTCGGACGATATAACCCAGACTTCATTATTCTCAACTTGGGCGTTGGCAAGATTAACCACAACGGACTGAGCCCCGCCCACAGAGGACAGGGTGATAACATGAAAAATACGCATATATACTTGATTATAAACAATAGAACATACAGATGCCCCACTTAGAATCCCTCTATTTCAGCATCTTGTATATTTAACAATCCTATAACCTTCCGTCAATAAGAATCTTATCCAAGATACCCTTTACGTCATATACAACATGAGCAGATTTAAGAAGAGGAGCCAATACAAAATCATTAAACTTATCATGCGCCACAGCCAATACAATCGCATCGTATTTATCTTCAGGCCGTTTATCCGTTATTTTTATACCGTACTCTTTTTCTACAATATCAACATTAGCCCAAGGATCATAAACAGTAATCTTTAAATTATATTCATTTAAAGCGTTTATAATATCAATAACCTTTGTATTGCGAACATCGGGACAATTTTCCTTGAAAGTAAAGCCCAATATTAAAATGTGAGAATTCAATACCTGTATTCCTTTTTTTAGCATCAACTTAATGACTTGGTTGGCCACATATTCCCCCATTCCATCGTTCGTCCGTCTTCCAGCAAGGATAATTTCCGGATTATAACCGTACCTCTGGGCACACTGGGCAAGGTAATACGGATCCACACCGATACAGTGCCCCCCAACCAATCCCGGCTTAAAAGGCAAGAAATTCCACTTCGTAGAAGCAGCACTCAAAACCTCTTGTGTGTCGATTCCCATTTTTGTAAAAATCTTCGACAATTCATTTACAAAAGCAATATTAATATCCCTCTGGGAATTCTCAATTACTTTAGCCGCCTCCGCAACTTTTATAGAAGGAGCCAAATGTGTCCCTGCCGTTATTACCGAAGCATACACCTCATTTACGACCTTCCCGATTTCAGGAGTAGATCCTGAGGTGACCTTCTTTATTTTTTCTACCGTATGCAATTTATCCCCCGGATTAATCCGCTCCGGCGAATAACCGGCATAGAAATCCCGATTAAATTTGAGTCCGGAAACTTTTTCTACGACAGGAATACATTCATCCTCTGTTACACCCGGATACACGGTCGATTCATAAATAACAATATCACCAGGCTTTATAACTTTTCCGACAGTAGTACTGGCAGCATATAAGGGAGATAAATCGGGATTATTATTTTTATCCACCGGAGTGGGTACTGCTACTACATAAAAATTACAATCTCTTATATCCTCAACATCGGAAGTACAGACAAATCCTTTTTTCAAAGCATCCTGTAATAGATCGTCCGCAACTTCAAGGGTTGAATCGTGTCCCTGCATCAAAGCCTCTACCCGATTTCGATTCATGTCAAACCCAACAGTTGTATATTTAGTCGAAAACAAACGGGCCAAAGGAAGCCCAACGTAACCGAGACCGATTACGGCAATTTTTATATTTTCCATATCTTTTTAATTAAAAATAATTTTTATCTCAAGTTTTCCCAGTACCATTTTACAGCTTCCCTTAAGCCTTCACGCATAGAATACTGTGGATTATAGGCTAACATTTTTTTTGCTTTATCGATAGACGCTAAAGAATGGGGAATATCTCCTGCACGATTTTCTCCATGAATCACTTCGATTTGCCCAATAATGGGATCATAACTACTTAAAAATTCCTTCAAACATCCAACCAGTTGATTTAAAGTCGTACGTTCGCCATAGGCTGTATTATAGACAGTATTCAAGGCTTCGGGATTAGAAGTTGTAAGAGCCAAATAATTCATTTGAATCACATTGTCGATATATGTAAAATCTCTTGAAAACTCTCCATTACCATTGATTACAGGAGATTCGTGGTTAATCAATTTTTTAACAAAAAGAGGTATAACAGCGGCATAAGCTCCGAAAGGATCCTGTCTGCGTCCGAATACATTAAAATATCGTAATCCTATATATTCTATTCCATAGGTTTTTGCAAAAACATCTGCATAAAGTTCATTGACATATTTTGTTACGGCATAAGGAGAAAGAGGCTTACCAATGACCTCTTCAACTTTAGGCAACGACTTACTGTCGCCATACGTAGAGGAACTTGCAGCAAAGACAAAACGTTTTATGCCCGCATCACGGGAGGCCACCAACATATTAAGAAACCCGGTAACATTTACCTCATTAGAAGTTAAAGGATCCTGAATACTGCGAGGAACAGAACCTAATGCAGCTTCATGTAATACATATTCCATCCCATCGACAGCTTTCCGGCAATCCTCCATGTTACGGATATCCCCCACAATCAATTGGAAGGTTTCAGGATGTTTTTCTAACAGAGGCATTATATTTTCCGGTTTTCCTGTTGCAAAATTATCTAAGCAGCGCACCCGATATCCTTGACAAAGCAAGTATTCACAAAGATTAGAGCCGATAAAACCGGCTCCACCTGTCACCAAAACTTTCATACAACCTGATTTAATAATTTATATTGCTCATTTTATTAGTCCTGTTCAACCTTCAACACCTTCCGCATAAAAACGACCCACTGCTCCGCTATATCACCAACTTTCAATCTATCAGCCAACTTAACAGCTTCTTTTGCAATTTGTCTTGAGTTTGAAGAATTTTCAACCATTTCAATCATTTTGTGAGCCAATCCATCTTTATTACCCACCTCTATTAAGCAGCCATTCACACCGTCTTCTATCAAATCCACTGCTCCTGAAACACAAGTTGAAATACAAGGTAATCCCAAACACATCGCTTCTATTAGTGCATTAGGCATACCTTCATTATCCGAAGACAAAACAAATAATTCTGCATCGACAATATGTTCAAAAATGTTTTTCTGAACACCGGGTAATTTTACTTTATCTTGTAGCTCCAATTCTTTAATATGTTCTTCCAGACTTTGCCTCATTTCTCCCTCCCCATATATGACCAACTCATAATGATCAAACTTGTCGACAAATCGGGCAAATGCATCTATCAACATCATTTGATTCTTTACACTTGTCAAACGCCCCACACTAACTATTTTCTTTTTGGAAGAATGCTTCAAAGCCTGCCCTACATAGTCTTGTAAAAACACGGGATTATAAATCACGGCACTTTTAGCTTTTATCTGATTGGAATAATACGACAAATTGGATCGGGTCTGAACCACAAGCCCATCGGCAAAACGATATAATATATTCCTCACCCCCCTCAATACCGGAGAAGCCGGATCGAAACGAGGATCAGCCCGGTCGGCGACAATTACCGGAATCCGGCATCCCCAAAGGCTGATCAACGCAAACATATTAAATGGCGACAAAAAAGAAAACACAACCTCTGGGGTTGTGTTTTTTACATATCGGCGAAACCATTGTGCTTTTTGAAGTATTTTTTTTGAATTGATTTCTTTTTCTATACTCACGATCTTCACTCGTTTATCTATCGGATACCATATAGCCTGGTCATAATACATCACAACCTCGACCTCTTGAAAATAGTTCAAAAAATACCCGGCAAGCATGGATATTACACGCTCTGCCCCTCCTGCAGCTAATGCCCCGCAAAAAATAATAACCCGATTATTCTTTTTCATATCCCGATTCGATGAGTTCCAAATATTTTTCCACAAACTTCGCCGCCGAAAATTTCTCTAAAGCAATACGCCGACTTTCTTTTCCCATTTTTAGAATAGAATTACGATCTATCTTAAAAAATCTCATAAAAGTATCAGCCATACTATCCACAGAATGAGGATCGAATAAAAAACCATTATTCCCCTCACTTATAATGTTAGCGTTATCTCCAATATCACCGCACAAAACAGGCAAACCGCAAGCCATTGCTTCTGAAATTACATTCGGGTAACCTTCTCTCCAGGAAGGCAAACAGAAAACATCCGCTTTCCGATACTCTTCCAACACATTCTTCGACTCTTTCTTAAAGTGAAAAACATCGTTCAACCCCAATCTATCTCTTTCTGCCAAACATTGAGAATAATATTCCTGATCTTCCTCTCTTCCCACCCAAGTGACAGAAAAGCGAAAACCTTCACCAAGGATTTTCCGAAGAGCTTTTAATAAATTCAATATGTTTTTAGAAGGCAATATACGTCCGACAACAAGAACATTGAATTTACCCGAAACCATTTTATCGCTATTCCCGGGACAGAAATAATCTACATTGACAAAATTAGTTATCGGGTGAATCTTATCTTTTAAACAAGGATAATGCTCACCGATAAACAATGCCTCCGAGTATGAATTTGGAACGATATAATTTGCTTTTCGGTAAAGAAAAAATTTAACTCTTCTTTTCCATGTTAGAGGCAAATGCTTAGTTGAACTACGTTCCGAAACAATCAATGTAAATTTTGTTCCGGTTATTTTAGCTATACAACCAAGCAAAGAAGAGCCATCCAGATAAGAAATAACAACATCAGGCCGAAATGACTTAACTGCTTTTAAAACATAATATAAATTTACAAATTTATGCTTCGAACATTGAATACATTCATAATCTACCTGATGTTCATCCAAATAATAGCGGTAGAAATGAGAGTCATGATAATATATCAATTTCACCTGTCTTCCCGATGATTTCAATAAAGCAGCAAGTCCCACAATTTGCCGCTGGGCCCCCCCCGACCCCAAACTATCTATAAGGCATAATATTCTCATCATACTTAATATATAAATCTATTTACTCCATCAATATGGAAAACAATTACTCTTTTATTAAATTTTCAGTTTTAATTCCACATGAATGAATAAGGAAGTATTCCCGAGGTATTTCGGCCAAGTATGATAAAAATAAAATAATACGTTGTCAATGCACAAATCAAAGTCAGCCCGATAAGTCTCAGTTCCCGAATAGGAACACTCCGTATAACGTTAGGAATGAAAACAATCATTGTAGTACTAAAATACAAAACGATGCGGGCAAACAAACTGAACTGAAGAGATAATAATTGCATACAACAGGCTAAGATCATAATATGAAAATAAACATTCATTTTTCTATTATCCACGCCAATATATTTTCTTCGCACACTCATTCCTAAACAGGTTACCGTTAACAGCAGCAGCAGCATACTATATCCTTCCCCTGAAATAATTTTACCTTCATAACCAACAAAATACCTATCAATCAAATACATAATAAGAAACCTTCCTAATATTTGAGATAGAAGGATGGTTATAATAAACACGACAATGAAGTATCCCCAACTAATTTTTAATTTTGAAATTGGATAAAGGATAATAAAAATGGCAGCAGTTAAATGGAAAAAGGAAGCAAGGACAACGCACCATAAGAATTTGAAAAAAGATTTTTTTTCCACAAACTGAATACCGTTCAAAAGCACGACAATCGCAAGAGATTGCCTTAGCATGGACAAGGAAGATACGTAATAGCCCAAACAGATTAAAAGAAAAAAACTCAACCAAACGATTCGTGAGTTTTTATAGATATAATACACGTAGCCTAAAACGATTATAAAACTTGTAACGATCAGTAATACCCTTGTGTCATCCGATATTAAACTACATAATTTATTCAGTAATACATAACCGTATTCAAACCGTATAGAAGAAAAAATTCCACTCCAGGGCGTTGCATTTATTACATTATAAGCACTGAAATATCCAACAAGATCACCTCCAACGCTATCATTTCTAAAAGCAGCAATAAAAAATAACTGTATCCCAATAATTATACTCAAGACCTTCTCTTGTTTGTTTAAAGAAATAGGAATACTTTTTATGAATAAAACAAATAATAATATCGATACTAAACTCAGTATATATATTGTCATACTTAAATAAATATTACCAAAATTTCAATTAAAAAACAGAAAAGCATTCAATATTTCTCTTTCCTTCTAACGAGGCTATAACAAATATCTATTTGTGAATAAAATATTTATCATCAAGAGATAATAGTAATTTCTTTTTTTCCTTAGCAGATAAGAACTTGGATTTGACATTATAAGGCAACATCTTTTCTAAAAAATGATCAGTATCCCCAATAACTTTGGCAGGATTTCCCCCAACGATCATATTGGCAGGAACCGATTTCGTAACAATGGCACCTGCTGCAATAAGAGCACCATCACCAATTGTAACACCGGGAAGAATTTGAGCCCCGGTTCCGATATAAACGTAATCACCAACAATTATTTTTCCAAAAACATCAAAATCAGGATATTTTCTTCTTAATACCTGAACTCCTCCGTGAGTGTGAAAATAGACCCCCCGGGTGATCTGACAATGATTTCCAATGGTTATTAAATACGGTTCTGCTCCCCAATTTTTTGTATCAATCCAATTATTCTCTCCAATATTCACTCCTATCAGACGAGCATATTCTTCTGCCGATAAAAATCTACGTCTTAAATAAAGTAATATTCGCTTTATCATTTTTTTCTATTTAATAATTCCTCAAACAAACCGTCCCAACGCTCTACAATAGTATCAGGCATATAATGTCTAACGGTTTGAAGTGCATGATCTGCTAATTCGTATCTAAGTTTTTCATTCTCGATCAAAAGTGATAAAGTTCCTGACATTTTCTCCTCACTTTGATTCGATACCAAAAGTCCGTCCCAATTATGAGTAATTATTTCACGAGGTCCAGTCATACAATCAAAACTGACACAAGTACATCCCTGAGACATCGCCTCAAGTAAAACCATTCCAAATCCCTCATATCGAGAGGTTAAAACAAAAATAGAACTATCTCGCATTAATTTATCAACATCGGAACGAAACCCTAAGAAATGTACTGAATTTACAACCCCTAATTTCTCTGCCAATGCTTTTAATTTATTTAAATTCTCTTCTTTTCCGGTCCCCGCAATCTCCACCTGCCAATCAGGATATCGATCTGCAATTAAACTCCAGGTTTTTATTAAAGTATCGAATCCCTTTATTTTCCAAATATCTAATCGTCCGGCCGCCAGAATTACTTTATTTTTAGCAGGAACTGCAGATAACGGATGAAATGTCAAAGGATTCGGCATGATAACCTTTTGTGGTAGACATTTCCCTATTAAATTATAATCATATTGCGTTAATACCGTTACTTTAGTTGCCAGCTTATTTATATATAATCTTTCAAAATCGAATTTACGGGAAACTTTCCTTGCAAAAGTGGTATGTTCCGACTGAATCACCGGAATCGATAAGCCGACAACTGCCAAACATACATTATGTGCAAAAGAAACAATAATATCCGGCTTGATCTGCCGGGCAATAGATCTCACTAAACTATAAAATTTTAAAAGCCGGTAAATTTTTGGTAATTTCTCATAATTTTCAGGATACAATGAAACAACATGTATTCTTTTATCAAGTTCATACACAAAATTCTGCTTTGTATTGGTAGCAATATAAACCTCGTACCCTTTCTCTACAAACTTATTACACAATATCGACATCACCCTCTCCGCCCCTCCGCCTCTTAAACTTGTTATATAAAATAATAACCTCATCTTTTAAACGTGTAAAATCTTACGAATTTTGTCTATGAAATGTCCAAACACAGGATTTCGATAACCGCGGCCGTCCACAACAGCTATATTTTCCTTTATATTAAAAGTATGCATCCCAAGATTATACCGCCAAGAAGTAGGATAATAACGAATCAACTCCTGAAAAGAAAATTCCCCTTCCTGAAAAAAGACTTCCTGAAATATAATTCCATGCCCATAAGCATCGTTACAATCTTGGGCAGGACGAATGAGACGATTACCTATTTTAAATATCTCCCCGGCATTACGGGCCGTATTATCCTGAAATTTCACCGTCTGTTCCAATACATAATTCCCGTCCCATTCATCAGCACGATAAATATGTAAGATATTTTTATTAGGCTCCGGCATACTTGTAGAAAATAAATAAGGAGAACCGAATAACGTGGTTATCGTCGCATCCGTTAAAGGTTGATGACTTAACACTTTCACCGATTCGACTGTTTCTGTTTCACGATGGTAGCGATATAAAACCAACTGTTGGCTTCGCGAACTTTCAGGGTAGATATAAATCTCATTATCTCTCTGAAAAATAACAGGAAAAGAAAGATGTGTATCCAACTCAAGAATAGGAATACACTTTTTCAATTGATAGGAATTCTTATCTATTATAAGTTTAGAAATACGCCCCCTATCTATTGGATCATAAAACTCCTCGACCAATACTTCTATTTCCGAATCTGTAATCGATAAAATAAAAGGATCGGCAAACCAACGATCTTTATAAGAATGTTTTAACCAACGAATGTTCCAAGTCTTCTGCCTTAGCATAATATTGACATCACCTTCAATAAATCCTATATTCCAGCGATGTATTAACTTTTTTCTGATTACTTTTTTCAAAACTCTCATCTTCTTCTTTATTTCTGAGCTAAAACGGATTTTATAATGCTTTTTAATAGTATAAAAATATATTCACTTACTTTCCCATAAAAACTTAAAACTTTATTATGATGTCTTTAATTCAGAAAAAAGGTTATATATCTGTTCCACTTGGTTCCGGGGATCATATCTATTTTTATATTTCTGTGAAATAAATTCCAATTCAGGTTGATCAGGTGGAGATGCTAGTACAGATATTATTTTTTCACCTAAAACCTTATAATCACAAGGTGGTTCGTAATAAAACAATAAATCCATTGTAGAATCAGGTAAAGCCTCACAACGAGAAGAAATAACAGGACATTTACAAATACCGGCTTCGATTGGAGTATAACCAAATCCCTCATGCAAAGAAGCTGTAACAAACAAGGAAGCATGAGTATACAAATACTTCAATTCTGAATCATCAAGATCAGACAATTGAATAACTCTATCTTCTAATTTTTCTTTCTTTATATAGGGCAACAGCACATTTTCCCAATAAGGTGTAGACTTGCCTACAAAAACCAACTTATGCTCTATATTCAATTTTATAAAATTAAAAGCCTTTAATACAATGAGAATATTTTTATATTCGGATAAAGTATTTACATAGAGGATATACTTTAATCCTAATGGAATACCGGATGGCTTTTGTTCCTCTTCCGACATTATTACACTATTATATATGGTTTTAATTTTTTCCGGTTTCACCGATTTATAAATATTCAATACTGTTTGCTTTACATATTCTGAAATAGCTATTACCCGCACAGAACTTTTAATTTGTTGTTTATAATAAAACTTACTTATAATCTTCTGCAACTTAGTTGTTTCCCCATACGTCAAAGATTTAAGATCGTGGATAACAAAAATTTTATTGATCTTAAAGCTAAATACTGTATACATACAAACATCTCCTGTGATCAGTATACTATCGCAATCCGAATGATTTACAACCCTACGATAATAATTCAGAGCATAAAGGATTCTAACGTATTTTATCTTTGACCAAAAATTAACAGGAACAGAATAAATAATACATTCAAATTCTGGAAATCTTTCTTCACAAATCTTTTTTACTTCCGGAGTTACTAATAAAACAATTTCATGAGAATGCTCCATTTGACGGCAAGTATCCAAAATCCGAAAGGCATATACCGATAAACTGGAATATATATTATCCGGTCTTACATAAACTAAATCTATTAATATTTTCATGAATGGATTTATTTATAAATAAAATTCATAAAACGGGCTATAAAATTTTTCATCCCGGAACTAAAACAATAAAGCAATAAGCCGCTAAATACAAAATAAAATCCTATGGTAAGACAGGCATATATACCCAGCATAAGGAAGGAATCCGAAGCATCTATATGAATAAATTCGGCAACTTTCAAACTAATAAAGAATGCAACCCCTCCTAAAAAGAAATGCTTTACATACATTACAAAATATCTCACAACCGGTAATTTAAAACCGCAGTGAAACAGGAAATAAGGTTTCCAGGAAAAGATAATCAATAACAAACTGATCAATACTCCGGACAAAATTCCAGGCAATCCCCAAAAATAGCCTAATCCCAGAGAACATCCTAAATTCAAGACCGCTTCCGTAATCGTCGCCCATATATCCTGAAATAATCCATACGCACTTATAAAAGAATCTACCACAGTACGAATAAGATTGATATACATGATCGCAATGATTAATATGAACGACAAGTTATCCAATAAATATTGTTGCCCCACCCATAAGGTAATAAAAGAAGGCGTAAGCAAATAAACGGCAAAACAGATTGTACTCACAAACCAAAAACGAGAAGAAAATAATTCATTGAACACCTTAATTATTTTTTTCCGGTCACCTTCCGCGATTAAATTACCGATACCTGCATTTATACTATTGAACAACGCCGACAGCAACAATGTAACCCCGGTAACAATCAACATATAGTTTCCATAAAAAGCGACAAGGGTCAGAGAAGCATACGCATAGATAATCAATGGGCTTGTTTGCGTTAAAACGAAACCTCCGATTTTATGAAAAAAGATCTGTTTGGTCTTCGATAATATGATAGGATAATTTTGTTTTAAAAGCCTGCCCTCTCCTGGACTGCTCTTCAGCCATGGGTATTCTTTTTTCAACAATCGATTTAAAACAATTACCGTAATTAGAGCCATTCCAAACTCTAAAATCAGCCACCAAAGGTAACCGTTGTATAAATAAACGATTGCTGCAATCTGCAATAAAACTTTGACGATTTTAAATCCCTGAAGGTTAATCGTAACCTTATATTCCTTTTGGTCTGCAGTCAATACAATCTGACGATAGTTCCACAGATAGCTAAATAAAGAACTACATAATAAAACAATGAATGTTGCATAGGCATACCACAAAGGAATCTCCGCTTTCGCAAAAATCCAGGGGAAAAAAAACATAAGTATGATAGCTGCAGCAAACACAACATAGGCTATCTTCCTATATAAATATCCTTGGACAGAAACAATTTCATTAATTACCTGAATATTTTTTTCGAAAATAGGACGATATAGTGCGTAAGAAATAGCCGACCCGATACCTAATTCTGCCAAATTTAAAAAACCGAGTAAATTTTGGGCTGTCGTATTCAAGCCTAAAACTTCCGATCCCAAATAGTCTAAAAATACCTTTCGAGAAAAAAAACTTAAAACGAGATTAATAAAATAGAATAACAATGCAATTTTAGCATTCTGGATACTTTTAGAGGTTCTCGTTTCTTTATTCATTATAAAATAAAAATTCTAATACATTATTATATTTAGGCGCTGCCGGGAGAATCGAACTCCCGCTCCCAGAAACCACTGCAGCGACGTTGCCTTCGGGGGTTTCCCCACCGGACACAGAATGTCCAGTTCACATTCGGTCTGTTACCCTATATGTGTAGCAACCCACGGCGACGCCACCGGGAGACTCTTTTACGTCCCAGGCACTGAAGGAACTTCGGATGCCATAGGGGGACGGTTGATAAGCCAGAACAAAATGGATGTAAAAAGAGAATAATGAAATAGTTATATAAAATCAAGGAAATAGATAATCAGATAAAACGATGATAAATTATTAACAATAAAATGCAAATCACCAAAAAAAACGAACGTTTAATTTGGGTGCAATAAGAATGAAATAATGTAAAGTAGGGGGAAATATAAAAAGATGATTGTTAAATAATTAAGAAAAGATGTAAATTAAAGGGTAAAAACGAGGAAACGGGAATAAAAACGTTCGTTTTTTTATGGATAATACCTACCAAATTCATCCCCTAAGCGATAATTAGGACAAAGATAGGATTTATTTTTAAAGACACGAACCTATCTTTGGATTTTATAAAAAGAAATGCCTTAAAAACATCATGTTTTCACATCTTTTTAAGATTTTATTGAGATTGGAAATCGGGGAAAAGGAAACGATTTTGAAATAAAGCAAGCTCCACAAAAGCCCGGTTTTTCTTTTGGAAAAAACAGGAAACCCATTTGTCCGGACAGATTTGTTTCACCAGTTAACTATCTTATTTTCAATAACAAGTCTATTTCTTTTTACACATAATGTTCAGGATCGTCTTGTCGGTTTGTTCCATTCCGGCGGTACCGATCAATCCGATGTTACGGATGGTCTTTTCGATGTCGTCCTCGATGATGCCGTCGTTTTGGGTTTTAATGCCGTTCATCGATAGTAATGCGGCTTGTACGGCGGCGGATACGCCGGAATACACTTTCAGGGCACAGCCTTGTTTCGCTCCGTCACACATCATTCCGGTGAGGTTGGAACACATGGTTTTAATGGCATTGACCATTTGTTCGTATGTCCCGCCCATCAGGTAAGTGATAGCGGAAGCAGAGCCCGTGCCGGCAATCAATATCCCGCAAAGGGCGGACAGATGTCCCATGTAATAGTGAATATGGGAGGCGATCAGGTTGCTCAGGGCGAGAGCCCGCGCCAGTTGTTCGCGCGAAGAACCGAAACGTTCGGCGGCCACCACAACAGGCAAATATACCGTAATGCCCTGATTACCGCTGCCTGAATTGGTCATGACCGGCTTTTCACATCCGTCCATGCGGGCATCCGAAGCGGCTGTGGCACGGATCAGCACGTTGTTCAGGAAATCGTCCTCCAGCAATCCCTTGTCGATGTTCTCTTTCAAAGTTTTCCCGATTTGCAATCCGTAGGCGCTTTTCAGTCCTTCTTCGGATATGGCTTTATTCATTTCCGCCCCTTCGAGCACAAATTCGATCTTTTTAACGTCTACTTCATGAATAAATTCCCAGATACGCGCCACACTCAGTTCCGGTCGATTATTTTTTTCAGCCGTCAATGGCTGATAATCTTTTTTATATAAGGTTTCCCCGTTTTTCTCTACCAGCACGATATTCGTATGGGCGTGTACGATAACCGTCCTCACCACGTCCCCGCCTCTGGTGCAGATGGCTTCCGCATAGAGCTTATCGGGGGCGTCCTCGAAAAGACAGATTTCTACGGCATCTTTTTCCAGCAATTCTTTCGATACCGATAAGTTGCAACCTTCGGACACTTTTTTCAGCACTTCCAGCCCGTATTCCGTTTTTCCGCAAACAGCTCCCAAAGCGGCGGCAATAGGCAGTCCGGTCATTCCCGTACCGGGAATCCCCACTCCCATTCCGTTTTTATAAATATTTCCGCTCACCAGCACTTTGATGTGGCCGGGAATCCCTTCCAGCACTTCACGGCATTTCGCACAAGCCAAAGCACAGGCGACAGGCTCTGTACATCCCAGGGCAGGAATGGTTTCCTGCCTTAATATTTCAATGATTTGTTGTTCAGTAGCCTGACTCATATCGAGCGTTTTTCATATTCAACATAAACAGAGCAAATTTATCGGTTTTTGCTTTACTCTGCCGGAAATGTTGCACAGATTAACACTTTTTTAATATTTAAAGGTATTCCGTCTATCATCGAGGGTGTTCCACTTTTTGCCTTTTACTTTTTATCTTTTCACGAAAATCCGTATCTTCGCCAAAATTTCCGGCTTTCCGGACTTGCTTATTTATACAGGCTTATGGTTAAATATATCCTTATCGTCTTTTTGTTTGCCGGGAAACTATACGCAGCCCCGGAACAGGATACCACTTCCACCGAGGTGCGCTACGACATTTTTCAGGAGCTGAAAGAACCCGGAGCAAACGGAGGCAGCGTACATTTGTCCTGCTCCCCGGCTATCGATAATCTGTTACATCTTCACATCAATCAAAATAAGAGGAATGAGTCGTTTTCCGGTTACCGGATTCAGATTTTTTCCCGGAGTTCCTACGGGAGCGATATGGCAAAATTGAAGCAAATGCGGGACGATTTTGAAAAGGTTTTTCAGGATATTCCGGCCTATCTGAAATATATCGATCCTGATTTTAAAATCCGTGTGGGAAATTTCCGCACGAAACTGGAGAGCATTCCCACTTTATACCGGGTGAGAAAATTATATCCTTCGAGCTATCCGGTGAAAACAGAGATCACGCTAAATGAAATGAAACGGATTCCGATGCAGGATATTCCGGTGGAAGAAACAGGCACAGAAAGCCAACCATAGAAGATATATCATTCTTCTGCCCGTTGCTTCCGGATAACGGTTTCGATTTCTGCCATTTCCGCCGTCATTTTTTCCCGGAGTTGTTGCCATTTTTCACTTCCGGCATCTGTCGGGCGGTGTGCCAATGTCTTATTCACTTTATCGATCTGCGCCATTAAGGTAAGCGCATCTTTCCCGATGAAGGTATCCCGGAAACGCTCCCAAATATATTCCACCGCCACAGGTGACACATGCAGCATATCCTCCGCATAGAAACGGTAGTCCCTCAGTTCGTCCATAACAATTTCGTAGGAAGGGAAATAATACACGTCTTCCAAACTCCTCACCAGCCGATCGATCGCCAATAGTAATACCGATTTACTCAACTGGTTGCCATGCGCCCCGTCTTTCCAATGCCGGATGGGACTAACGGTGAAAAGAACCTTAAGGGCGGGATTGATCTCCCGTAGCCGCCGGATCAGGACGGTGTATTCCGTAACGATTTCTTCCGGCTCAAGCCGGAAGCGTTCAAATTCCGAAGCGGGAATCTTATGGCAGTTCGACACGATTCTGCCGTCACGCTTATACCGAAACACCCATGCCGTTCCCAGGGTGATCACCAGCAGGTCGGTGGTCTTCAACTTTTCCGCCGCCCGCGTGAGCCGTTCATTGATTCGGGAAAGGCAGGTTTCCCGGCAGGACGACGAAAAACTGCCGTGATGCAGCAGGCTAAGCCATTTTCCGTCGTGCATCATCAGTTCATCCCCGGTGAAAGGGTGTTCCTCCAACAACAATTCCAGCACCCGTGCCGCCGACAGCGGATTGTAGACAATGCCACACGGATTAATATCGGCATCAAATTTAAAATAAGTCAGTTTTTCTCCGATATTTTCAGTGAAACAAGACCCTAACATCAATATCCGGGAAGCATATCCAATGTGGAAGTCCGCCTGGGGTATTTCAATTTTTGTCTGCCATTCCATAAATTTTATTCATTCTAAATTCACTCAAAGATAACCCGGCTTTCGTTTTTTTCCTTCCAATTTTTACTTTATTTTCTATCTTTGTACCAAAATCGTGGTATGAGCTTTATAACCGTTTTATTGATAGCCATAGGTCTTTCTATGGATAGCCTGGCCGTGAGCATCGGCGGGGGAATATGCATGAAACCGTTCTGTATCCACAAATCGCTCAAAATGGCTGTGATCATGGGAGCCTTTCAGGGAGGTATGACCTTATTGGGCTGGGCTTTAGGTTCCGGATTCAGTTCTTATATCACGGACTTCGACCATTGGATTGCTTTTGCCCTGTTGTCTTATCTGGGAGGAAAAATGATCTACGAGTCGTTCAAAGCGGAGAATGAAACGCTGGTTTCTTTTTCTAACCGCACCCTGTTCACCCTCGGCATCGCCACCAGTATCGATGCTTTGGCGGTAGGAATCAGTTTTGCTTTCCTGAAAACCAATATTTGCTTTCCGGTCGTTGTCATTACCCTTACCACGTTTCTGCTTTCCCTGACAGGTGTAGTTTGCGGTTTCCGCTTCGGCAAGATCAAAAATCTCAATGTAGAGTTATGGGGCGGCGTTATTTTAATAGCGATCGGTATCAAAATTTTGATAGAGCACACGCTGATGTCTTAATTCTTCTCTCTTTCTATTCAACTCATTTTAAGTTAATTTAAACTTATAAGCGTTATACTTTTTTACTTTTAAGCGTAAATTTACAAGACGAATTAAAACGCTTAATTAAAATCTAAAATGGCTTATATAGATTATTATGGTATTCTGGGGGTCAGTAAAACGGCCACTCAGGATGAAATCAAAAAGGCTTACAAAAAATTAGCACGGAAGCATCATCCCGATTTAAATCCGAATGATCCCGATGCGCAAAGACGTTTTCAGGAGATCAACGAGGCCAATGAAGTGCTGAGCGATCCGGAAAAACGGAAGAAGTATGACCAATACGGAGAGAATTGGAAACATGCCGACGAGTTCGAGGCGCAGCGACAGAGGTATCAGCAGCAAGGCGGCGGTGCCGGAGGTATGGGAGGCGGCATGGGCGGCGGCTATTGGTCGTCGGAGGGTGATTTTTCCGGGGACGGTGAATTTTCGGACTTTTTCGAGTCGCTGTTCGGTTCCCGCCGGGGCAGAAGCGGCAGGAGTGCAGGTTTCCGGGGGCAGGATTATAACGCAGAATTACAGCTTTCTCTTTACGATGCGGCCACAACACATAAACAAATCCTGAACGTAAACGGTAAGAGTATCCGGATCACCGTTCCGGCAGGTGTTGCCGACGGGCAGACGATCAAACTGAAAGGACAGGGTGCACCCGGAATCAACGGAGGTCCCGCAGGCGATCTGTATATTAAGTTTGTCATCCAAAACGATACGGCTTTCAAACGGCTGGGTGACAATCTGTATATCACCGTGCCCTTAGACCTTTATACGGCTGTTTTAGGAGGGGAACAGACGATCGACACTCTGAGCGGCAAAGTGAAGCTGAAGATAAAACCCGAAACCCAGAACAACAGTAAGGTCAGGTTGAAAGGGAAAGGTTTCCCGGTCTATAAGAAAGAAGGCGAGTCCGGCGACCTGATCGTGACTTTCACCGTGACGATCCCTACCCATTTGACAGAGAAGCAGAAGGAATTGTTCCGCGAATTACAAAAGTCTTAATTAAAGAAGCAGGATTATGGATACAGATTTCATCATTATAAAGGAATATTGCCAGAAAAGCCACGTAGAGCCGTCGTTTATTTTTTCTTTGGAAGAAGGAGGACTGATCGATGTGCAGGTGATTGAAGGCGAACGCTATCTTCCGGCGGCACAATTGCGCGAACTGGAACGCTATACGCATCTTTATTATGACCTTTCGATCAATATCGAGGGAATAGATGCTATCCGCCACATGCTCGACCGGATGAGCCGCTTGCAGGATGAAGTGGCGCAATTACGCCGCCAGTTACAGGCCTTCCAATCCGAAGATTATTTCTTCGAGGAATAAGCACCGGAAACGGCTATAATTTCAGGAGTTCCCCGGCACGTTTTTTCTGTGCGGGGTTGTCTGATTGCCGTGCCAGGCGGTTGGCAATCCCGGCATATTTACACGCCAGTTCGTTATATCCGCATTTGCGGGAAATTAGCGCGTAGTTATATACCGCCTCGAAATCGGTGGCAGGCTCTACGGTCTTCCCGGCCCAGAGGTGTATCACTTTCAGACGGGCAACGTCATCCATTATTTCCAGAGCCCCCGCAGTGATCTCTTTAATCATCGGGTGGTTGTCCGGAAAATAGCGAAACAATTTCCGGGCCTTATAAAAATAATCTTCGGCATTCCGGGAGGCACGGAGTTCGCGTATTTTGAAATAATCCTCCACCACATCATAGTGCGCATAGCCCAGCTTTCTCAGTTTCAACATTTCCCGGTCGTATTCCGTACGGTTTTTCACGTAAAGGCTTTCCAGATAGTCCACTAATACCTTATCCAGTTTCTGAAAAACATCATCTTTGGAAAAATACTGCACAAAGGAATCCTGATGATCGAAGAGGTATTGTATCTGGGGAGCATGGATGTCGTTCACATAGTCACGCACGATCACCCAATTATAGTCTTTCAGGTAGTCGGTTTCCGGCTGGGTCTTAAAATAACGCGATAGCACCTCAGCCGCAGGTTTCCCCTGACGGCAAAGTTCTTTCAATAACAACTGGGTGACTTGCGGATTGGCCGGATTCCGGTCGAACTTCCTTTCCAGCTCGTCCAACTGCACATTTTCCTTTTCCAATGCCATCGCTCCCGATAAATTCCATAGCAACAAACCGCATGCCAATAAAAACTTTCCCTTCATACCGATTATTTCATTTCTCATACACTCCTAAAACACATTCATCGGTAAAAAAGGTGAAGTCAAAATCGATTTTAACTTACAATTTAACAGATTTTACATTATAAACTTAAAATATGAAAGTTTATTCTTTCCAATTGTATAAAAATGCCATCTAAAACGATTCCATTGCCTATTCATTTTCCGGAGGAAACACATCCTCCCGAAAAGTTCCCGGTATATTTTAACACCATATTGACGAAATGAGCTTTAATCGGCTGATTTATGGATATTTTGCCGGGTTTCCCGGCAGTTTATTTTTCTTCTTTAGGATTATTCCGGCGAAATGCCTTATCGATTTCTTCAAAAATCGCTGCATCCTGCATCCAATCGTATATGTTTACCACATACACCCGGTCATATTCACGGTAAGGCTCTCCGAATTTATTTTCTATCCTTTGCAATTCTTCCCAATCCACCAAACAGGCGTGCAGTTTCCGCTTTTCATCTTTGTTGCCGGAACTGTCGCCGGGAATGGCGGTCCAGGTATCCCATCCGTGAGTGAATAAAGTGGCGTTCCAATGCAGGTGTTCCCCCTTTGCCAGGTTTTCCAGCCGTTCTTTGCCCAGCAAGCCTACAAAGCGGGTTTTGTTATCCAGTTTTTTAATTGTTTCAGGCAGCAACCCCGCCAATTTTAATTTCGTCACCAAATGGAGGGCTGCGGACAGGTTACTGATTTTCCGGATTTCCGGCAATTGTTCCCACTTCACTCCGGGCATATCGGCAGACATCTGCCCACCGGACGCGGTTTCGTATTGCGGCGAACAGGAAGAGCGTTCACCGGAAACCGTAAGTTCCGGCTGTCCCCTTTCCTGCCGTCCGTTTTCCTGCAACGAAGTTTCTTCCTGCGGCAAGGCATCCGCTTGAAGTAAACCTTCCCGATCGGTATTTTGCGACGTAAGGATTTGTTCAGATGTATCTTCCAAAAGCCGCTCCGCTTTTTCCCTATTATAATAATTGTGCATCTTTTTAGCCAGCGACCACCGGATTTCGTTCACAATCAGCTCTTCGGTATAGATACTATCTTCTGTACCAAACAGATGAATCTGCCGGGGCAACAAGGTGGACAAAGCGGTATAGGCATGAGCCGGATTCCCATCCGCTTTCACAAAAATATCTATATCCCGTCCGGTAACCCGGCAGATAAACCGTTCTATGCAAACCGCCATTTGTATGTTCCGACCTGAATCCCCCAGAGCGATCACCAGATAGTCGAGCGTGTCCAGTTTCGAGCGCAACACTTCCCAAAAAGCCACGCTATTCACGTCCGCCGAGAGATATTCCACCCCATAGTGCTCCATGCCCGGATAACGGCTTTTAAATGTTCCCAGCCGCCCGCCGAGGTCTTTATCCACAACCGCCACCCGGTATTCCGCCCCGATAAATTGCCCGTGTTCCGTGAGAAGGCGCAGGACATTGCTCCCTGTTTCCCCGAAACCCAAAATCATAGCTGTGAAATCCTTTGTCGCTATTGCTTTCGTCGTGTCGGGACGAACGTAATCCACCGGAGGGTGATTTATGATTAATTCAAGCGCAGCCAGCCGAGCCGGATGAACGGTCTGTATTTCCACATTTTCCGGTACATTTTGCCTTTCCAACAATTCCGCCATTTCCTCATCGTCTATCCGTACATAAAGGACAATTTTTGCCCGGTAATCTTTTGTGCTTTTTATTTCATCCGTTATTTTCAGGGCCAGCCGGAGATTCCGAGCCGTGTCGGCAGAAAACAGGAAAAAATGTGCCTTTCCCTTTCTCAACAATTTTCCTACGCCCGCTTCCCGGCAGGTTGTGTTTTCCGAATATGTCCGGCTCAGCAGCAATACTCCTGCATCGGCCAATTGTTCCCGCCACACCTCCCGGTTGTCGCTCTCCCCACCTCCTCCGGCATGTTTGCCTATCTTCCATTTCTTTTTCCCCTTTTCATCGAGCACCACCACCAAACGCCCCGGCTCTTTCCGTTCGAGCAGACTCCGTGCCAGCGTTGCGGAAGCTGCATCCAATCCTAAAAATAAATAGCTCCGGCGGGGAATTGTGCATTTTAGCCTCAACCACGAAAGGAAATGCGTCCCGAATAATTGCACCACCACCAAAAAGCTAATCAGAAAAGCTAAAAAGTGGATAAGAGAGAAAAAGGTCATATACATTTTGCTGTGGTGCATTTCCTCACACACCTCCAGCAAATCGGAATGAAGAAAAAACATGTGGAAAGTGGAGAGGAAAGAACGGATCGAGAGGGCTGTCAGCGAACTTGCCGTCCCTCCGTGCAGGTAACCGATGGCATAGATCACAAAACCACCCACCGCTGCCAGAGGAACCAGCAGGTAGTTCCTGATTCGAAGGCAGGTTTTCCGCCGCCGGGCCATTAACAGGCAAAACAAGAACAAAAGCAGCAGCATAACGGCAAAAGCCAACACATCCCCTATCGTGAGGCAGGCTGGATGCCCCGTGCTATCCTTAAAATTCCATAAAATCGTAGCTATCATATAGTTTATCTTTTTTACTGATCTTCTTACGCCGGATGCCGTCTAAAAACTTCCATCCGATGCTATCCCCTCAATACACCCAGGCATCCCCGCTATTTCCAAAACCGATTTCCCGGTTTCTCTGTTTTTCCAAAGCCGATACAGCTCCTGAATCTCCGGCATCAGCGGCCTTTTGCAGCCAATACAGGTAAAGTTGCCTGTCTTTTTCCACTCCTATGCCTTTCTCATAGCATAACGCCAGCCGGAACATTGCCGGAGCATGCCCTTTATCCACCGCTGCCCGGAACAACGTGAAAGCGCGTTTTTCGTCCCGCTCCACACCCCGTCCTTCCTCATAACACTTCCCTAAAAATTCCAAAGCATAGGCATCCCCCTGCTCCGCAGCTTTACCATACCACCTCACCGCCTGCCGCATGTCCGTTTCCACTCCGGTTCCTTCTTCATAAAATAGGCCAACCACCCGTTGTCCCCAACAACTACCGTTTTCAGCAGCCCGTTTATAATATTGAAAAGATTTCCGGTAGTCCTGTTCCACCATATTCCCATTATAATAGCAATTTCCCAAAGTGCAAAGTCCATCCGGATCACCCTGTGCCGCCGCCTTTTCAAACCATAGCAGAGCCTGTGAGGAATCTTTCTTTACACCCAAACCACTCAGATAGCATTTTCCCAAGCGGAATTGTGCATCCGCCATTCCTTGTTCTGCCGCCCGACGATACCATTCCACCATCTTTTCCGGACTTTTTTCCACCCCATATCCATTCTCAAAACATATCCCCAATTGGGTGGCCGCCTGGCTATCACCCAATTCCGCCGCCCTAAAAAAGTAGCCGAAAGCCACATAATTATCCTCCGGGACATACCGTCCGTAGTATGCTAAAAGTCCCAAGCGGAAAAGAGCCGGGGCAAACTGCTTTTCAGCCGCTTTCTTATACCATTCATACGCAGCCTGATAGTCGCGTTCCACACAAGATCCGGTTTCGTAACACCGCCCGACCCTATATTCCGCCCGGCTAAATCCTTTCTCCGCCGATTTCCGGAAATAAAGGTAAGCCATGCTGTCACTTTGAGAAACGCCCCAGCCGTTTGCATACATCATGGCTATATTATACAGAGCTTTATCATATCCTTGCTCTGCCGCCTTTCCATACCACAACAAAGCCTGCCGATAATCCTGTTCCACGCCGCTCCCGTTCAGGTAGCAATTTCCCAGATTTTTTTCGGCCAAAGTATCTCCCCGCAGGGCTGCCTGTCCATACCAATAAGCCTGTAAAGTGTCATTGGGAACCCGTACCGTGTAATAATCCGCCAGCCAAAGCATAGCAGCCACATTTCCTTTCCGCGCCTGCCGTCCGGCTTTTTGCCAATCTTTTTTCCGCAAGGAATCCGGAGGTGCAGCCATTCCCGTAAAAACCATTCCCACACCCAACAGCATGAGCAATAACCATTTACTTATTCCGTTCATAGTTTTACATTTTTCACTTTCCAATGCATATAGCTTCTGTATAGCCTGTCTAAATGCCCGAAATCGATCACCGAACGCTGAATTTCCAATCCCACGATTCCATAGCGGGCGATGTATTCCGCCACCTCTTGGGCTGGCAGGACAATGCGAATGAAATCATATTCGCTCACCCCCGGCCTGGCCACCAACAGGTCGTGCCTGCCTGTTTTGTGTTGCAATACCTGCCGGAGCTTTTCCTGTAACCGATCCTGCGGGTAATATTTCCAGTCGTCTACAAAATACCGGAAATCATCGAAAGCAATCAACAGGTCGCCTTTCTGTAAACCGTATTCCATCATCCCCTCCAATAAATCAGTGATCTTAAAGCAATAAGAATATTGCAGCCTGCCTTCCACAAATACGCCCGAAGAACGGATTGTGCCATCGGCTTCATAATAAGTGCCGATTCCTTCTTTTTGCCCTCCGCTAAAATTTCCCCGGAACACACCGCCGTCTGCCAAATATTCCACTCCTTCCCCTTCCAGCAGGTCGTTCTCGAAATTTCCTTCAATGCGGGTTCCGTCCAAACGGGTCAATGTTCCTTTTCCATTAAAAACACCATCTGTCAGATTTCCCCGGTACGTCATGCCGGAATTGAAGTGGTAAGTTCCCCAGCCATTGATCTTTCCCGCTTTCCAATCCCCTTCCAAACGATTACCGTTTGCATATACTTTCACTCCATATCCCTCCCGGGGATTCAACCGTTCGGAATGTCCCCGGCTATCCCACACAGTCGCCCCGTTTTCCCGTCCGGCGGCATATTCATAGACGATCCGGCAATACGACAGCCCGGCACGCTTGAGATCGCAAGCCTTACCGTCTTTATCGAAATAAGATTCTTCCCAAATTCTTCCGTAGCGGTACGCTTTATGGCAATGGCTCCAGCCTTCTTCGTTATCGACAGGATTCATCCCGGCATCCAAATAATAAATATCACTTTGCCGCCGGGTGGAATCATACCCGTAACGAATCACCGGGTCGCGGGCAAGTAAGTGCTGTTCATCCCGGTAGCGTCTCTCTGAAACAAGTAAACCGTTCTCATAATCCGATTCTATCTTAAAATATCCGTCGTACAAACAGGGCTTATCCCCCTTGTCATAATAAGCCCTACTGATCTCATTATCGTAAATGTCATATTTATAGGAAACATAAGCATACCCCAGCCGATTGTTCATCAGGGCCCCTTCCCGATCGAGCACTTCCAGCCGAATCAGGTTGCCCCGGTAGTCATATACACATGCTCCGGCATAAGCCCCGGCGGGGCCCAGACAGGGCTGACCGTCCACCCCATAATATTCCTGTTTCACGATCTTGCCGAATTTCAGGGTATTGACCTGTTTGTGATACCCTTCCTCATTCACGCAGGGACGATCGGAAGTATCGTAAAAGGCAGAGCTCTTCACCTGATTGCTACCATCGTTTTCATACCTGCTTATCGCATACTGATGCTCCGGATGATTGATCCTTTGCCCATTTTTATCCCAATAGCTGGTTTCTGTCTGGAAATGGTTATCGTCATACTTCATGGCTTCCCGATGCCAGCCCGATGCGTTGTTCACAGGCGTTTTACCATCTGCATCATAGCAGGCCGTTTCTATGTGATTGCCAAAGGCATCGTAAGCATATACCCAAACCACCTTACTGTCGAGCCTTTTTCCTTCTGCATCTTTCCAAATGGTCTGAATGCGGTTGTTCAACAGGTCATAGCGATACTCCTCGACAGCCACGCCATCGGACGTCATATAGCGATTTCCCCGGTCATCGTAATACTCCATCACAGTCAGATTCCCCCGGTCATCGTAACGATATTTCACACAGGCATACCCGTTAGCATACGACGGACGGCGTTTCGTGTCGAAATATTCTTCTTTCAACAGGCGGTCTTCCCCGTCGTAAGCCCGTAAAACCCCGGCATATCCGGAATGATTGACCATCGGCACATGGCGGGCATCGTAATAATATTCGGCAACCGTATTGCCCCGGTTATCGTATTCCCACTCTTTCGTACACACCCCGTCTATGCCTTCCACAGGCGTTACGCTATCCTTTAAACAAGTGAGGCCGGTGCACCAGTTTTTATCCCTGGGATCGTTATAACAGGCGGCATATCCTACACATCCGTCACTTCCCCAATAACTCCCGTCATGCCGATAGGAAAGTTCTTTAACCACCTGATCCCCGCCCTCCTTAAAATAAAATAGCTTATAGGCACAGCCCCGGCGGGTAAGCTCTCCATCTTTGTTCAAAAATTCAAGCCTGACCGTATTTCCCCTATTATCATATATCCGGTGGTAGCTGTGATAAAAAGAATGGTTTTCCCGGTCGTAATATTCAAACTTTCCGCCTTTTTCATCAAAATAATCAACCAACGCAATCTGCCCTCTGGAATCATAAGCATACGTACAAATCGCATATCCGTCCGCCACGGCCACCACTTGCCCGTCACTACCCAGCGAAACGCCTTTTACGATGCGGTTATCCCGGTATTCGAATTTCCATCCGCTATTCCCCGCTTTGTCCGTGCAATATACCAACGAATCGCTCTTATCCGGGGTGGCGCTTCCAAACCGCAAGAGTAATCCTTCCGGCGAATATTCATATTTTTCAGCATATACCAAATTCCCGTTTTTAGCCCGGTTACCGAAAGCGTCGAAAAACTCGGAACTCGCCCGGTAGCCATTAGCGTCAAAACCGATCTTCACCACACTCGCCCCATTTTTACGGGATTGCACCGGAAGCCCGTTTTTATCCGTGTAGGATAAATAGGTATACTCCAAATCTTCCGGTCGGCCTCCCCGGCGGGCGCGATTACTGGTATAAACACCGCACCAGATCAGTTCATGCCGCTTATTATAAGCTTTTACCTGCATCACGTGAAGCCCTTCCACATCAGAAACAAACTCATATTGGCACACCTGCTGCAATAGATTTTTAAAGTTTTTGTTCACCCCACTGTCATCTTCATCCCCGGCATTAACCAGCAAAGTGCTTCCAAAGCCGGAAGATAAATCTCCCCAGGCATCCCGCTGTGCCATTTTTGTCCAATGACGGGCATATATGCCCCGCCGGGGTGTCCACCAGGCAGAAAACATCCCCTTCCGGCTCAATTCCACATATTTTGCGCGGTACTCCGCCCGTTGCCGGGATAAGCGGTTAATTCCCTGCGGCCATTCTTGCCGGTAATCAAATCCCTCATAATATTCGGAATAAGGTATCAGGAAACCAACGATATATCCGCCGATCAGCAATAGCAACAGCACCACCGCAGCAGCGAGCAGGGAAGCGCGTTTCCTAAGCCGGCGCACCCGTTGCCGTTCGGCTTCCACCCGTGCCTGCTGCTCCCGCTCATTCCGGCGTTCCGCCGCCACCTTACAAAGCACATCGTGGGTAAACTCGATCCGTTTCGCCCCATCCCATTCTTCGATACGGATCAGGCGGTTTTTCTGAAGCACCTCCAACTCCTCCCAGGTCACTCCCCGGCTCAAAGCATCTCCCAACGACACCCGGTCACGAAATCCGTCGGAAGTTAAAAGACGGTCTTCCAAATAATTCCCGGTTTCCGGAGAAACCAAATAAATCGTATCCTGATAGAAATTCTTAATAATATTATCCCCGAACGCCTCCACCAAATCGGCGGTGATCTTTTCCTGTCCCCGTTCTTCCCGTTTCCGGTCGAGCTCATGACAGAACAGGGAAAGCAAAGCAGGCTCCACCACTAAACGGTTTTCTTCTCCGGGATTTACCTCTTTCCGGTTCGTAACCTTCCGGATGATCTCAAGTGCTACTTCTTCCGTCACGATCCCCCGGGAGGGCTTGATAACGATGTCCATAGCCTGTTTCGCGTGGATAGACTGCAAACTGTAACGGTTCCGTTTCAAAGCCGGAATCCGGGTGGCATACTCTTCCAACCGCGCCAGAAAATCTTCCCGCAAAGCAAGCACACAGCGAAAATTGAGCTTTTCCGGATAACGCACCCGCTGCCCGCTTTCCGATAAATAGTCCCGGATATAGGCAGGGACACGGTCGTCACACAAATCAGCCCATTGCCCGAAAAAATCATCCGCCTTTTCCCGTTCTTTGGCCAGGGTGAAAATCTCTTCGAACTGGTCGATCACCACCAAAGGCGTCACCGGAAAATCCCCGGCATTCCAAAAAATGTTACAATGGAAAAACTCCCACAGGGAAAGCTGCTCCGGGGCAATGTATCCGATCCGGTTTTCAATATCGATCCGGTCTTCCGCCGCCTGTACGCACACTTGCCGGATCACCTGCCGGGCATAGGTTTCCCTGCCATCGTGGTTCAGCCGGATATACACCGGGAAAAAGCCGCTATCCCTTGCTTTGGTGAAAATACCTGCCCGGAGAATCGAGGTTTTCCCTGTCCCGGAAGGTCCGTAGATAATGGTCTGGGTATTGTGGAAAATATCACCCGATAATTCGGCAATCTCATTCTCCCGTCCGTAAAATATCGGAGCGTCCTTTTCCTCATAAGCTGCAAGCCCCAGCCAGTGGGTATGGGTATCCGTTTTCATAAAGCGCTGTTTTAACTGTTCAGCAAACGCACATCCCGAACAATTTTCCGGAGGCTATTTTCCCAATCCTGCCCTTCCCGCAGATTGGCCGTATGGAATTTTGAAAATATCTGTAAACTAGAATCTTCCAGGTTCACATCGTCGATCACCACCGGATAGATAAACTTTTCCGGAAATCTCAATTCCAGTTCATCGTTCGCCCATTTCCATTCCCGCTTGAAGAAACGACGGCCACAATTCACGACCGACCGTGACAACACGGGCACAAATATTTTACTCTCCTGAATATTTTGCTTAATCATAGCTTCGTAGGCATCACCCGGCTCCAGCGATTTTTTATCGAACCACACAGCCACACCCAATTCCTGAAAAGTTTCCGCGATTTTACGGGCCTGCTCAAAATCCTCGCTGGCATAGGAAATAAAGATTTCCTTTTTATCCCCCACCCCCTGAAATGTTTTCCAGCGTTTCACCAATTCCCGGATAAAAGCACGTGCATCTTCATGAACCCCGGCATTCATCCGTGCCAAAAAATCCACCAAATTCTTATCCAGCCGGGAATCCGCCAGCATCCCCACCTTATCGGCTGCGGACGAACGGGAAGAAAATTTAAGGGAATGAAAGAAAAACCGGAACAGCCAATTGGGATAGTTACAGCCGATCACCAGCAGGTATTTTTCCCGCAAAACATTGGAAAGCCGTTTGGGACGGTAGTTTTCATCCAGCCAATAGTGCAGAAATTCCAACAGGTCGTCTTCCGTCAGCACAAATTCGTGAGGTACGGCACTCGCCTTACCAAACATTTGGTAGAGGCAGGGTTTACTCAGATCGTCAATATCTTCCTTACAGCTTCTTTTTTCATAGCTCAACCGTTTCACCTTGCCCTTTCCCCAAAAGCTTTCCATTGCCTTCAACGCCATATCGTCAAAAGAAGTGGAAAGCACCAGCCGGAATTTTTCAATGGAAAGCAGTTCCTGTAATTCCGGCAAAAACTCCACCTCCAATCCGGAAATCTCCTGAAGAATCCGTGTCGTTTCGTAATAAGGCTCCGATTGAATCCTGTCCCACGCCCGCATATTATACCCGTAAGAAAGTTCCGCAAAATCGGAAACCTCATCTTCCACGCCTAACCTTTCCTTCATTTTTTGAAGGATATATTCCCGCAACGGCACTTCCCGCCCTTCCACCGTCAGGGTGAATAACTCCTGTCCCAGCACCGGGATCACATTCCCCTTGTCGATTTCCTCCAAAAGCCGTGCCCACCCGCTTTCGTTCAAGCGGTTCTGCATAGAATTTTCCATAAGCGTTTATTTATAGCACACACTCTTTAAAACCCCAACATCCTCCATTTCTCCTCTTATCCGCCTTTTTATAAATCAACAATACTATACTCCAATCATTTCAGTTTACATACAAATATATAAATATTATGTATATTTATTATATTTTACAAAATAAATTTTAAAATAAATAAAATCATATCAGAGGCAAATAAATAATACTCAATCTGATACGAATTAACCAATCAAAACATAATTACATTTTATTTATTTAAACAAAATAAATATCGTTTATTATTATTATGTTTGCCAAAATGATAATTAGGTATGAAACACTCATTATATCTTGTGTTTATTTTAGGTCTGTTTTTTGCCTGTACAGATTTTCCCGCCGACGTAGAAGTATCTCTGCAAATTGCCGGAAAAAATAGAAAAGAGTTGACGAAAGTATTACGGCATTATAAAACGAAGCAAGCTGATTCCCTGAAATATAAGGCAGCCTGTTTTTTAATCGACCACATGAAATGGCACAAAGGGCGGGTTGTAAGCATGGACCCACACTTCCACGAAGCTTACGCCGCCATAGATGCGCGCTTTCGTTCGGTGAGCGAAGGTTTATCTTTAAAAGACCTTAGCAGCAAAGAGGCCCGTTATGTTTTTTCTAAAAAAGAGAAATTAACCAAACCGCTTTTCGATTCTACCTTTCAGGAAACCCAGGTATCATCGATAATTCCCGACCTGCAATTTATCAATGCAGCTTTTTTAATCGACCATATCGAAAATGCCTTCCGTTTAAAAGCAACTTTACCCGATGTTTCCAACCTGTCTTTTGCCGATTTTTGCAATTATATTCTTCCTTATCGTTCTTGCGAATATAGTCAGTTCGACAACGGGAAAATGTTAAATGAAATGTTTTCATCCTATATCAACAATCCAACGGCCAAAAAACTGAATGATCGTTTAGGATGGTATAACACTTATGTGTTCAGGATGAAATGTCTTTATGGTAAATGTCCGATCAAGGGAACAACCGGGATTTACGATCTGTTTTTCTATAAGAAACACGATTGTACGGGCATCGCCAGCCATGCGGTGAATGTTTTCAGGGCTTGCGGTATTCCGACGGCTGTCGATTACAATACTGCACACCGGGACTTTCAAGGTGTTCACCATCATTGTTCCACGTTAGACAAAGATGGGAAATGGCTGTCTTTCAATGCAGAAACAGAAGTTCCCGGAGATTTCAATTTCAAGTACTACCATGTGACCAATATACTCCGTTTCATGTATGCAGCCCAAGAGGACAGTCCTTATATGCTAAAAAATGAAGATGAAAAGCTTCCGTCCCTGTTCGGCACTCCCTGTATTAAAGAAGTAACAGCCTGCACGAAACCGGTATATCAGGTAACTCTTCCGTTTGAAGAGGCCACAAAAAATAAGCTGGCCTACTTATATGTGTTCCATTCGGGAGAAGAAGGCATCACTCCTGCAACCTGGGGGCTGATCGACCACTCCAACAAAACCGTGAGATTTGACAATGTGCTGACGAAAATTTTATATTTCCCGGTTTATTTAGATCAAAAAGAAAAACGATATTTTGCCACCCCTTTTTGGATAACGGCCGACACGACACAAACAGCAGGTTTTCGACTGCATCCCCTGAATGAGTTAACCGACGTGGCAGACAGTACGACTTCGCTTATTTTAACCAGAAAATTTCCCCGAAAATACGATATGCAAAGGACAGCGCAACAAATGGTGGGCGGACAATTTTTCGGAGCCAACCAAAAGGATTTCAGCGATCAAAAGCTGTTATACACCATCACTCAAACACCCGACCCATATTTACAGGAGTTTGATATTTCCCGTCCGGCAGCCTACAAATATTACCGATACACAGCGCCGAAGGAATATCCACGTACCAATGTCAGCATGCTGGAATTTCTGACTAAAACCCGTAATTCCTATAAAAATGTGGCACCCCCTACCCCCCTGCCTGTTTTATGTCCTCAGCAGACCGTTCAGGAGGAACATTATGTGAAGTTATTGGACACAACCCTTGAAGTGATGAGTAAAGTTCCTTATTATGACGGGAATATGCTCACATCGTCCGGAAGCAGACAATCCATTACGCTGAATCTACAAGCTCCCCAAATCGTAAATGCCATCCGTTTCGCTCCATTAAACGCCGATAACGGAATCAAACCCGGAGATCTATATGAATTAAGGTATTGGGATAATGGCTGGAAAAAAAGTAAGGTACAGAAAGCCAAATACCAATATATCGAATTTCCAAATGTTCCTTCCAATCGCCTGTACTGGCTGAAAAATACCGATCGGGGAAAAGAAGAGCTCCCTTTTATTCTGAAAGACGGGCAACAACAGTTTATCTACTATCATGTTTTAAAATAATTTCACGTTCCCGCAAACCCAGTAGTTTTTACTGGATTCTGCGGAGAGGGTATGATCTTTCTCTCTCACCTCCCCAGACAGCGCAAACCGGGAATGTTGTTTCCCGGTTTCCCGAAACCAATCAATCTGAAAAGCAGATCACACCAAACCCAAATCACGGAACATCGCGCCATAGACGGCAGCTTTTTCAGGAAGAGGCTTAGGGTAAGCCCGGGAAGAGGAAGGCATGCGGTAGAGGCGCAGGGAACGTCCCCGGAATACGGCATCGCTATATCCTCCGACTTTAGGTTCTTCCGCCCGAAGCAGGGAAAGCAGAGTGTCGGTGGCTTTTTGCCCGGTGGTGACTATCGCCCGGCAATCCGGCAACTGCGATAACACCTCATCCAAACGGATCACAGAAACCACTTCCAGAAATTTATCGGAAGCGTTGTCCTTTTGGCGAATAACTTCCCGCGCCGTATCGGAAAGGGCAATGCCTTTCTCCGTTAGAAACGAACGGATACGGGCTTCACAATACGATTTTTTATCATCGGTCAGAAAATAGTCTTTCTCTTCGAAAAAAACCAATCCAAAAATGCGCCACATATCATTCTGGAAATTAGGGTAGTAAAAATCCATCTTCCACCGGGCACGCGGCGGCGGAAAGCTGCCCAACATTAAAACCTTTGCTCCGGCAGGAAAAAAAGGTGGCAGCGGATGTTTCTCTATTTTACTTGTTTTATCGGTCATTTCTACAACAAATTAATAAAAAATATCCAGCCTATTTTACAAAGGTAAAATTAACCTATTTATTTAGGTTTGAGAAAACAAAAAATAGAATAATTAAAAGAAAAAATACGGATACTGTCCGTGTAATATGCGCAAGTGTGAGTTGATATTTGGAAAAAAATCCCCAGCTATTAACCCACACAATCATACTGCTCACCAAATGTATCTTACGTACTACCTTAGCCTGTTATTAAATTTATTTTCACCCTCAAATTCAATCAGGGTAAGTGAATGCTCAGCACACACATATCCTCCCCCGGCAACAACAAAATAACGGAAGGAATAAGGATTTTGCGGTAAAACCACATGAGGAACCGCCGATATAAAACATTGCCTTAAAACACATGCCCATTTTAACAGGTTATCCGAAGCTGTCACAAAAAAGCTATAACCTTCAGGTGCCGGTTTAAATTCTCCCCTTATGGCCGTATGGCGTAATTTTGTGAAACCATAAAAACCCAATAATATCGGGCGAGTCTGGAAATAAGTCAATATGGAACTATCCTGTTCTTTCCGAATATCACAAAGCCTCTGTCTATGTGCCACATCAGCCCCACCCCTGAAACCGGAAGTGTTCAAAGACACATGAGGGGAAGATGTACAGGTTAGTTTACCACCATTTCCCTCACTCCCCGGCTGGGCGACAATCCAAACCGAACCATTGTCCGTCTCAATGCCATACCCCAGGTTCAGGCTCTTCACCCAATCACCGATCATCTGCCCGATACTATTACTTGTTTCCGTTCCGTCTGTCACATGCGAAAGCTTCCGGCCTTCTAATTCAATAGAAAAAGTTTCTCCTACCCCCTCTGAAGCCACCGGAAGGTCGCGTTCCTCTGCAACAAAGTAATAATATTGAGCTTCGGCAAACATTGGATGTTCCAAAATTAAAGCCGTATAAGGCATTGTTGTATAAACCTTACGCTCATCCGCCAACACTTTAAAATACTGTTCAGGCACATCAACCTGCTCACTTAACAGTCTCATAAAATCTGTGGTATTATCTACCTCACAAGTAAATATTTCCGTACTCCCACCCGGTAGCTCCAGGCTTACTTTCAATACTCCGGGATCGAATGTAAACTCCGGTAAACTAACCGCACGGGTAAACCTCAATTCCTGTCCCGGACTCACAGAACAACTAATCAGTATCAGAGCTTTTGCCGAAACCGCACCCGCCTCATACCCCTGTAATCCCAGATAACGGTTAAAATCCGAAAACACATCGGTAATCTTATGCCAGGTATTAGTTTTCAAGTTAAACACATAAGAATAATTATACCGGGGATTAGATATTATCACCTCATTTTGTACTATATCATATCCCATTACCGCCTTCCGGCTATATTCTGAAAATGGCACAGCACTCAAATACGGCAAAATATTATAAAATCCCGGAGTATTGTTATAATAAATATACTTTTGGCTATTACGGACATTCATATCAACTGCTCCATTTACCGGGTCTGAAAAATCGACAATTTCCTGTCCGGAAATGAGTTTTAAACCTCCGTCTGTCACAAAGATCATTCCATATTTTGTCTGCAATACCTCACTACCTTCAACTGCCACCTCTGCCGAAATAGGAATTACGTTACTATACAATACTTTTCCATCCCCCACTTGTAAGGCATATATTCCCTCTGTCGTAAACACATACAACGGGAACTGCCCCACCTGTGAAGTAGATATTTGTTCGGTATTCACAGCCAGGTTAATAATTTCACCCGGCATCAAATAGGAATGTTCGGGTGGAAAATAATAAGGATTCATAACTTCAGAGACAATCAAGTTCATGTTATCCTCGATAGCAGGCGTTGAATTAAAACTCGGTATTTCCGAAGCAGGAGCATCCGTATATTCAATGATACTGTCGTCTTTGACTGTTGGAACATTGGGATTGGAACGAATTGCAATACCCTCACTCTGGATAGAAGGACGGGCATTATATCCAGAAATTACACTGAAAAAAATATAAGAATAGTTATAGGTTGCCGAGGTTTTCAGGTCCAAAGACTTTACAAAACTATCCTCATCATAAAGTTCCACTTTATACGCCCGCGAATCCGGGAAAGCCAAAAAACGGGGAAGACGTACTTTGTATGTAGTTAGCCCGGTCACAATGTTTGGCGTACTACTCTGTAATTCCACCCTAAAACGCTCCACCACCCTCGCATCCTCCTGCTCCATTTTCAGGTAAAATATCCCGGTCAAAGTCCGGGTATTGGTGAAATCATAATTGTAAACCGGATCACCTTCCGTAATCCCATTATAAGTTACCGTTTTATAACGCCCTTCAAGGCAAGTAGAAAGATTGGCATCCTCAACGAATTCCTGTTTTGTATTAAACAGGTGCAGCCGGTTATTATAGACAAACATTCGGCCTGTTGTGTTCATCCAACCGGAAGCATCTACTCGCAATGTTTTATTGGTCGTTACATCATCGAGGGATACAACTTCGTATTCGTCACTCTTGTTCTTTATGTCGATACTCAATACCTGGAAAAATAGGGACTTCTCTATATCTTCCGATTTTAACCTTCGTTCCCCGACCATAGAAGAGGGTAAACCATCAGAACCTACAACCGCAGCATTTTCCAGATTTACCGAATTAGAATCGTAAAAGGAATACACAGGAGTTACATATACATTAATCTTGGTAATCGTGTCTTTAAACTCCTCTCCTAAGGTGTTATTTACTTTCAAGTTTAATTGGCCTACCGGAATCTTTGCCCAAAATGTGCCACTCCTTACTGTTACCGGATTATGCTCATTCCCCCATGAAAGGTTTTCACGCTTGATTGCATCCTTATCATAACCTCCCAGTTCTATCAACATCGGAGGTGTCGGCTTGGTTTCTGAACCGTCAAAAAGCTGGTAAGTTGCTGTCAGGAAAACACGACCTTCATAAAAGCAATTCTTTTCACATTGTTTGATTAATCCATATAAAGCTCCTTTCATTGTATCGGTTTCTACTTGGTTAGATTTGTTGTAGGAAAGGTCGACCTTACTACAATGTTCATCTCTTATTTTTACCTTTACATCTAAAACTGAAGCATCAGGTAACTTTACTAAAGATACTGAATATTTATCTGCCCGAAATATAGCCTTTGCGATACCTACCTCGTCCTTGACAAGCAGGATATTATTAAGTTGGTTAAATTCCACATCCCGGGAAACTGTACAGATTTCCTGATCTTTATTTTTTACATCAGTTCCCTCCCGAGCAGCAAACCAAATTACCCGCCCTTCTTTCAGCCCGATAAAGTTTTCAAAATTTCCATACTTATGGACATATACTTTTTCAAAGTCTATTCCTTCAATGATCGGTTGTTTCTTCCCTACTGCACGCCACGAACCGTCACGCAAACGCAGGTTAATTATTTCTTCGCAATTACCATCGACATTGTTTTGAGGGGAAGTGCTACGCACAATTCCCTTAAAATTTAATTGTGTCATATATCATCAATATTAATACACAACCAAAATAATATGAATAACCTGCAAGAACTGTCAATCTTTGCCATAAGTGAAGTTTGGAATCATTAAATAAATATTTATTTTTGTCAAAAATAAACACCTAATCCTATGAAAAAATTTATACTTTTCATTTTACTATTTGCTACATTTTCCTGCGATAAAGACGAACCTAAACCATTTAGCGAACAACATACAGAACAAGAAATATTTAATGCTTTAATTGGCACATGGCGTCCTAATCGATTAGCATATGATGAAAATTTCGAACAAATTGAAAGTATCATGGACACTCCGTGCGAACAAGCATATTATATAACCTTCAATGCTGATAGCACAATAACAACCTCTGCTGAATGCCTAAATGAATTCATACAAGGTGATTTTCATATTGAAAAAAAACAGCGTATAAATGGTCCTATAGAAATAGAAATAATACTTTCAAATGGCATTGGATTATATTTGTCACCAACAACTTACCACACCGGTCCTATCATACATAATTACACCGATTCTACGTTAGTTTTTTCAAGCGTTAGTGACCGCAAGAATAATCAAAGTATTGATCATCTATATTCCGAATTCAAGCGTGTTAAATAACCCGATTAAAATACAGTAATAAGGAAGGGGAGGCTTAAGTTATGAGCCTCCCCTTTTATTTAATTGATTAGATTGCCTCAAAGCGGCCTCTATAATATTGAAAATAGCAAAAATCTTATTTGATTGTTTATACTTTTAATAATTACTTTCAACATAATGATTTAACGTTACTGAGCCTAATGTCGATCTATATATTTTGCCGTTTTTATATCTGTATACAAAATATTCAGAATCAGGCTTATAGTCTAACGTTTTAATCAGGGTGCCATCTATTGACCACCATTCGTATAAATTCGTATTCTGATCCCAACATACGAATCCGTTATGTTCAGATGTCTTTAAACCAATATAGCCAAATATTGCTCTATTCGTAAGCGTTGAAACTGTCGTCCCGGATGAACTGTTTGGTAAATCATTGACATGGGTGGCGGTTCTACCCCAGAAAGTAGGAAAGTCCGAAGTAGATAGAACTACCCCTTTGGCGTAGGAATCCGTTACTTCCAATGGGATGTATTTACAGTAAATCCGATATGGAGTCTTTGACAAAACTGACCGGAAGTACCCGAAAAAGCGATTATCCTCATGAAAACAAGCCCCTTACCGGGGTTCTTTGCCTGAGCTGAATAAATGTAAGGACAGATTTCAATTTTCACAGGAAACACATGGATATGTGATTACAGAGATGACATTAAACATAATTAATGTTTTCATCTTTCAAAATATTGTCTACAATTTTACATAATCGTGAATATTTTCTATCTTTGTCGCGAAATCAAGAGGATTTTGTAAGTAAGATATAAGCATTTTAGTTTTCCAAAAACAACGAAACTACCCCATTTTATTCAGACAATAGGAAAAACAACAATGCCATACGCTAATGGTGTGGTCTGTTTGTTCCTATTGTGAGTTATTGGTAGTTTCTTTTGTTTAGGCAACTTGCCACACCATTTTTTATTTTTTCGACAATATTCTATTTAAAATCATTTGTAAGGCGGTCCGCCACACTGAAATCCGTGTATCGGATTACCTGGAAGCGATGCCTGCCGGGGCAAAGTTCTGCTTGGTAAATTTCTCGAAAATCCATTTTTACGGATAGTCGGATCATGTCAGTTTCCACTCTTTTCCTCCTTTTACAGCTTACAGAAATATACATTTAATAAAGCCTCGTTTTTTCACCTACCTATTTCCGGCATTCCCCCCCTATTGTCGATTCCCCGGACAGTTTTTTGAACAAAAGAAAAAAGCGCGGGCGGGCATACCCCGGATTTATTGATTTTACCTATAATGACACAAACAAAATGGAATATGCACCTGCAGCCGGGTGGAGAAGATATTGTCCTAAAACTGTAAAATGCTGGTCTATGACAAGATGCAAGGTTTTGTAGTCGGATTTATTTTATTAGTTTTGTACTTCATTAATTTTTTAATCCATATTTTTAGATGACAACGACAGCAACCAAACCCAAAGAAAAGATTAGGTTCAGTAGGGCATTCTGGGTGGCGAACACCGTAGAATTGTTTGAACGTGCTGCCTATTATGGCGTATTTATCGTAATTACACTTTATTTAAGCCGGATTTTAGGCTTTAACGATATTCAGGCCGCCACCATTGCAGGTACTTTTTCCGCATTACTTTATTTCCTTCCCACTTTTGCCGGAGCATTAGCGGACAAGATAGGATTCCGGAGTTCTATGTTACTGGCTTTTAGCTTACTGACATTAGGCTACGGCGGACTGGCCCTGTTTCCCACTTACCTGGAATCCGCAGGCCTGGTGGAGTATGGAATGACGACCACGTTTAAAGGATTGACGGAAAGCGGAATGCAATACGGTATTCTGCCTATTATGGCGCTGATTGTGATTGGAGGTGCTTTTATCAAAAGTGTTATCACCGGAACGGTAGCGAAAGAAACAACGGCGGCGAACCGTGCCAAAGGGTTTGCCATTTTTTACGGTATGGTGAATATCGGTGCGTTTTCCGGTAAAACCATTGTAAAACCCTTGCGCGAAGCATTGGGAAACGAGGGGTTGATTACCCTGAATTACTTTTCTGCCAGCATGACCTTCTTGGCCCTGATCGCTATTTGGTTTTTCTATAAAAGCAGCCATACCGGGGGCGAAGGAAAGACCTTCCGGCAGATTTGGCAAGCATTGCTAAAGGTGTGCAGCAACGGACGGTTGATTTTCCTGATCCTGATTATCACAGGTTTCTGGATGGTGCAGCACCAGCTCTATGCCACGATGCCTAAATATGTGCTCCGCCTGGCAGGTGAAGGAGCTTCACCTTCGTGGTATGCCAATGTAAACCCATTGGTGGTGGTGCTTTTCGTTAATTTAGTCACTCAGTTGATGCGGCACAAAACCGCGCTGACCTCCATGACGGTGGGGATGTTTATCATGCCTGTTTCCGCCCTCTGTATGGCATACGGCAATATGCTCGACGGAAGTACGACGATACTCTGGATGCACCCGGTGGCGTTTATGATGGTGGTGGGTATCGTATTTCAGGGATTGGCCGAAACGTTTATTTCGCCCCGCTTTTTGGAATATTTTTCCCTGCAAGCTCCCAAAGGGGAAGAAGGCATGTATTTAGGTTTTAGCCACCTACATTCCTTCCTGTCGTCCATTTTCGGGTTCGGGCTGTCGGGTTTCCTTTTGAACAAATATTGCCCGGACGAGAGCCTTTTCAGCACCCGTGAAGAATGGCTGGCAGCCAGTAGCCATGCCCACTATATTTGGTATTATTTTGCAGGGATTGCGCTGGTTTCCGCCATAGCCCTGATCATTTATGGGCGGGTAGTGAAGCGGCTGGATGCCAGGAAAGTACAGGTTTAAAAGTATTTCCGCAATAAAAAAGAAGGAAGATTTCCGAAAGAAATTCTGTTAGCAATAACAAGGGGCTGTTCTCATAAAACGAGACAGCCCCTTTTCTTTATCGATGCTTCTAAAAGCCGGGATTCCGGCTTCATCCTTATCTTACCCTTTCACTTCCGCCTTAGCACGGTCTACATTGAAACCATGTTGCCGGAACCAGGGAAACAGGTCTTTTCCCACGGCGGCACTCATCACAGCCACCGTGTTGTTCATGTCGTAGCGGGTAATTTTCTGGTTTGCCAACAGCCTCCGCTTAGCTTTGAAATAGCGGGCAAGGATGTCCGGATACTCTTTGCGGAGTTCTTCGAACACCCAATAAGTTTTTCCCCAATGGATGTCGCGGACAGCACCGCCCGTGAGCTTTTCGCTGCCGTCGATGGCATTGCCGTCGAGGTCATACCGATTCATCTGCGGATCGTGTTTCAGTCCGGCGGCAATCTGCCCTTTGATACGGCGCATAGCCTCCGCTTCGTGCCCCATGTCGATCATTACCAGATTTCCCACATAGGTGGCAATAGGCTCGTTCCACACTTCGGGATAGGGCAACACCCAGGAATGCACGGATTCGTGAGTGATAAATTCAATCATACTGTCTTCTTTGTCGGGAAAATCGCCCCACCACACGGCAAGGGCTATCACACTGCCGCTGGAAAACCCACCGCCCCCGGTGGCCAGCAGGCTGATCTCCGATCCCATGCCTTTGGAAAGAGGCACTCCCATCCGGGCTTCGATCATAGGCTGGCAACGTTTGGAAATGTCCACCATAGCGTCGGCAAAGGGTTTCAGGTAGTCGTTATAACTAAGGACAAAAGTTTCGTGCTTGTCTTTATGTTCAAGATCGCCGATTCCCTTGCCCCGGAAAGGCGCGGCGGGATTGATCGTTTTCCCGGAAGCAAGCGTTTTCAGCAGAGGACGCCACATCCGGTAGTTGATCGAATCGGACGCATTGGGATTGCTTCCCGCCAATCCGCGTACGCCCACCAGCAGGTTGCCCTTCCCATATTTTGTTTTGGCCAACACGGGTTTTCCGGCGGCATCGGTCACCAGGATGTCCCATTTCTTCACCTTTTCCAATTTAAGCGAAGAAGAAGTGTTCCCTTCGATTTCTTTCACGCCTGCCAATGCCTCGACGGGACGCATCGGCATTTGTGCCCCCGCGATAAATTCCGCCCCGAACTCTTTCGCCAGCGCTCCCTGCGACCGGGCATTGTGACCACCCAAAAGTACCACCCCACCACCGGATTTCAGAAAAGCTTTGATTGTTTCCACGTCCTGCGGGAAATAAGAAATACGGTCGTCGCATCCCAGCAGAATCAATAGGTTCGCATTCGAAAAATCGAAGTTAAAGAGCGAACACCAGTTGGTGACTCCCCTCTCGCCCGGCAAATACTGGGAATGGAAACGATGGTCTCCATAGAACGAAAATTCATGGGCAATGTCGGTAACGGCATGGACTTTCACCGGCTCGTCACCTTGCACCCGCCCCGCAATGAGGCATACCGCTCCTAAGAGCAATCCTAATTTACTACCTTTCATCATTCAATAAGTTTATTTATACAACGCTTGTTTACAAGATTTTACAAATATATAAATGTTTTCGGAATTTGAAAGGATGTTGTTAAATTTTTTAAGGAAGACAACTTCGTCATATCAAGTTCAGAACTATCGCTTTATTCCTGTTGCCCTTTAAATTGTTTTTACCATTTCGAATTGCCGCCCTTTCATGTGGATGTTTTTTGTTTTCAGGAAATTTATGAGTGTTTCGCATGAAATATCCGTATTGATAATCTTAATCAGGTTACTTTGGTCGAATTGCATGATTTTCTGAAACAGCAAGGAGCCTACCCCTTTTCTTCTGTGTTTTTTATCAACTGCTATTTGAGTAATATCCCCGGAGGCAGGCTCAAAAACGCAGTAACCGATCAACTGATTTCCGGTGAATACCCCCAAACCGACCAAATCCCCGGCAGCCCTTTTCACCGATTCCAGGCTATTTTGCCAGGAAGGCTGGAAATCCCAAAATTCAGGGATCGAGGCGTACTCACTGATGTCGATCTGCTTCACAGAATAAGAGGGATCGGGATTCGCCACCCAGTTGGCCACTCTTTCTTTCACCTGCATAAAGTAATCAAATTCCCGGGTAACTTCAAAGCCGAGGTTCCGGTATACGGAAATGGCTTTCGGGTTATGTTGCAGGACTTCCAACAGGTATTGTCCGAGGTTTGCTTCTTTCAGATAGGGAACAGAATGTTCAAAAATCTTTGTAGCCAGCCCTTTTCCCCGATATTCTTTCAGCGTTCCGGTGCCTGTGTCGTAAGCAGTGGGGATGCCCTTGTAATTCCCTATGCCATTGAAGGTAAACGCTACAATCCTGTTTCCCTCAAAAGCTGCAAACGACAGTTCGGGATTGAAGCCGCGCCTTTGCAACATTTTTCGAAACTGTGTCCTGTCCTGTTGCAGTTCATATTCGGCAAAAGCCTGTGAGAATCCCTCAAATATCGTGTCGAAATCAATTCCGGCTAAAGATTTTATTTCCATATAATTACTTTTAATGGTTGTGTATTGTTTTTGTGCAATGTTTTTCCCTTTCAAGGAAGCGGCAGGCATAAAAATACAAAAATATTATTCAATGTTGCCCCGGAATTGTATTTTCACCTTTTTTCACAATGGAGGGAGCGCATCCTCCCAGGGGATGACCAATACGCTATTCCCGCAGAGTTTTTACAGGTATATTTTTAACCGGAGGACGATGCCCCTCCAGCGTTCTCCCCCGATGCGAGCCGCCCGGAAACAAGTTCCACCCCCATTTTTTCAATGGCAGCCAGCACTTTCCCCCACCTTGAAAAGTAGCGAAATAAACAGGCCGACAAACATTTTTGACAGGAGCTTACATAACTTTTCGGAGTGTTTCCCGTTCTTATGGAGGATCAACATTAATTTTTCATATTATGGGTAAAAATCTTGCAGAACAATTGATAGACATGCTGGTGGAAGCCGGGGTGAAACGAATTTACGCCGTAACCGGGGACAGCCTGAACCGGGTGAACGATGCCGTGAGGAAAAACGGAAAGATACAATGGATTCATGTGAGGCATGAGGAAACAGGGGCGTATGCCGCCGGGGCGGAAGCCCAGCTGCACGAGGGATTGGCCTGTTGTGCGGGCAGCAGCGGTCCGGGGCATGTGCATTTAATCAACGGGCTGTATGATGCCCACCGTTCGGGCGCTCCGGTGCTGGCCATTGCTTCGGCTATCCCGACGGAGGAGTTCGGGACGCAGTATTTTCAGGAAACGAATACCATCCGGCTTTTCGACGATTGCAGTTTTTACAATCAGGTGGCCGCCACGCCGGAACAGCTGCCCCGCATGGTGCAGGGAGCCATACAGGCGGCAGTTTCCCGGCGGGGTGTGACGGTGGTAGGATTGCCGGGCGATGTGACCTCGGAAGCCACAGAAGCCATTCCTTCTTCTTCGCATGCTTTCACGACGCATCCGCAGGTATGTCCTTCGGAAGACGAACTGCGGCAACTTGCCGAATTGCTGAACGGTGAAGCCAAAGTGACGATCTTTTGCGGTATCGGAGCGAAAGATGCGCACGACGAAGTGGTGGAATTGTCCCACCGCCTGAAAGCCCCGGTGGCGTATTCGTTTAAGAGCAAAATGGAAATCCAATACGACAATCCGAACGAGATCGGGATGACGGGGTTGCTGGGTATGGCTTCGGCCTACGACGGTATGCACCAATGCGGAGTGTTGCTGATGCTGGGAACGGATTTTCCTTATAGCCCTTTCCTGCCGGAAAACAATAAAATTGTACAAATCGATATTCAGGCGGAGCGTTTGGGCAGGCGTGCCAAACTCACGCAAGGACTTTGCGGGGATATTAAAACCACCCTGAACGCCCTGTTGCCGAAGCTGAAGCAGAAGGAAGACCCGACCTTTTTGCAGGAACAGCTGTTAGGTTATAACCGGACGGTGGAAAAACTACGTACCTATGTGAAAGAACAGGGGCAAAAAGATAAGATTCACCCGGAATATGTGATGTATCTGGTGAACGAGGTGGCAAAAGCGGATGCTATTTTCACCGTAGACACCGGAATGACCTGTGTGTGGGGAGCCCGTTATTTACAGGCAAACGGACAGCGCAAGATGCTGGGATCGTTCAACCACGGGTCTATGGCCAATGCCCTGCCGCAGGCGATCGGCGCTTCGCTTGCCTACCCGGAAAGGCAGGTGGTGGCTCTTTGCGGCGATGGCGGCCTGTCAATGTTGCTGGGCGACCTGATGACCGTGGTGCAATATAAGCTCCCGGTGAAGGTGGTGGTTTTCAATAACCGTTCACTGGGTATGGTGAAGCTGGAAATGGAGGTGGCCGGGCTACCGGACAACGAAACGGATATGCAGAATCCGGATTTCGCCAAACTGGCGGAATCTATGGGAATGAAAGGGTATACGGTAAGCGAGCCGCAACAGGTATTACCCACGCTGATGGAGGCTTTCGACAGTCCCGCACCTGTTTTGGTGAATGTGATGACCGACCCGAATGCCCTGGCTATGCCGCCCCAGGTGGAATGGAGCCAGATGACCGGATTCGCACAGGCCATGTATAAGATGCTGGTTACCGGACGGGGACAGGAGATTATCGATACGATCAATTCCAATTACAAGCATATCAAGGAAGTGTTGTAAGAACAGGGAAAAAAGAATGGGAGAAGCACCGCCGGGACATTGTACGTTCCCGGCGGTGTTTTAATTTCCGCTTCCCTCTCCCTAAATTCCGGCAGCACGGCATAAAGGGACAGCCTATGGCTTGTAGGATTTATGGGAATCCGAACAGCATATACCTCCTGTTCAACAACCGAAGGAAAAGAAGGCTTTTCACAATCAGGGGACAACCGGGATTCCGGGGGCAGCAGGTGCGTGTTTATTTCAGCTTCATCCGGTAGACATTGGTTTCTTTCCGTTCGAAGTGCAGGGACTGATAAAGCCGATTCGCAGCGATGCGTGACGGATTGGAGGTGAGCATCAATGAGCCTGCACCACAAGATGCAGCAAAGCGGATGGCGTGTTCCACCAAAGCCTTGCCTATACCCTGCCCCCGGAATGCGGGATCAACCACCACGTCTTCAATCCATGCCTTGTTCCCGGTGGGACTTTTATAACAGCCCAGGGTGAGCATTCCCGCAGGCGTTTCGCCGTGGCGGGCAAAAAACAGATGGCTTTCGGGCGAAACGATAATCTCCCGGAAGGCAGTTTCTGTCAATGTTTCCGCTTGAGGGGAAAGTATCTTCATCCAAATTTGGACAGTCCGGAAATCCCCGGCGTTAAATTCCTGTATTTCAGTAATGGTTATCATATCGGAAAAGTTAGAAATGTCCCGACAAATATCGGAAATAAACCGGAATCTGCAATCTTACGGCAGCTTACCGATAGCCGATCCCGGCTTTCCGTGTTCAGGAAAATGGAAACTAAGGGTTAATGAAGGAGAAAAGTCATGATAACCTTAGCTCCATGCTTTGTAAATGAAAGCTTATCTGTTAAATTCAGCATTAAATATAAGCCTTTTTTAACTGCCTGCATACATCTTTGAGGAACGGTAGGATCGGGTATTTGCCTATAATCAAAGCCTATCCCCTCATCTTCAACGGTAATCATAATCGTTTTCACCGTTTTCGCAGCAATCACCTTAACCTTCTTCTGTGAATCGCGTTTATTCCCAAATAATATAGCATTGGTTACAGCCTCTATGGTAGATAGCGTAATCCTTCCCCTGTGTTTTTCTTCTATCTGAAATACACTCATTAAATAATCGATAAAAATTTCTATTTGAGGAATATTGTTGAGTTCTGACGATATAGTAAATTCTACTTTATTCATTTGGTATGTTGGTATTAAATAAAGTTACCTTAAAGTTGTCCGGAAATTTGCCAAGGTCTTTCAATTTCTTTTCATTACTCAGACATTTTTCGGGAACTAATGTTTCATAAAACAGTATAACCTAATCATATTATTTGTCAATAATATTTTGACATTATCATTTTTAATCCATGCATCATTACACTCATGAGTGTAGTTCCAACCATCAAAAAAAACCTTTATTTACAAATAATATTTTGTCATGAAGTCAAAAATAGAATTATATGTAAGTCAAAAGGTTAAGGAATATCGTTTAGCGAGAGGTTGGAGTCATCAATATTTAGGAGATATAATCAATCTTTCACGGACATTCGTTGCAAATAGAGAAAATCCTAATAGTGATGATGCATTCAATTTGGATCACATAAACGCTTTAGCTGTTGTATTCGGTTGTAAAATATGGGATCTCTTGCCTGAAAATCCCTTTCCGATGGAAGAATAAAAAAAACTGATTTTAAATATCTTATTTTATACATGGCGAATTTATTGATTTTAGAGTACATAAATAGGCGCGAATTACTTCGTCTACATCATAGTACTGAAGGTATCGCCAAACACCTTATCACTTACTCAATAGAATCCATAGTCCACGCCTAAACGGAATGAAACTATTTTGTCTATTGTCTTAGTGATTAAAAATTTGGCGATTTTTCAGTACAAGACTTTAGGACAAAAAGTTTTCACTTTTTATTCTTATATATTATTATCTTTTCTTTTCCTGTTTGCAGATCATTTAAAAGTAACACAATTTTGAACAAGCATATATTCTATGCACTGACTACAAAAGTAGAAAACTCTTTTAAACTTTACAAAATATAAGGAATTATTCCTATTGGTACAATATACCTTTTAAGCATCTTTCTAATTTCAGGCTGCTTCCCCGTAAATTTTCTATCGAAAATCATTTTGGTGGTTTAAATACGACCAGAGATTTATAAGCCAGCCCCTTATTATAAATAGTCGATCCCGGCTTTCCGCGCCTGTGAGTGCTGGAACTGGCGGCGGATGCGGTAGAGTTGTCCGTCTTTCAGCAGGCGTGCCCCGGTTTGCCGGAAACGGAAAGAGATGCCGTGTTCCACGCATTGGCGGCGAATATCGAGCACCCAGTCGTAATGGCATGTCCGGGCTTCATTGCCGGATTCTCCCCCCACGATGACCTGTTCCACCCAATTGCCTAAATAGGAAGAAAGGTCGATGCCACTCAACAAAGGCTCGCATACAATGATTTTATGCCGGATGGGGGCATCCCGGTAAATCGGCAGGCGATAGTCCGCCCGATCCTGATTTTCCATCGTGCAGCAAATCGTGACATTGCCGTATCCCTCTCCCCAATCTTCCGGCACTACGGCCTGTAAGCGGTGGATGCGTTTGGTAATCATCCAGAAATGCAGGTCGGGACGGCTGCGGATCATCTCCCAGGCTTCTTCCCTCCACTCGTCTGCTTCCTCAACGAAGAAATCGGAAGAAAAACAGGTATATACGATCTCTCCCGATTCAATCTTATAGTCGCCGTTCCGCTTTTTCCGCACAGGCAGTCCGAAATTTTTGGTTTTCACAACCACAGAGCTATCAATGCCATGTTTTCCGTCTGTCCGGTAAACGTAGCAATTGGCGCAGCCTGCACTGAGTTTGTGGCAACCATGCCAAGGATTCCAAAGGGGCATTTTCGAAAAGTTTTGTCTTTTAAGGGGCTGTGTCTTTCTCTGCCCGCCATCTCCCGCTCCCGGCTTTTATCCGGATGATATAAAGGGAACGAAGGGAACGCAAGGGAAAGGCTAACCCATCGGATGTGTTTGTCAAATATAATTGTTTTTGCCCTTATTTTTCATTTCTTTTTATTATCTATGTACATTATTTAAAGCGTATGTATATGAAGCCGGATGAAGGGTGTACCGAAGTGTTTTTATCGCAAGCCGCAGAATTGAAGAATTTGCTGTTTTGGGAGTATTGTTGTGTGAGCGGACAGACGAAATTTTTCGGGAAGCCTGAATTTTTACAGCAATTTTCCTTGCCCGGCGAGGATCAGGATTTTTTTCCGGCTTATATAGAGATGATTTATCCGGAGCAACAGGAAGATTTCAGCAAGATGGTGTCCGGGCAGGCTCCGGAAAACAGCGGGATGTTGATTTACCGGATTCTTTCGGGCGAATCGGCCAGGTATCACCGATGTTATTATGACCGGGTGAAAACCCCACAAGGGGATATTATCGCCGGAACGATCACCGATGCCAGCGTTCAGATGAAATTACAGGAGCAGGAAACTATTTTCCGTTACATCTCTCAATATTCCAACATTGGCATATACTCCTGGAATCCGATCAGCGGTAAAAGCGAGATCAGCCGGAAATGGTATGAAAATTTAGGACTACCGGAGGGGCTTTCTCTGGAAGAGTCGATGAAACGGATGATTTCGATGGTGCATCCGGACGATCTGGAAAGGGTAAGGAAAGCGGGGATTCTCCTGCGGGAAGGTAAGAAAGAGTATATGGACGAAGAGTTCCGGCTGATTACGGACGAGCGGGTGAAATGGCTGAAATATACGGCTGTAATCAAAAATTACGACCCTAAAAATAAGGTAATTCAGGTGATAGGGATGAATCAGGATGTCACCGACCTGAAGCATCAGGAGGAACGGCAACGGAAGATTTTGGAGGTATTGCCGGACTTTATTTTCATTTTCGACGATCAGTTTGTGTTCCGCGATTTATTAAAGTCGGAACGGATCAAGCTGTTTCACACGGAAGAGGAGTTAATCGGCCAAAGCGGGCGTAAGTTTTTTGCCCCGGATGTTTCCGACCTGTATTGCAGCGCCATCCGCCGTTGCCTGAATTCGGGCGATCTGGTGGAAATCGAGTATTATCTGGACACGCAGAAAGGCAGGCATTATTACCAGGCACGGATTATGCCCTTCGAGGTGAATCAGGTATTGGCGCTGATCCATGACATTACCCCCCGGATGAAACGGACACAGGAGTTGCTTGCCGCCAAACAGAAGGCGGAGGAGGCCGACCGGATGAAATCGGCGTTTCTGGCCAATATGAGCCACGAAATCCGTACGCCGCTGAATGCGATTGTCGGTTTTTCCGAGCTGGTTGCCCAAACGGACGACGTGGCGGATAAGGAAATGTATATGGACATTATCCGCCATAACAGCAACATCCTGTTGCAACTGATCAATGATGTGCTGGACCTTTCCCGGATTGAGTCGGGCAAAACGGATACGGAACTGGAGGACGTGGAAATCTGTGCTTTGGGGGAAGAGGTGAGACAGGTGCATTCCCTGAAAATGAAACCGGGCGTGGAATTAAAATACGAGCATCCCGAACAGGAAATATGGCTACGCTCCGACCGGAACAAGATTATGCAGGTGTTTTTCAATTTTATGTCGAACGCTATTAAGAATACCCAAACCGGGAGCATCACCCTGAGAATCGGTATCGATTATTCGATGGTGCGGATCAGTGTGGCGGATACGGGGTGCGGTATTCCGGAGGAACAGTTGCAGCTGATCTTCGAGCGTTTCACCAAATTGAACAATTTTGTGCAGGGTACCGGTTTAGGATTAAACATTTGCCAGGTTATCGCCGATAAGCTGGGCGGAAGAATCGAGGTGGAATCCACGTATGGAAAAGGGAGCGTGTTTTCGTTGTTGTTGCCTTATCTACCTGACCTGTGTAACACGAAGCCGAAAACAGAAACGGCGTAAGGAGTTCTCCGCGGGTTTTCCCCGAAAAACAGTCCGGGTTCAAGTATCCGCGCAAATTTTATTATTTTTGCCTTTCCCATAAGTGCAAAAAAGATGATGATTTCTTCCGACCACTGGATCAGGCAAGTTGTAGACGGTTTTCTCCTTGCCCTGACGGCTGTTATCTTGCTGTCGATTGTGTTTCCCCTGCCTGCAAGCGGGATTTTATACGATGGTTTCAACCTGCTGACCGAGGTCAGTCTGGCGGCTTTATTCTTTATCCACGGAGCTAAACTCTCCCGCCAGGCTATCATACAGGGCGCAATCAACTGGCGGTTGCACCTGCTGGTTTTCTTTTCCACTTTTGTGGTGTTCCCGCTGACCGGGTTCCTGTTAAAGCCTGTTTTTTCACCACTTTTCACGGGCGGAAACGAATTGCTTTATTTCGGAGTCTTATACCTGTGTTTCCTGCCGTCCACCGTCCAGTCGTCTATCGCCTTTACCTCCATTGCGAAAGGAAATGTGTCCGCAGCAGTATGCAGCGCCTCGATGTCGAATTTCCTGGGAATCTTTATTACCCCCTTTCTGGTGAATCTGTTTTTCTCCGGAACGTCGGGGGTGAATGCGGAAATCGACCTGCAAACCATCACCGAAATCGTGCTTCAGATCTTACTGCCGTTCGTTGCAGGGCATTTCGCCCGGAAATGGATTGCCACCTGGATCGACCGTCAAAAAACGCTGGCCAATATCGTGGACAACGGAACGATATTGCTGGTGGTTTATATGGCGTTCAGCGATTCGATGCAACATCATTATTTTGAAAATATATCCCTGACGGTTCTGTTTGGGATTGTGATCGTCGATGTGGTGATTTTGGCAATCCTGCTTCTGTTTACTTATTATTCTTCCAAATATTTAAAGTTCAGGGAGGAAGACCGGATTGCCATTTTATTTTGCGGTTCGAAAAAAACGCTGGCCAGCGGATTACCTATGGCCAGGGTGATTTTTGCAGGCATCGGCGCTTCAACGGCAAGCCTGGTGCTCCCGCTGATTATTTTCCACCAGATTCAGCTTGTGGTTTGTTCCTTTATTGCCCGCCATTATAAACGCAAAGCGGAGCATTCCGCAGTAACCGTCCCCCTGCCACTTCAGGCAGACGCACTTGCCGGAAAAAGCAATTCGTAAAACCTCCCCAAATACGGGAATAAGTAGGATTATATGTACCGAAACGGCTATTAAATCTTTATTTTTCCTATACCATACTTCCATAATAAATATAAAAAAAAGATCTAACCACCTTTAATCATGACAATTACAACAATAAATATAAATTTAAAATAAAAATAATTTTTTTTGGATATTAAAAAAAAGTATTTACATTTGCAGTGTGATTATGCAAGCAAAACGAATGAAAATAAGTTAGTTTATCATTCATTTAAACGATCGTTTATTTTTGTGAAGAAAAGTAATGGAAAAAGGAAAAATAGGATATGCTATATTTTTGAAAATGAATGTATAGCATAAAACGAAAAAAAGCCATCTTTTAGAAAAGATGACTTTATATATAAAAAATAAAATGATCCTTTTTATTGGTTACGGCCAAAGTAACGAAAAAAATAGTTTTTAACTTTTAAATATTAAATGTAATGTCTGTCTCCTGGATATTCTTTTCAAATTCCTGCCTCCTGGCAGAATTTACACAACTATACACATACACACATATACACACACATGTTTCTATGTGAGACAGCATTACATTTATTTTCTATCTGTTTTTACAAGAATTGGAAGAATTTAATTCAGTCATTCCGGAAGAGTATGAAAAAGGTCGTATTTATCGTTTTCCTTATTGTGTACTGGTGTGGGGATTTAGTACACGCCCAAAAGATCGGCATTAAAACAAACGTTCTTTACTGGGCGAGTTCCACCCCGAACCTGAGTATCGAACTGGGCTCAGGCAAGCGCACCACACTCGGCCTGACCGGGGGCTATAATCCGTGGACATTGAACGAGGCCAAAAACCGGAAGATCAAGCACTGGCTGGTGATGCCGGAATTTCGTTACTGGCTTTGCGAGCGTTTTCAGGGACATTTCTTCGGAGTTCATTCCGGTTACTCTTTTTACAATATCAGCGGGGTGCGGATTCCCTTTCAGGATAAATCCACACAAGACCACCGTTATCAAGGCTGGGCCACCGGACTGGGGTTTTCATACGGTTATAGCTGGATTTTGAGCAGGCGCTGGAACGTGGAAGCCAATCTGGGATTGGGCTACATTTATGCGGAGTTCGACAAGTATAACTGCACCACCTGCGGGAAATACAAGGGCAGCGGGAACAAGCACTATTTCGGCCCTACCCAGGCGGGAATATCCATTATTTATATGATTCAGTAAAGCAACAGATATGAAAAAGATAGCCACATTTATATTTCTGCTTATCCTACCCGTTTTCCTGTCCGCCCAAATGGAAATAACCTGTAAGTCCGTCGAACGGGTGAAACAAAACGTAGAAATCCGGTTTGAAGCCCGGACAACTTCTAAAACCCTGAAAAAATGCTATAAGCTGGTGCTTTCCCCCTACCTGTATCACAAAAGCGACACCTTGTGGCTGCAAGAAACGGCGGTGTACGGGAAAATCCGCTATAAGCGGGAACGCCAGGAGGCTGCGCTCAACGGTAACAAGGAGTGGACCCTGCCCGCCGGACAGGTTATGGAGGGCGACACCTTGTTTTATGCCGCAACCGTCCCCTACCGGAAATGGATGCGTACGGCATCGCTGAATGTGAAACGCAGGATGATCGGATGTAACTGCGACTGTTATGACGGCGACGAAACCCTGCTGGCCAATGTCCCGGTTTATGTTCCTCCGGTTCCCGTCGTCGCGGAATGTGTGGCCGACCCGGCAAAATTCAAAGTAAAGGAAACCCGCAAACTTCAGGACTTCGATAGCACCGGGATAGCCCTGTTTTTCCCGGTGTCGGAAACTGCGCTCTATCCCGACCGTTACGGGAATCAGGCCCCCCTGAACCGGATTGCCCGTTCCATCCATAAAAACGAAAACCGGAAAGAAGTACGCCTGAACAGGGTGGAGATCACGGGATTCGCATCGCCCGAAGGCAATGCGGCTTTTAACCACCGCCTCGGTAAAGGGCGTGCCGAAGCACTTAAAACTTACCTTCAAAAGCAAATGCCCGAACTGGAGGATAAGGACATACGGCTGTTCAACGGTGGTGAAAACTGGGATGGACTGCGCCGCATGGTGGCAGAATCCGACAAGGTGTATAAAAAAGAAGTTTTGGATATTCTCGACCGCAAAACGGGAGATGCCCGCAAAACTGCTCTCCGAAAACTGGCGGGAGGCAAGCCCTACCGCGATATGCTGAAAACCTTTTACCCGAAACTGCGCAGTGCCTGCTGTGTTGCCCTATATTACGACCTGTTGAGTGATGCCGCCGCCGATGCCATCCAAGCGGCGAATCAATCGATCCGCGCGGGAAAATATGCCGAGGCTCTGACTGAATTGCTGAAATATGAAACCGACGAACGCGCCTGGAATTCCATCGGAGTGTGCTATATGATGCTCGAAGACGAGGAGAAAGCTATCGTCTGGTTTGAAAAAGCCCTTGCAGCCGGACACAGCGAGGCGAGCCAAAATCTGGAACAAATCAAATAACCTTTTAATATTTAAGTTTATGAAGACTAAAAACATTCTTTTTACGGCCCTTGCAGCCTTGGCAGTATTGGTTTCCTGTAATAAGGAGGAAACCAGCCCCACCGGGGACAATACCCCTAAAAGTATAACGATCGCGCTGGGAGGTACCTCGCAGGGTAGCAGGGCGACAGGAGCTCCGATTACCACGACAACTCCCGTGACTTTGTCAAAAGCCTATGTATTGTTCAGCAACGGTACTGATTTGGTTAAATTCAAAGGGCAAAACGGAAGCGAGATCTATATGGAAGCCTTCAACGATGTTGCAGAGCTGAAAACGGAAGCAGGCGTGACTTTCCACAATCTTCCCGCCGAAGTAACGGAGGTAATCGTTGTGGGTAATATCGAACGTACAACTCTGGAAGATTGCGTGGGGGAAGGTCAAACCAATACCAAAGCAGCCCTGGAAGCCATCACGCGTACACTGGCCCAGGAAAGTCCGGCTAACCTCAATAACCTGACCCTTTACGGCGTGAGCGCTGAATTAGTACCCCAAACAGACAAGGACGATGAAGCTCATAGCTATTTCAAAGCCACCGTTGAACTGAAACCGCTGGTTGCCCGCCTGGAAATCCGAAACGTTCAGTGTACAGACCTGGGCTCAGAATATAAGAAACTGGTGATTTCCCAAATAGCCCTTGCCAACCTTTATAAACAAGTGCCGATCAAAGGTACTCCGGACAGCCAAGAACTCTTGGCCGGCGTTACTGACAGCTATGAGGAATTTTTTGCCGAAAATTCAGCAACCAGTGGCGACACTTACGACCAGGTATCTCTGGAAATTGACGATGCACAAGCCGTACCGACAGCCGGAGCAGGACAAACCCTTTGTTATCATGTTTTCGGCGGAACCATTCCGGAAATTTTAGCGCGAATTACAAAAACAGACAATAATGATGCAACCTCATTCGGCTATATCCAGACAAGCGGTTTCACCGGATTGACGACCTCCCATTTTGAAGCCGGGAAAGTTTATACCGTCGATCTGACTTTTCAAGAAGAGACGGTGAAACAGCCGGACACCAAATGTATTGCCGTTATTGTGGAAGTTGCAAACTGGGACGTGGTTCTATTAACCCCCACTTACGATTAAATATTCCCGGTAAACTACCGATTTATTTTTCCACCGGGAGAAGGGTTTGCGCCGCTTGTGCCCCTTCCCTTCTCCCGGCAATTTAAACTGTAAAGCACGTAAGATGAAAATTCAGACCTCGCATATCGTACTGTTACTACTGGCCTTGCTGGCTACCGGTTGCCTGAAAGAAGATTTATCGGCTTGCCACAGCAGTTTCCGCCTGCTGTTCAGTTACAAAGGCGATGGTCAGGAAGAAATATTCCAGCAGAAGATCCAGAATGTGCATTTGTATGTTTTCGATGCGGATAACCGTTTTATCCACAACGAAACCATCACTCCGGATGCGCTTGCCGTTTCTCCGGCTGCAACCCTCGATCTACCCGCCGGAAAATACCGGATTGTGAGCGTTGGCAATTATTGCGACAAAACAGTGGTCGCCGGATTGACCGAAGATCAGGTTTGCCATCTGGAATCCGTGTTGCTGGGGCATCCCTGCGCTTTTAACGGAGGAGAAATCACCGGGAACGATTCGCTTTATATGGCGATTACCGATGTTGAAATTCCCCCAACAGGGACAACGGCAGACACAGCCCGGTTCGCCGCGTCGCACTATGACCTGTATGTAGAAGTGAGAGGGGTAGATGCCGGGGAAACCTCTTTAAACCTGAAACAACCTTACCAGCATATCAATTTCACCAATTCCCCCTGCGGAGAAGCCTGTTGTTACCGTCCGGAATGTAAAATTTCCGGGGCAGGGCACACCACGCTTATTTCACGAATCAACGTACCCCGATTTTCAGCCACAGATCCCGTTACGCTCGAAGTTGTGGACGGGGACGGCAATATAATTCATACGGTGGATGTGCGGCAATTTATCGCCAATGCCCGGATCGACCTTTCCAAACAGGAAGTGTTACTTCCTATTTTGATTGAATTTAAAAGTATAGGGGTGACGGTGTCCGTTCCCGAATGGGCCGGTCAAATCATCCAGCCGGAATTCTAAAATAGCAGACCATGAAGTTGCATCATTTCCTAAATAACAGGATTCTCTATCCGATGTCTTTTTTGGCAATATTCATGCTTATTGCCTGCCAGAAAGACGATGCCCGCCTGATTGCCGAACCGGAAGATCGGTCGATGACAGTACACGTCGTATTGCCCGATCCCGTTGTTTCAACACCGGGAACCCGTGCCGGGGCTACCGATTTCGACCGGATTCAAAACCTGCATATCGTGATTGCGGAAAAAAACGCGCAGAATCCGGATGATGCCGAAATCGAGCAAATTTTCTATTACGAAACCGGCACCGGAGGTTCATCCGGCAATCCGGGTATCGAGGAAAAAGAAGGTTCAATCGATATACATTTTGCGGCAGATTACGTTCTGCAAAATAACCTGGACAAGAAAGATATTTTTTTAGTGGCCAATTACAGCGAAAAACTCATCGGCCCGAACGGTCAATCGCTTCTAAGCCCCAACACCATAGGCAACCTGCGTTCCCTGAAACAACAGTCATCCGATATGCCGGGAGTGCCGAACGGCTGTATGATGTTTGCCCAGGCCGTCAATAACGGGAAAGGGCATACGCACGAAGACGGAACTTCGGGCATCACCCTCGACGCACCATTGGCACGTACCGTTGCCATGATTACGGTAGCTATCGACGGTTCGGGACTGGCCAAAAACGTAGCCATTACTCCACGCAGGATCAGCCTGCACCGGGTGCCGCGCCAATGCTACCTCGACCGGGAAAATAATCCTTACCGGGATAACAGTATCGAAATTGTAGAAAGCGGCGAAAGCAAAGGCGGACGAGGCGAATTAAACTGGCCGACGATTGTAGGAACGGCAACACCCCTCACAGCAGACGGATTCACTCCCTGGGGAACAGCGGCAGCGCATGAAGCGGGCGAGCATTACACCTCCGCTTCCGGCAGCCAGGAGGGGATTGATTACAGCAACCCGAATGTCGCACCGCTTTTCATGTTTGAAAATATTCACGGTCAGGGTTTCGGAGCTCCGGGAGCAAACGAGAAAATGAAACGGCCCGCCGTTTGCCCATCGACGATTACTCCCGAACAATTGCACGCCGATCCCTCGACAGCCACTTGTTCCTACCTCGAAATCGAAGCCTATTACCTGCGTATGAACGACGAGATGTCGGCTTCCCTCTATTCCGGGACAGTTCGTTTTCGCCTTTTTCTGGGAGAGGATGAAACGGAAAGTTTCGATGTATACCGGAATAAATATTATAAAGTCACCCTGACGCTGAACGGCTATGCCATTACGGAAGGCGGGCAGGTAGATTCCAACGGAGAATTGGTTCCGGATAACGGGGAAGCCACCTGGCGCATTGAAAGCGAATTAGGTAAGGCTTCGTTTGAAACGGAGGATGTTGTGCTGGGCGGTTCAGGCGAATATTTCCCGATCGATATTCAGGTTGCAGACGATGTCGTTTATACGATTACAGGCAGCACGAACAATATATTCCTTTCTATTTACAATAATAGCCAGGGGGGAATGTGGTCGAGCGTAGCCCAAGGGGAAGTCAAAGCAACTCTGGTCAATGGTCAAATCTGGATTTACGCCATGCCGGCGATAGATGAAAAGACAGGAACCTGGGATCCTGAAACGCATTCACGCACACAGACCATTACCCTGACAGCGAAGTCGACTTCCGGCCAGGTGCTATCGACACAAGAACTAACCATCACCCAGTATTTTCCCATCGAATACACCACTCCCACGGACGACCCGGAGATCGTGGAATTTATCCAAAGCGTATTCAATAAACAATCGGTGACTCTTTGGATAGACCGCGTGGACCGGGAGGCCATGCCCTGGGGATTCAACGGGGAGGTATTAGACCATAACAGCAATGACGGTTTTCACAATGCCTATCACCTGATCGATCCGAACCCGGACAGCCATCCGGGAAGAAACCATCGGACAGCCGCCGAAAAATACCTGCCCTGGGGCAAGATGAATGGCGGAAGCGCTATGGTTTACTCGATGTCTTTCTGGAATTTACCAACTGACATCCCGAATCAAAATCAAAATATTGTGGATATGATCGAGCATCCTTCTTTTCCCGATTATACACATCAACCAGAGTGGACCGATAAATACTGGACGCTTCCATCGATTGTGGGCTGGCAGATTATAGAAAAAGCCAGTATTGCAGGAAAACTCGATCCCGATCATCCGATTGTGAGCTATTTGCCTTACTGGACTTCGAATGCCAGTACGCTCGAAGGCGGGATCGACGACGGCGCGACCAATGCCTATACCTATCAGTTTGGACGCAATTTACACACCCTCAAACAGGAAGACTCGTATCCGATAGATTTGGTGCGGCCACGTACCGATAAATTCCGTTTCAGGCTGATTTCTGTAAAACCGTAGGGATATATCCCGAAAACATACGGGATTTTATATGGATTCTTTGCTGTTGCTCCCGCAAAAGAAGTATTACAATCTTCCAGGGAGAATTAAACAGCAAGGAATCCCTCCCCCTACCCGCCTGTGAAAACCGGGTAACACCACCCGAAAACAGCACGAGAAAGCGGATCGGAAAAGACCGGGCATTGCGAAAAAGGGTTCTTTACTTTTTCACCCCAGCAGTTTTTCCCAGGCTTCGGGCTGAAAACCTACGATTACCTGATTTTCCCCCACCAGCAGGGGACGTTTCACTAATTTTCCATCGGATGCCAACAGGGTGATACGCTCCGCTTCATTCATCTCCGGCAGGCGGTCTTTGAGTTGCAGGGCTTTATAAACCAATCCGCTGGTATTGAAAAAGTTTTTCAACGGCAAACCGCTTCGTTTCACCCATTCCCGGAGTTCACCCTCCGAGGGACGCTGTTCCACAATAGGACGGGCGGTATATTCCACGCCGTGTTCGTCGAGCCATCTCCGGGCTTTCCGGCAAGTGCTGCATGCCGGATATTCCAAAAATAAATATTTCATGTTGTTGTGATTAAAGTTTTATCTCCCGTCAACGGATGGAAACCGTTTCCCCTTCCGGCCATTTCTTGACAACCTCCCAGCCATCCGCTTTTTTGCTTGTCCAATCGCTAACGGCTTATAGCAATCCGAAATGTTTCAGGCCATAGGCCACCCCATCGTCGTCCACGCTGCGGGTAACGAAGTCAGCCGACCGGGCTACCGTTTCGGCAGCGTTTCCCATAGCCACGCCGATTCCGGCATACTCCAACATGGGAATATCGTTGCCACCGTCGCCGAATGCCATGGTTTCTTCCCGGGCAAGGCCGAAATAGTCCAGCATTTTTTCCATTCCCACCCGCTTGCTTCCCCCGGAAGGGATCACGTCGGCAAAAAGCGATGTCCAGCGGGTAGCCTCGCAGTCTTTCAGCACGGCCATAACCCGTTTTTCCTGCTCCGGGGTGAAAAAGGCCAGCAACTGAAATATTTCTCCACGCAGGGCTTCGTCCGTCCCTTTCACAGGAGGCATGTTTAAATCGATCATTTTCAATAGTTTTTCGACTTCTTTAGAATCCATATTCAGGAATGCGTCGTGTTCCCGAACGAAAATACAGGGAAACTCTTCCTCGGTTTTCAAAAAATGCACCAAACCGCGAATATCCTCATCCAATATCCCCCGTTTATAGATCACCTTGTCGCGCCCGGCATAGCAATAGCTGCCGTTCAGAGTGATATAGCCGTCGAATTCCATATCCCCCAAATTGTTTATAAACTGCATGTGGCGGCCACTGGCAATGAATACTTTGATTCCTTTCGCCCGTAGTTCCCGCACAGCCTCCACCGCAGAGGGCGGAACGCGGTGGGTGTTGAAACTCACTAAAGTGCCGTCGATGTCTAAAAATACTGCTTTTATCATGTTGCTTGATCTTATTTCTTAATCTCCTGTAATCCCCCAACGATACATACAGGCAAAGACAGATGTCCCCGCCTTACCCGAAACTGAAAAACGGGTATCTGTAACCGGACAGTTGTTAAAAAGCTATTTTTACAACCGGACTGTCTTATCGGTTCGCCGGATTCCGGTTTCTGTTGTGTAAATATAGGAAAACAAACTCACAACCGGGTATTCCCTCCGTTTATTTATACTTTATAAACAAACCAGCCTCCTCCCCCTGGCACACATAACCTATTATCAATTAACATTTTATACAAAAACACCTTTTAGCCGGACATAAGTAGAAAATAAAAAATTATCATAAGATAAATTATATAAAAAAAGGTAGGTTTTATATAACTGCGATATTCCGAATACGGAATACATTTGACGCTGAAGTAGAGTGCAAATGTATGTAAATGCGTATTGGAAAACCGCTATATTCCATCCACCCACAACCTACTAAAAATCAGTAAATTATTTAAAAGAATCGAATATGAAAACAACAAAGAATCCATCGGGAAAGCTGTTGATTTGCTTCCTTATGGTGGGCCTGTTATCAGGTTGTTTGAAAAAGGATGTCTATAATCCGGATCAGGATAAAAACCGATCGGTTTTCGACTTCTCGACAAAATCATCTTATACATTAAACGTACAATACGATGTCACGGAAGGACATAGTATTTATTTTGAAGTATACACCGAATCACCTATCAACGAAGAAGGCAAGAAAAAGGAAGGACTGGAAGCGATCGATAAAGGCTATACGGATGAAAACGGGCTGTACAGCAAACCACTATACATGCAATCGGCTATAAAGAAAGTATATATTTATACCCCCAGCGTAGGCGTGCCTAAAGTGATGGAAGCGGAAGTAAGCAACGGGATTTTGCAGGCAGCTAAAGTGCCCGCCCGCTCAACCGCCACACAAAGCAAAAGCGGCATAGCTACCCGGACGATCGGGAATGTTTCAGATGTCAATTTCAATAACATAGAAACCCGTGTGCTGGGTAGCTGGTCATTTTCCGATGGTGGTTATTCTTATGTGCCCAACGCCGGAATATGGAAAGATCAAGCCAAATTGTGGGGACGCCCCGATTACCTGAAATATGTCAGCCAGGCCAGTTTCCCCGGTGTAGGAGAGCCGGCTTTGGTTTTACCTTCGACGATTGAAAACACGATCGATGCCGTTCTACCGGGCGACGGTATGGGACTGGTGAGCGAAGAAGTCCTTAAAAACGGAGATATTCACGTAAGCAAAGATGCTGAAATCGACCTTTATTTCATTGAAGACCAATGTTTATATATGAATACATTGGCTTACTATTGCTACGAAACGAACAATCCTCCCCAAAGAGCCGCCGATATTAAAGTACAAACCATTGCTTTCCCAAGTGCCAAAGAGATTAAAAGCCGCATGGCTTACTATCCCGGAACAGTGGAAATGGATTACGGGGCTTTGCTGAGAGGAGAAGGAATCCGGTTGCATTATTTCGATAAAAACGGAGACGACAAAGGAACAGTATTCCCCGCAGGTACCTCTATCGGCTGGATTCTTTACGCCGACGGTTTCAATGTCAGAGGTATGCTGGGCATGGGCGGAGGCGCTGTTTCCGTAGGCAAAGGAGCCCGCTATTCCAGCAAGGAGCTTAACGGAGGTATTCCCTATACGGCCGTATTCCGCCATAAAGATTTTGTAATCACTTCTTTTGAAGACGGCGGTAATGGTATCGATATTGCAAAATCGGATTTCAAAGACCTGATTTTCCACGTTGCTTCATCGCCGAGCGATGCCATCACTCCGGGAATTCCGGATGTAGACCCTGAAAACCCGGACGACGACAAAGTGGCCATGACGGTGACAAACCGGGGAATCCTGACTTTTGAAGACCAATGGCCTTATCAGGGAGATTTCGACATGAACGACGTGGTGGTGAAATACATTTCAACCGTCGGTTATAACAAGAAAAACGAAGTGGTAGAAACAACGGACGATTTCACTATTTTAGGAGCAGGAGCTACCTATAATAACAATTTTGCCTATGAAAATAAAAACCTTGCGACAGGCAAGGCAGAGGTTACCATAACCACTTCCGGCGAACAACCCGTTATCGACAAAGCGAACAGCATCGTCCGGCTGGCAAACAGAGTGCTGGATTATGCCAATAACGATCAAAAAATGACCTACTCCGTAAAAACAACCTACGGACAACGTATCGACAAGGCCAATTATATTCCGGCTCCCTACAATCCGTTTATCGCTGTGGCAGGAGATCCGGGGCGCGAAGTGCACTTATCGAACTTCACCCCCACCTCTTATGCTAATCCGGAACTGCTCGGTTCTGCCCACGACTGTTCGGTTCCTTCCGCGAATAAATATTACATTACCTATAACAAAAGCGGTATCCAGATGCCTTTTGCCATAGATATTGCTTTCACAAACAATGCGGAAATGGATTGTTTTGTGATTCCGGAAGAAAGTCAGAATATCTCCATTTATTACCCGACTTTCCTGAACTGGATTAAAACAGGCGGACAAGAAGACAGGGACTGGTTTCTGAAACCGAAGAAATAATTAACAGATAAAACGAAAACAGGAAAACCGAATAGGGTTTTCCTGTTTTTTTATTTACAAAAGATCAGGCCAAAGGATTACCGGACAGTTTCAGATGTTTCGTTCCCCTTTCATCATTCCATTTTCCATCACATTTCAAATAAAAAAATTAAACACTAAAATTTTAAATCTCTATCGGATCATACCCATAGTCTAAATCCAGTTGCCGGGCAGAATCAGCCGGGGTGTAGAGGGGAACAAAAACAAGACTATTATCGTATTTGGGGAGATTCGCCAGGGCATCGAGGTAAAAATTGGCATCCTGAATCACAGGATAAAACGATGCATGGCTATAAACCGCGGAATAGTTACCACTATAATAGCTGTATAATTCAGGCACATGCAAGCCAATGTACCGATAACGGGCTCCGTTTGAGAATGTCACTTCATCTATAAATCCGAACTCCATCCGAAACCAGCTATGAGACTGTAAGCGGGCCGTAAAAAAAACGGAATTGACATCCATACCCAATGAAAACGGCAAAATATCCATTCCCGGCTGCCCGGCTGCCAAGAGTGTGGCCTGCCTTTCCGTATATTCCTGTATCCGTTGTGACAGATTCGGCACATAACCGATTTTAAATTCTTCCATTTTCCGCTAAATTTAGAAAGTAAGTAAACGGCCGTTTCATCAGCAACTGCAAGTAATTCCTTTCCCGGCGGAGATCCGGCAGCAGTTCATCGAAAATATCCAGGGTATCCTTAGCAATCCGGTATGCGGCAGAATGCCGGACGCTTTCCCTGAATTGCAAAAACATTCCCTCATCCGCCAGCAGATAAACCACAATCAATTGATTCAGCAGTTTACTCCCTCCGAACGACTGGTAAGGAACAGGCGTGCCTTCCCGGTATATATGGGCAATCTCGATATTCTTCAGCAAAAGCACCTTCCCCCCGGACATCCACATTTTAGCCGACAGAAATTGTTCGTCCATGCCCCATTGCTGCAAGCCGTTCAACCCATGCAAATGCAGGTAATGATCGCGTTCCATCGCATAGCAAGCCCCCATGCAACATTGAATCGGGAGGACATCCGACAATAGGTCTGAACTTTTCAGTACCTCCCAATGGTAATCCAAAAAAGACAGGTCCAACCTCTTGCCATTCAGTTTCACCCCCCGTGTTTTGGGACATCTTTCCACCTCGTAGCCGTTCTTTTCTTTGGCATAACGAATAATTTTCGACTGGCAGCAAAGCAATGTGCCGGGATAAGCCCGTAATTTTTCCAATAGCGGGGTAATCACATCGGTAAACACCCGCATGTGTGCGTCCACCAACAAAACATATTTCGTTTCACACCATTTTACGCCTTTGTCCCTCGAACCTGCCACTCCCAGCCGCTGTTCATTTCCCAGCAAAGTGACATTTCCGAACTTTTCCACTTCCGCATAATCATAACCGGATTCCGAACAATCGTCGATACACAGTATATCGAATAAGTCCGGGTTGCAATGCCGATTAAACGATTCGCACGTCTTAAACACCTGCTCCCGTTCGTTCCTGAACGGCATGATGATTGTCAATTCTTTCATGCCTCAACCATTAACATAATAAAACATCACCTCACCCCCAAAAGCAGCCCCCAAATCCATAGGAGAACCTTCCTCTCCCAGCCAAATCCTGAAAGAGCAGGTCTGAATCCCAGGCTGAATATTCTCGTCTGTCGGAAATTCATATTCCCGGTAGCCTGCCAGCAAATCGGGATCGGCTCCCATTTCCAAACACTCCGCTTTAGTTACATATTCCGTTTTGCCTACATAAGCGGTATTTTCCAACTTTTTTGCAGCCGAATCCCCCGTCAAAAAATAATTACTCATAACTATTCCCCATTAATGATGTTCTTTCCATTCACGCCACACACCCCGTAACTCTGCCAGTTCCCGTTTCAGGACGGATAACTCGCGGTTCAGTTCCTGTTTCTCGGTTTCCCATTGACGGTACATTTCCTGCATTCCTTTCAGGGCAAGAACTCCAATCCGGTCGTATTCCACCCACTTTGTCCGTTGCTCATCATCTCGCTCATGGACAATTTGCCCGAACACATCCCCTTTGTCCGCCAGTTCCATTGCCGAAATTCCGAATGTATCACGCTTTTCCTCGCCTTCTTTATTCCATTCATACCGGATTACATTCAAATCCAATAAATCAGGCAGCACTTCACCCAACGGACGAACTTTTCCCTTAAACCGCATGTCCGACCCGGAGTTTCCCGCTCCCCCCTTAAAATCACAATACTGGGTGAAAATCTTTGTCCCTGTAATTGTCTGGGAAGTATTCAGGGTAACGAGATTACTTATCTGGTCGGTCGTGGCAATTTCTTTGCTATTATAATAACACTTGCCATCGTCGTCAGCCTGCAACACGGCACCGCTGGCAGAGTTTTGCAGCACCACCCTCGTATCCCCGGTTGCCGTACATCCCACTATTCCCTTTAATTGCCCATTTCTGTGAAAATTTAAATAAGAAGCATTGCCCGTGTTTAGAGTTAAATTACCGCTAATGAGCTGATCACCGCTATTTTTAAGAGTGCCCGACAAATCATTCGTCAAAGCAAACAGTTTCCCGTCCGGATTGACAATCCGTCCGTTTTCAGGGTCAAATTTCCAATCGGCCCACGCAGTCCCCTGATCATTCAATCCGGCAGATATAATAACGGGGCTAAACTTAAAGCCGGGATTGGTCAAGCCTATGGCTGCTCTGGAAAGATAACCTTGCTCTTTCTTTAAATTGCACACAATTACTTTTCTGATAATTTGATCCGAATCGACTATAACCTGAAAAGCATCCGCAACATCATTCATACTAACCGGAATGTCTTCTTTAAACGCCAACTCTCTCGTATCATACCTTAATTTCCCGTCAGCAGCAATATCGAGGTACTTACCAGTTGCATAATTGTAAATATGAAGGTTTCTTGTCGGATAAGCACCAAACCCAAAATACCCCCAATTTGTTCCGGCCCCCTGAATCATAAACACATGTTCCGGAGCGGAGCTATTCAAATAAAACCTACCGTTGGTTAATGTCTGGTCACCAGACTTTTGCAAAACTTCGTTATGATGTGCCAATCGCTGCCAAATATTCCATTTTTTCAGGTCGCCGTCATAAGTTCGGAAATATATTTTGTCACCTTTATAAGATGCAATAATCTGGGTTGTATAATCGTCGGAAAATCCACCAAAGCTGATAAATGATCCTGATATAGGAAAGCCTCTATTTTCGTAACCGAAACCGTATTGCGACGTTCCCAATATAGCATCTGCCTGTATTTCAGTCCCACTATTCCTCTTCATCAAGAACGACGGAACATATCCCCCAACAGAATTAGCATTCCCTCCGTTAGCCGGGAGCGAGGTTGGAATATCCGTTTTGTTAGCCTTTCCGTCGATCTCGGTTTGCAGGGCGGTGTCCAGATCGGCTTTCCCCACCTTATCCTTAAACGCCAATGCTTTTAAATCGGTAAACCAACGCTTGATCTTTCCAAACAAGGCAGCATGTTTATCGCCGGAAGCCAAATTGATACGGGTAGCCTGATCGGGAAACGTAACAATATTATCTTTCGTGTCACCTGTTAAAGTCAGGTGGCTATGGATAGCCGTCAGCAAGGCGGAGGAAAGATGCACCGAATCCACACTCCCCGGTTTAACCGCCACCGATATTTCCCCGGCATCGCTGACGGCAGTGGTAGCGGTGGCGGTGTCTTTCCCGGTATATACCTTCGCCATACCGGACACGGGAATACGGATTTCCTGCCCGGATACCAACACCAGCACCAACTCCTGGGTTTCATGATCGTAATGCCCGTCGGTCACCGTGTTTTCCAGCGGCGTATCTACAACGATCTCCCTGCCATCCTCAAATACAAAGGTAAATTTAGCCTGTTCCGCATCATAAACCACATCTTTGATATGGCGGTTGAGTTTGGCATCCAATTGAACTTTGGTGTAACTATCCGCCCTTGTCCCTAATCTTTCGGCATACTCCGCGCTCCCTGCCTTTACTGCTCCATTTTCCAGATTATCCAGGGCATTGCGTAAATCCACATGCGCCTCACCACTTTCGTTATGCGCCTGCACTTTCACATCTACCTCGGCGGTACGGGCTATACTGTCCGGTATATCCGCATCCGTAATTTCCGCCCGGATTTGTGCCGAGGTTTTATGCACGTCTGTATTCGAGACATGGGTTTGCAATTCCCCGGAAACACCGTCCAACGCTTGCTGCATCGCCTTCGACACAGGTTTGTCGGCATCGGCCGTATTCTCCACATTTCCCAAACCCACCTGCGCTTTTGTCACTCCGTGAGGGTTCTCCTTATGTTTCACATGTTCCTGTACTATCGAAGCATCAGCCTTAGCTTCCAATAAGGAATCTAAATAAGAAGGCACATAGAACTCGGAATCAATCAACATACCTTTTCCGGAATCAAAAGGACGTTCTCCGGCTATATCGAATAAGAAATGATAACGATACTCCCGTACCCCTTTTCGATCCGAAGAAAACATAATGGGATGTGTGGCTGTCAGATAGAAATTACCTAATTGATGTGCGACAAAAGTCACTTTGTAATATTCATTCCAATACTGAAAAGGAAATTTAAAAAACACGGTAAGCCCGCTATCACCACCCACTATCGCCCGGTCGATATATTCCCGCAATTGCTCTTGGTTAACGCTAAATTCTTTTTCGCCCATCATGGTCGCATCCAGCACCAGATAATGGCTGTCCAGCGGAATATATTCACCCTGTTCATTCAAAAAACGGTCCCGGCGAGGCGTTTCTCCCGGCGAAGGCATCAGTTCCTTACCCTCCTCCTTATCCACTTTCCCGGCAAGGGACTGTTCCATTTCGCCCCGACGGACTATTTCCGGTGGAATATCCCCCTCTGTAATCTCTGCCCGGATTTCCGCACTCGTCCGGTGAATAGACACATCTTCCGTATGGATTTTAACTTTTTCATAAATGCGGGAAATCTTCTCTCCCAGGAATTTCCCCATCAACTGCATGATATTCATTGTTTTCCCCCTACTAAATAATCATTCAACATCCTCCTGTTCTTAAAACCTATTGCGCCCCGCCTTTTATAGCTTCATAATATAAGCCAGCACATAATAAGGCGGACGAATGTCAAAAGCCTTACTTCCCCCAACTTCTTCCAGATTAATATCGACAGCCACCGCTTCCAGATTGGTTGCAACAACACCGTAGGTATTCACCTGATCGAGATCATTATCGTCCGCTCTTTTCAAGGCACGATGCGTATGTTTAGGCATGTGGGCTATTTCAAGGCTTACCTGATTATTCCCCCCGACTTCCCCGATAACATCGTAATTTAAAGTTTTCCCATTCGCCGTATCGTCATACCCCACAATAAACCTCCCTTTCAAATCAGGAGTATTATTTTTCCCGTCACACAGAGCCCAGCCGGAAGGGATTGCCGTGACCGAGCCACTCCACATGATGATTGCCCCTTGGGGGATTTTCACCGTATCGGGCACTTCCTGCAAAGAAGGTTTCCCGGTATCCGATCCGCCAATCCACCAGTTTCCGTTCGCCCCGATCTCCGGGGTGTCTGCCTTGGCCCGGACTCCCGTATCCTGACCGTCGATCCACCAATTTAAATTACTCCCGATTGAAGGAGTTACACCATCTTGTCCCCTGACAAGGTTTGTGAAAAACACATCGATCAATAATTCATCATCCGAATCCACACGTTCCGCTTTCATATCATTACAATTTTCTTTTTGCCATATTGCCTCCCCGAATCACTCGCTTGAGCAGGCTGATACACAGGGAAATTTTATAAACCTTTACCCGTCACCGAATCCAATATCCTCACTCCCGGCACTTGTGCCACCTGTACCAGACCATCGTTCCCGACACGTATTTCCACTAAATACACGCCCTGCAACGAAGCCATATCCTTGCTTTCCAAACGGCACAGCACAAAATGGCCTTTCACCGTCAATGCCCTGCTTTCTTCGTCGTAGGTGCTATACCGGAACAGCACCCGTTCCCGTCGGTCGGTCATTACCACATCCACCTCCTTGCCGGACATATCCACAGCCTCTCCCGCCTGATTCCGGCAACGTAACACTAACGTCAGCGTCTCTCCCCTATAAATCGTTCCCCCCATATCAAAACTTTTTCATTTCATCCATTTATATACACCAGCATTTCACACACCATTAACCCCGGCTCAATCTCTCCCCCCTTGCCTGTAAACAAAGATGACAAACTTTTCCCGGCGAAAGTGACAAACATTGTCATTTCCGGAACGAAACAACCACTCCAAACCACCATTGTTTCTCCCTCCCGGCAGGGAATGTGACAAATTATTCCCCACACCAGGCAGGAACTTCGCCGACACGGTTATTCCCCCCTGTCCCTCAACAGAAACAAGTCGTCCCACAAAGCACGTACCCCGAAAGCAAATTCCTGTTCAAACATCCCGCTAAAATTCGCTCCTCCGCACAGTTTAAACCAACCACACAGGACACCCGCCACCAAAAGCTCGAAAAACCGGGCATCCACCATCTTCATCGTCCGCTCTCCGCCCTTACCACCCGGCATTTTAAAAACCACACGGTCTTCACGGTCAACTCCTTCGCTTCCTCCCAGGCACATTTTTCCCACATACCCCCACAACCCGGCCACACTCTCTTGCAGGCAACGGTCGAACGCCTCACGCTCATCTTTCGTTAGCACCAATTCCTCCCCGGTATATTTTCCCTCGTCATCTTTCACCCGGCGCGATAAATAAGCGGTTTTCAAGGCACAGGCTTCGAACACCTCGTCTGCATCGTACTCAAAAGTCACGGTATTTCCATTCAATGTATAGCTCATAATTTTAAAATATAGGATGAATAGGCCGTTTCACGGCACGTTTTCGATAATGAATCACGGTAATTATCCGGCGCAGCGCCACTTCGGCAGCCTCTTCATAGAGCATGGCCAACTGCGGAAGATTATTGACAGAAAACCACTCCTTCAGCACACAGGCATCCACATAAGCGTCCACATACTCCTGCAAAGCAAAAGTCAGGTGATCGTCATAATTATCCGTCACTTCCAGTCGGATTTCGAATGAATCGCCGGAATCGAGCACCGCCTGCTCCACCTCCCTGCTCATCCGCGCCAACTGCAACACCAAACCGGGCAAACCGCTTCTCAACATACGGGCAAACAGAGGGCGGTCATCATCCAGCAGGACGTATTTCGCCCCTCCGTCCTCCAGGGCATGTTCCCGGTAATTGGTATCCCGGCTTACCCGCCCGAAAACCTCATCCCCGTCGATTCTCAAAACCCAGTACTTATGTCCGTCTTTCTCTTCAATCTTTACCATACCTTTTCATTTTAATTTTCTCCGGTAAACTTTACACGTTCCAATTCTCCCCCGCTCCGGTGTAAAGCAAAATTCAATCGGGAGAATTAAGTGTAACAAAATTACTCTCCGTCTTTTCCCCCGTCACAGTATTAACCGCCTCTGCCCGATAACGTCCCGGCACATGAACGGCGAAAGTGCCTGTCACCTTCGTATCTGCCGTTTCCATAACGATTTCTTGTACCTGTACCTCCTGCCACTCCCGCGACGAAAGAACAAAACGCGTCAATACCACCCGGTTATACAGGCTTCCCGTTCCGCCCACTGCAAACGACAGGCTGAAATCCTCATATCCCTCCTCGTTCCGGGTGAGTTGCTTAATGATGTCTCCATTAAATACAAACATCTTTAACGAAGCCGTATCACATAACACCAACTGATCCAAAGGTTTTATCATAGGTACATTACTGGCAAATGCCAAGCCTGTTTCTATGTTTTGAGCCACCATACGATACCTTCCCCCCTTCAAATCATTCCAAATGAGCGGCTCCCCTGTTCCTACGATTTTATTGGGAGTTGCCGACCAGCCTCCATATCGGTCATTGTAAAATTGCAGGGTATATAAAATATCATTTGATTTAATCGTATTCACCAGCATCAAATCCGCTCCTCGTTCTAACATCAGTATACAATTATTCATACATAAAAGCCGCACAGGAATTTCCGGTTTATAAGTCACTTCATTACTATAAATTTCCGAATAATCCGTTGTGTCGGTAACCACCACCCGGTAAGTTCCGGCAGCGATACTCCCACCGTTCACCCCCCGGACTACCGCTTTTCCATTCTGTGGGGAAACAGGCTCATAATCCATCCATTCCGGATAATACTCATCCTTGATTTGTAATTTGGCAAACCGCCCTTCCGTGGGGATATGAAACGCAATTCTCAAACAGGAATCAAACTGGGCTTCTTCCAGCAACAACACCACGGCCTGAAACCGATATAACGTTCCACCTTTTACAATACCGAATCCCGTTCCAACCTCTTCCAATTTTCCGCCCTTCACGAACTGCTGTCCCCAAAAGCTGTGCAACGTTCCTGCCCGGTAAACTGAAATATCAGCAACTTCCACCGTTTCCATCATGCCTCTTTTAAAATAATAATATCCCCTTCCTGCAAATCCTCGTCAGCAGGTATTGAATCCACCACCCGGACACGGCTCACACGCATCACATCATTCAACGGATATTTCTTCAAATAAGAATCGAGACTATAACTTCCGGTTGAACCCGCAAAATCGGAAAACACACGGGTTTCCACCCATAACTCCCGGACACCGTCTGTTTCCTTTACATACGAAATTTCCAAAGTGCCGGAGTACACAGGCTTCTGCGCCGTTTCATCATTCAGGGTAAACTCATAAGATGCCGGGCAATACATTCCGGAGCTAAGTGTCTTCAACGACACCTGCGGACGATTATCTTTTTGCAGTTCTGCGTATAATTCATCCCAACTCTTATCGGCCAGATTGATAAGTCCGTTTTCATCCTCTGTGAGATATATTCCTTCCACAGGGTGTTCATCCTCATAGTCTTGATAGGAAATAGTCACCCGGTTACCCAACACTGTAATCACAACACAATAAGTGGAACGGGTTTCGGGAGCTTCCGATTCCGTAACCTCGATAGACGAATTAAAATATAACCGGATCTGAGGGGTATTTCCCCTTTTCGATCTCACTTCTTTCGTACATCGGCCAATACTGTAAAATACCGGAGCATCGGGACTTATATAATCCTCTTTCCAACTATATAATAAATACACAGGCTTTTTAAACAAAGTGCCGTCATTCAGCCTTTCCTGGACAGCCTGTATCATTTCCGCTTCCATCGCCGCAGCCTCTTTTGTAAAATCTGCCGGAATAACAATCACTCCCGAACCCATACCCGCCATAATTTCAGCAGCGGTCTGATGGATGGAAGAATCATTGATATGCGCCTGCAAATCCGATTTCGCACCATCCACATAACTTTTAAAAGCCACATAATCTTCCGTGATCGACGAATACAGCACCTCCGGTTTCAGAGTCCCGTGTCCGTCCCAAATATCTATCTGGCAATAATACCGGGTAATCGTAAGGCCGTCATCTTCAGCATTAAATTCACGGGCAATCAAATGAGGAATCCCATACTCCGTAGAAGTCATGCAAACCTTCAAAAAATGCCAAACCGTATTGATATTATCAACCGTCCCATCCTCTTTATGATGCACTCCGTAAGGCGCATATTTAAGATACACCTCCAGGGCATGAACCACATCGGGATTTCGTTCCTCCTCATAAGAATCAACCCCATAATAAGCCTTCAAATAAGCCCCCAACTCCTCCTCGTCCAGCGAAAAATGTTTTTTATCCTCGCTAACCGTCATGGTAATCACCATCGCATCCGAAGATATTTTTTCCCACCTGCCCGACGCGTTCAGGTAATATTCCCGGCCAAGCCCATCCCCCGGCGAGGGCATCAACTCTTTCCCCTCCTCCCGGTCGATCTTTCCGTCCAATGCCGCCTGCTGGGCGGTGGATACGGGCTTATCCAAATCCGAAGTATTATCCGCATTTCCCAGCCCCACCTGCTCCTTCGTCACCTGATGCGGATTCCAGCGGTCGTTCACATGAGCTTTCAGGATATGGTAAACCTCCGATAATTTCTCACCTAAAAAACTACCGATCTTTTGCAACGTATTCATCTCAAATCCTCCGAAACGCAGGCTAAAAAAGCCTCTGTAAATTCCTCATAATTACCTCCGTCGGCAGGACCGCCATCGGCAGGCCCCACCACCACACGCCCCCCCCTGGATGACCA